>Ga0134100_1002742_pt1 | contig 13129 bp, 9 predicted proteins | sample 11_taG_2_FD_94444 | JGI IMG/M metagenome (GOLD analysis project Ga0134100, IMG submission 94444) | Switchgrass degrading microbial communities from high solid loading bioreactors in New Hampshire, USA - 11_42_5_180_A3 metaG | ecosystem: Engineered > Bioreactor > Semi-continuous > Anaerobic >...
AGTAGCGTTAATTATGGCGCTTGACCGCGCGTTAAGGCATGACGGGGATGAACGCAACGGATCAATTTACCTTGCGGCGGCCAAAAGGCTGGGCATTTCAAAGGGCGTAGGCGGCAATATGTTCGCTCCTGAAAAGCCTCTGACCCGCCAGGAGATGTGCGTGCTGCTCTACAACCTGCTTAACATGCTCGACAAGCTGCCGGAGCAGGGCGGCGTCAGCGACGCCTCATCCTTCCCAGACAGCAATGAAGTATATGACTGGGCAAGCGAGGCGGTCAGCCGCTTTGTTAGCGCCGGCGTCATCACGGGCAGCGGCGGAAAGCTGCTGCCTGGCGGCACGACCACCAGAGCCCAGATGGCGCAGGTGCTGTATCGGTTGCTGAGCAAATAGAAAGGCATAAAAATGGGGATAGGCTTTTTGCCTATCCCCTGTTTTCACAGCCTGCCCGTTGGTCATTGGGAGAAGCAGCAATTGCGTAACGCAATCTTTGACGCCGGGATATCCAGGGAAAACACCAGCGGAACGCTTAAGCGGGGAGCCGCTTCAAAATATATCGTCAATGTTTTCCTGCGTATAGTCGCGCCACCGAGCGGCCGGCTTATTTTCCTGCTCTGACACGAAGGCGTCGTACTCCTCCCGGGTTACGGGCTCGTCCCCTATATAATACGATACGGAAACGTCATCGCCGTCCGTGCTCGTCTGTATATAGGCGAGTTTTTCGACAACGTACTCTGAGGCATTAAATCGTAGCCTGCCGTAGCCGTTGTCCCCGGCGCCGCCCGACCAGGCGAAACTGCCGTCTTCCTTCAAATCGCCGAACTCGCGCACGGAAAGGAAATTCCCGTACAAAACGCCGTTTTCAAAGTGCAGGATTTGATAGAAATACGGGTATTCGTCCGACAGTTCGACGACAGCTTCAGGGATTCCGTCGCCATCCAGGTCCAGAATGGCGAAACGCGCAGGAGTAAGTGTCTTGCCGCTCTCCGCGGTCTCCGCCAGAAAATCCTGCAGCATGTCGTTTCTTTCAAGCACGGATTTATACGCCTCCAGCGCTTTGTCATACGGCGACGCGGTGCCGGTCGGAACCGGGCTTGAGTCTTCGGCCTCATTTTCAGCGGCGGGCGACGCATCCGCGGCAGGAGAAGGAGCCGGCGTCGCGTCCGAGGCGGGAGGCCCGGCGGCGTTCCCGCTGCATCCCGCCAGCGCCAAAAGCGCAAGAAGAATTATGAGCGAGAATATCCTGCGCATAATGTACCTCCAGTAATTGATAATTAATCACATTTTAGCATTTGTGCATACGCTCCAGGGGAAAGCTCCCCAAAATTTTATAAGCCGCCCTGCAAAGATTGCCGGGCAGCGAGCGGATGCTTAGATAATGTAACACATAATGCCAACAAGCGCAAGAAGGGCGAATTGGCAAATACTGCTTCCACAGACGCCGGGAACCAGCGTAAACCGATAAAAATAGATAGTTGATATCAGCGGTCACTTTTTAGTTGTCATAGTTAAGTAATGGCTGGAAATAAACAGCGGCGGGGAAACCCCGCCGCGTTTTGTTTAGATTTTCAGCGACAATGTAAGCGTTTTACGCGCACTTTACGATTTGCGATATATTTCGCGGCTTGCCTTTCTTACACTTACCGCTTAAATGGGTTATGAATAAGGCCTACTCTGCCGTCTTTTACAACAATGGCGACACCCTCGCAAAAGTCCGGCTCAACTAACATGGCAAAGTGTGAAAAGTCGAAAGCCGGATCGATAACTACCTTTCCGCTGGTGTCCATGTATCCATATTTGCTGTCTTTTTTGAACATGGCAAGGCCTTCGTTATAATTCCCTAAATCATCGTACTCGAATGGTATTATAGTTTTTCCCGTCTTGTCAACGGCACCCCATTTGAACCCGATTTGACTGACGGCAAAGCCTTCATTGAAGTCTCTCGCAGAATCAAAGTTGAAATCAATAACCACATTGCCGTTGTAATCAACATATCCCCATTTACCGCTGCTGTTCTTTACGCGAAGGCGGCCGTTGCTTCCCTGACCGCAGGAGTCGTAAATGATTGGCACAACGACCCTGCCCGTTTTGTCTATCGCTCCATATTTGCCGCCATTACACACAACTGCGATTCCGTCAAGGAAACTCTTGATGCTGTCATAAACAGGGGGAACAAGTTCATTGCCGTTGGTGTCTATCACGCCGTATTTTCCGCCGATAAAGCTGCGGGAGTAGGGTTTTACATTTTCGCCGGCCCATTGTCCGCCGCTGCCTACGACCAGCAGCCCTTCGGAAAAGGAGGCCGCCGCGTAGTCGTATTCAAAATCAAACGCGGGTTTGCCGGTTTTGTCAATCACCATATAGTCCGGGGACTCAAAATCGCCAGCCGTTACCACCGCCAGCCCGTTGCTGAATCGATATCCGCCATACGTTTCATAATTGTATTGAAGCGGGATGACAACGCTGCCGGTTTTGTCGATAAAACCAAGCTTCCCGTCTTTCGCAACGGCGGCAAGGCCTTCGCTGAAGTCCCAGGCGGCCTCATATTCGGCGGGAACAACCACTTTCCCGGTCTTGTCGATAAACCCGTATTTCCCGGTCTCGGCGCTTGAAAAGCGAGCCAGTCCTTCGTGAAAATCGCCCGCGAACTGTATGTTTGAGGATGCGCCGATAACATACCTGCCGTTTTTGTCTATGTATCCCTTGAAGTGGACTGTGCCGTTAACCTGCGTGAATACCGCCGCCAATCCTTCTGAAAAAGATTTAATGCTGGGTTCCGCCTCAAGCGGAAGGCCAAGGTCTATAAATTCCACGCGAGGCTTTGCTTCGGAGCCTCCGTTGGAAGCGCCGGAGGCATTGGTGCTATCGCCGGATGTCTCGGCGGCGTCTGCAATACCGCCGGACGCCTGGGAGTTTGTGCTCTCGCTCCTGGTGAAAAAGGATATTTCACTCAGGCAGGTGTCCTGGTACTTGTTGCCCGGGTAAACGGACTCTATGATGCATTTGACGGAAGAAGTCAGAACTTCGTTCGGCAGTTCGTAGTAGAAAAGTTCATAATAATTGTCGGGCAGCTCAAATGCATGGGTCGTGCCGTCGGAAAACTCCAGCCTCATCGTTTTTATGCGGCTGTTTTTGAAGTAAAGGTCTTCGGTTTTGCCGTAGCCGTTGTTGATAATCAGAGAATGTATTTTAACCGGCGTGTCGGAGGAAAACATCAGCCATTCGTTTTCACCGTTGCCGGCGGCCCCCTCAACCCAGGCGGTGGTAAAGTCTTTGTCCGCCGCGTTTTGCGGGTAATAGGTGAAAGAATCTATGGGAGCGAGTGTTGAGGAGGCTTCAACACGAGGGAATGCAATGTCCCTGAGGTTCAAATATTCGTCGAGCAGGTTCTGAGCGGCGGTGTCATCACCGCTTACTCCGCCCACTATCAGGGCTCCTGCGGGGGTATAGAGGGTAAAGGATTCACCCAGCCCGTAGTAGATTATGAAAGGGTCGCACAAGAAATTGTTGTAGTCACCCAGTTCAAGCACCACTTTGCCAGTTTGGTCAACCACTTTCCAATTCCCCATGATAATATATTGCAGCACCGGTATTCCGCCTTCGTTGACCATGAAGAATCCGTTGCCTACGCTGTAAGCCACGCTGTAGGAAGGCTTAAGAACCACATTTCCGTCTTTGTCCTTGATTCCGAAAAGGACTGCCTATTCCGTGGTTTCCAGAAAGGTGTAATACTCTGCATCCGGCGCATACTCAGAATCCACGGGGTCAATCTCCTTGCCGGTATTATCGTAGTAATGCGGGACATTCCACTCTGAGCCATCCTTGTAAACCGCAATAGAGAAACGTTTATCGCCCAGGTAACTGGCCTGAATGTAAGCTGTTTGCTCCTGATTGAAATAAAGGGATTTCTGCATGGGTACCACTGTATTCCCGCGGGTGTCGATAAAACCGCATTCTATTACGGGAATGATATTGCCGTCCACATCTACCACCGTTTGGCCGGTATTGTTGGCCACCATCAGGTATCCGTCAGTTGAGCAAAGGCTCATGTAATCCCACCGGGGTTCAACTATAAAATCGCCCTGCTCGTCAATTAAACCCCAGCGGCCGTTAATCTTGACAGGGCAGACAGAGTCCCTGAAAAACCCTGCGTCCTGGAAGAATTTATCCACCACCACTCCCAGCGCCATGCCTTTTTCAGCCGGAATCCCGTAAGAGGTCTCAATTTCAGCGGATTCGGACGGGGGAGTGTAACCGCCGTTATTCTTTTCGGGAGCCTTGTCCGTAAAAATGCCGGCGCCAAACGCGGCAATTACCGCCAGCGCGGCGATGCCGCCTATTACTGCGGCTTTTGCCGCAGCGCCCATCCCGGCAAAACCAGCCAGCAACCTGCGCGGCACGCCTTTTCTACCGTTTTTTGCGGCTTCTTTCGCATCGTTTCCCTCTCCAGACAAATTTCGATAATCAGACATAAATATCCTCCAAATTTTTCTTTTAACCTATGGCAATCCGGCGATAAGCCGGACAAGGCCCCGGTAGGTCGCAATAAGAAAAATTCTACTGGATTCGTCACAATTTGACAAGAAAATTTTTCAAAAAGCGTACTGTGCACATCCTTTAAAATAAATAGCGGCCAGAGAGCCATCAAAACTATGCCGCAATCCGAGTTCTTCGACGCGCGTTTGCAATTTTTTGCAAAGCTTCTTATTTATGATATAATTCTTATAAATAGAAACCGCTCTCCGGTAAAAGCATTTCGCTTGGCATTATAAAGGGTCTGCAGCAAAACTTGGTTTTGCTGCAGACCCCGCTCTTTTTAAATGTCGGTTTTTTCCCCTTACAGATTCGTCCAGCCGCCGTCGCAGGTGATGACCGTGCCGTTAATAAAACTGGATTCGTCGCTGGCCAGAAACAGGGCAACATTTGCGATATCCTCGGGCATGCCGAGTTCCGGCGCATGGTTTAGCAGCGTGCCGGTGCGCCCAAAGCCGAACTCGTTGGCCGGCGGCATAACCAGCGGGATTTCCGTAAGAACGCCGCCGGGGCTGATGGCGTTGCAGCGGATGCCGTACTCCATGTACATAAAGGCGGTGTTCAGAGTCGCGGAGGTAACCGCGGCCTTGGATGCGCAGTAGGCTATGCCCGCCGTATGGTGTACTGCGCCTACGGAGCAGGTGTTGATGATATTGCCTCCATTCCCCTGCTCGATGAACACCTTCACCGCCTTGCGCATGGCGTACATCGGCGCAAAGGCGTTGGTTTTGAACACCTGCATCAGCATCTCGTCTGACATGTCGCCGACGGCCGTGTTGTCGTCCATTATGCCGGCGTTGTTCACAAGCACATCCAGCCGCCCGAACTTCTCAAGTGCAAAATCAATCATGGCCTCGTTGTCCTCAACTCTGGACACGTCGCCCCTGAAAGCCGCCGCCTGGCCGGGCTCATTCCTGAGGGATTCGACCAGTTCGTCCAGCCTGCTTTTACGGCGTGCAACCGCCACCACTTTCGCTCCCTCCCGGACGAAGCGCTCAACCATAGCCCTGCCAATTCCGGCGGATGCGCCGGTAACGACAATCACCTTGTCCTTTAGTCTCAAAAGGTCTCCCCCCTTACAGCCAGCGCTTTTCCGTAATAACCGCGGGCGAATCGTTGGGCCCCACCGTAACCCTCTGTCCATTAACCGCCTTCTTTGCCTCAATTACGGCAAATCCTATGTTCTTATCAACGGTATAGCCATAAATCGCCGTGCGGACAAAGCCGCAGGGGACGCCGTAACAGTAGACTATCTCACGCTGCGAAATGTCCTCGTAAGACTCCGCCTCGAACTCAAGCCCCACCAGCTTATATTTGGGACCTTCCTCCTTCGCCTTTACGAGGGCCTCCCTGCCTATAAAATCCTTGTCAAAATGCACGGACCAGTCAAGCCCGCATTCAAAGGGAGTCAGCCCGTACATATCCTGCCGCAGGGCGAACCCCTTTTCCACAGGCAGGCTCCGGACATAAACCTCCAGAATGTCAATTTCCGGCGCCTGGTGCCTGAGGCAGGCCTCGCGTATCCGGGCTTCCACGTTCTTTGTCACGGCCCTGGCGCAGTAGATTTCATATCCCAGCTCCCCGGTAAAGCCGCCGCGGTGGACCTTGACTTCTATATCCCCAATTCTGTTGTCCTCTATCTGGAAACGCTTAAGCCCGTCTATGGGCTTTTCCAGCAACGTGTTGAGGATAAGCGGCGAATTGGGGCCCTGCACGGCGTACATGTCTATATCAAGCGTAATGTCCTTACAGCTTACATCCTCGTCTCCCTTGTGAGCGCCCGCCCATCTTATAAATTGCGGGCCGTAAAGGGTGGACACCCAGTATAGGTTTTCGCCCAGGTGGAAAACAACGCAGTCGTCGATGATTTTGCCGTCTTCGTTGAGCATGGTCGAATACTTCGCCCTTCCCACCTCCGTGGCGGCGATTTTGTTCACAAACAGCCTGTCAAGAAACTTTGCGGAATTGGGTCCGGATACTTCAACTAGGTCGTGCGTCCAGCGGTACCAGCCGGCGTTCTCGCGTACCGCCCGGTGCTGCGCCCGGGCAGCGGCGTCATGTTTGAACAGCATTTCAATGCCCCCTTTCCATCAAACCATACGTTTGTCTACCTTATGGGCGATATTTATGTACATGAACTCCTCGTCCTTGCCCTCGAACCAACAGGACCATTCGGGCGAAACCATGGTCTTCACCATGTTGTGCCAGAGAATTTCATAGCCCATGGTCAGCTCCTCAATAGGCGCCATCGGGAAACGCCCGTTAAAGGTCTCGGTGTCCACCTTAATGCGTATCTCGTCTTTGGTAAACCGCTCCAGCTCGCAGGGAACCAGCTGCGTGTCCAGAATGTTCTTTATATAGCTTCCCATCAGACGGGGGTCGTTGTCGCCTATCTCCCTGGGCACTCCCAGCCAGCTACGCATGCCTTCTATGGCAAAGGGTTCGATAAAGGCGTTCTTCCCGGCGGCGGCAAAGACGATTTTGAACACTCTCTCGAACTCCTCTTCAGATTTCGCCATATCCCTGATGGCGATAAGCGGGAAACCTACGCTCCAAAGCCAGCATTTTTCCATGCACCAGCGGTAGGCCCACTCAAAGCTCTTTTCTTCGCCGAAGGCCTGGCTGTAGAGCCCGTTTCGGATCAACTGCCCGTCCCTGTAGCTGCGCTCCCTGGGCGTGTCATGCACCGGCAATACCGGCGTCTGCATGTGTTCGAGCCATCCCTGCTTTGGAAGTCCGAACACGTCGCGGCGCTCAGCCACAATGCGGCAGTGGCGGTCGCCGCAGCCCCTCGCCTCGCACATGTTAAGGGCGACCTCGTTTTCGCCGCTGGCGCTGCACAAATCAAAGTTGGCGGTAAACATCGCCGTCGTCATGTTGCAAAGCTCCGAGCCCACAATATCCCACGGACAGGTGTCAAGCTCCTTCTCCACCCGGTTCCGGGTAAACTGTATGACGCGCCCCGCCATGTTCTCATACTCGTCTCCGGAGTCTCCGAAAATGGCGCCCAGCCAGGCGGAACGCTCGCAAAATTCAGGTATGTTCCACTCGTCGTAGAACTCCTTCATGTACTCCTCGCTTGAAGCCGACATGTTCATCATGTACGCAATCTCGCAGATGGCGGCGGTGCGCTTTTCCCAGTCGGGCTCCAGAATGCGCATGACCTGGAACAGGTTTGCGCTGAAGGACGCTATCTGGCGCAGGGCGTACTTGTAAGCTTCCTTTGCGGGGATAAGTTTTCCCCATACGGTTTCCACGCAGCTTCGAGATTCCAGTCTGTCCAACAATGGCATACGCTTACCTCCTTTTTATATGCAAAATTGATTTTTCGCCTGTCTGCCGCCCCGCAATCAGGTCATATGCAAGGCGGAAAAACCGGTCAATTTGCGGGGTGTCAAATATTTCATTATTTAGGCAAAAATGTTTGTATTTAAAGGCTCATATGATAAAATCAAAATATGGAAGCAGCAGGAAAATCTAATAAGGCGTCAGATTTAGGGGGGTACTGATGAAATTAAATACAGACATTATCAGTTTCAACTTGCCCGGTTCGTTGGCCGCTGAAATCAAGGGCATCCGTGAGAAAACCCTGCATCTGGGACGCCCCGAATACTACCTGGGAGAAGAACAGAGCTTTCTTTCCGGGCATCTGTACATAGCGAAAGGAGAGCATCTTCCCAGCCGCCCGAAAATTGAAAAAGGCTCCGCCGTCATTTGCGTCGGCGACAGTTTATATCTGCCCTATTACCTGGAGCGCTGCGGCGTGATTCACGTCAAGTCCAAGATAGACCTGCCAAGACTGTTCAATATGCTGACATCCATCTACAATAAGTACGACCAATGGAATGAGGAGCTTGTCAGAATTCTTAACACAAGCGCGAGCGTCGGGGAAATGCTGGCCTGCAGCCAGGAGATATTCAAAAACCCCATATTTGTCCTCAATGCCAGCTTTCAGTACATAGCGCACTCCGGATATTCCTCCCTGGCCTCCGCAGAGTGGAACATAGCGTCGGTCAAGCAGGGGGACGAGCTGGCCCTGCCCATGCTGAGCAAGTTCCTTGAGCTCCACGAGCTGTCAACAGACGTCAAAGAACCGATGCTGCTTAACCTGCTTGACAGCAGCACCCTCAACGTCAATCTTTTTGAAGACGGGGCATATAACGGCTGCCTCACAATCGACTACAGACACCGCCCCTATCACGCCGCCGACTATGCGCTGGCGGAGCACCTGGCAAGGATGGTTGAACTTGCACTGAAAAAATATTCCTCCGCCGCAACCAACGAAAGAAGCGCCCTGCGCCATGTCTTTCATGATGTCATTGAAGGACTGCCGATAGCTCCGGGCCAGCGGTGGGTTCTGGAGGCGGTTCAGCGCACCCGGGTCTATATATGCGTCAAAATCCAGTTCAGCAGCCGCCTTGCGCAGCTGCCGGTGGGTTACATGTGCAGCGCCCTTGAAAAAGAATTCCCCAAAAGCGTAGCCTTCGAGTACGACGGCGCAATTGTCAGCTTTATCGAGACCCAGGCGCTCCGCAACAAAGGCCGTAACTGCCATCAGGTGCTAAGAGAACGAATAACACCGCTTATTTCCTCAATGAACTTCGATATCGGCGTAAGCGACCCCTTCAGCGATATATACAGCGCCCAGCTCTACTATCTCCAGGCCTGCGCCGCTTTGGAAAACGGCAGGCTGTTCGAGCCCCAGGAGCATTTTTACCTGTTCCAGAATTACGCCCTGACCGAGCTGATTATTAACGCCTTGGGCAAGCTGCCCGTAGAAATGTACTTTACGGACGGCCTGCGCAGGCTGGCCAGGCACGATTTAAGCTCGGCGGTCAGCTACATTCAAACGCTGCGCGCTTATCTTGAAAACAACATGAGCATCTCAAAAACCGCCAGAAAGCTTTTCATCAACCGGAGCACGCTGATAGAACGGATTTCACGGATTAAACGGGATTTGAACACAGACCTGTCCGACCCCGACGAACGACTCAGGTTTCTAATCCTGCTTAAGGCCTTGGATATACAAAACAAGCTTCAAATGAAACCCGAACAATGACCGCCGCCCCCGCAGGACCAGCCCGCGGGGGCGCGCTGCGGGACGGCCTGTTCCCTTTTAAACGCGGGGTTAATCGCCCAGGGCCTTCAGCGCACTGTCAATCTCCTCCACCTGTTCCGGAGTCAGGCCGGCCTGCGGGTAGGACGCGAGTTTTCGGAAGGTAAGCCCCTGCACCAGCTTCATCTGAGGGTTGGTCTTAAACCCAGGGGCGTACTTCTCTATAAGGTCCGCCGCCGCTTCGTTTTTCAACAATTCCTTCACCTTGGAGTCAACGGAAAGCGCCATTTTTCGTACCTCCTCTTATTGTTTTAAGGTTTTCACGGGTCCGGTTTATTCGGTTTATAGTATTATAGATACTTGTGGGACACCCAAAAAGACCACAAAGTGACCTGAAATTTTGCCGGCAAGCCGTAAAAAAAGACCCCCTGTATGTTCTTCATATATGGAGGCTGAAGATTATTACACAAAGCTCCATAAAAGAAGTAGCGGCATGGAAATTCCATGCCGCTTTCACGCTAAGGCCTAAGTACCTGCTTCATGGCAATACAGTTATCAGATACCAGCTGTTGTCTATCATGTCACGGTGAATGTAACGACCGGTATCACGGCTCGCGCATACAGAGGAACATCTAACGGCTTCACGTTGCCGGCAGTCAGGTTGAAGTCGTACACCGGACGGTCTCCGACTGTCGCACGGATTTCTTGTGCCAGCATCGAGGTATCCACCCGCTCGATATCCAGAACGACATTTTCAGAGCCTGCGACGCCGTTGATGAATGCGGCGGCCTTCGAGTCGAAGGTAACGGAAGCCAAACCTGTATCGATTGCTATGCCCGAACCGGCATTCTGCGCCTCCCGCGCAAGCTTGCCGAATGAATTCCCGCAAGGCCGGCTACGCTACTAACTCCGGTCTGATAAAAGGTGCCTAAATAATATCAGACAGTTTAATGCAGAGCAAATACAGTTAGAATTTTCGTTTTATGCCTCCACACTATAATAGACAAAAGGCACATTAAATTAATATCCAAGCGCAAACTTTATTCTTCCAGTTAGTGCCAAGTAAATGGGACGGGAGTTAGGAACAAGCAATTTTTTTGCCTAGTGTACCATATTTATTGAAATTTGTTAAGCGCTGTAAATTATAGTTCGTAACAATATATACATGTAAACATAAACAAAGATAGAAGCCTTGAATTACAAGGCTTCTATCTTTATCTGCAGATATATTGAATATTCCGATCTTTTCATAGGATCTAATGCTACGGTACTGCGGATAACCTGCTTACATTCCCTGCAGTATCTTCCGATTTTTTAGATATTCTTTTTCAGGGTTCTTACCGAACACATACATGATGATAGCCAAGATTGCAAATCCGACAGGCAGAGAAATCCACGCGGATACACCAAGTCCCGCAGGCAGAGTACCGCACAGAACGGAAACGGCGGCGGTCGTCAGCGCATAAGGCATCTGCGTTCTCACATGGTCCATGTTTTCGCAACCGCTACCCATGGAGGAAAGGATGGTGCAATCCGTGATGGGTGAACAGTGGTCCCCGAATATGCCCCCGGACAGGACGGCGGCCGCGCACGCCGGCAGATACAATCCGTCAATGGGTATACCGGCTTCGGACATGACCGCCAAAGCAATAGGCACGGCCATGGGCATGACTATGAACATGCAGCCGTAGCTCCCCGCCGCAAAGGAAATGCAGCAGCTGGTCACAAAGATCAGCGATGGCACCAGCCAATACGGAACGTTCACGGTGATGAGATCCACCACATAATAGACAGTGCCCAATCTTTCCACCATATCTGACAGAGACCAGGCCAGCACCAGCAGAATGACAGTGGACACAAGCGACGAGGCGCCCTTCACCCACGTCTGTATGGCATCCTTCAAGCTAAATAGCCGGAAGACGCACCCCAGCACCACAGCCGCAATACTGCCCAGCACGGAAGCCGCCATAACAAGAAAAATAGTGTCAGCCGAACCCAGGGCAATAGCCAGGGTCTCCAGGCTGAAAGGCGCGTCCGGGCTTATGCTGCCCGCCGCCACAGCCTCCGCGCGCCCCTTGATGTAAAAGGACAGGAATGCCGTTACACATAAGAGAACAATGGGAAAAATAGCAGTCAGGATGCGCGCCAAGTGTTTATCGCCGTTCTCCGGCCTGCCGCTAAAGAGGTCCTCCTCCACGATGGATCCAGGACGCAGAGGCTGCCCACCCCGGGCTCGGATCTCCGCCTGCAGCATGGGGCCGAACTCCAGCTTCATAAGCGAGCTCTCCAGGATAAATACCAGGCAGAAAATACAATAAAAGCAATAGGGGATGCTCCGCAGAAACATCGAATATCCGGAGAGGTTGAGCCCCGCAGCTGCAAAACCTTCTTCAATTACGGAAACCTCCACCGCAACCCAGCTGGAAACCACAGCGATACCCGTCACCGGCGCCGAGGTGGAGTCCACCAGGTAGCTAAGCTTTTCCCGGGATATTTTCAGCTTATCAGTGACAGGCCTCATAACCGGTCCCACGATCAGGGCGTTTGCGTAGTCGTCAAAGAAGACAATGACGCCCAGAAGCTCACCCACAAGGTTGGCCTTCCTGGGGGTGTCGATTTTTTTCGTAAGCGCCCTTGCCAGAGCCTCAAAGCCGCCTGACTGCCGGATCACCTCCACCATACCGCCGATTACAAGGCAAAGCAATATCACGGCACAGTTGTCCGGGTCGGAAACCGTATTCAAAATGCTCATACAGCCGCGGGAAAACGCCTCCGCCGGGCCGACACCCTCCAAAGAAGCCAGCAGGCCGACGCCGGACGCGAACCCGGCCAGCAGCGACAAAATCACGTCTTTGGTTATAAATGCCAGAACCACCGCCAGCAAAGGGGGCAGAGCGGAAATGATGCCCAGGGATCGCCCTAAGTAGCGCGCATCCTCAACCGAAGAGACTCCCGTCAGGGAAGGCGCCAGAAGCACAACGGCCAGGGATATCAGCAATAGCCCTATGACCGCAATCCGCCGTATTTTCATACCCTCTGCCTCCCGCCAAGATTATAGTCAGACTTTTTCCTTGCTTACTTTCTTCCCAGCCTTATAGAGAAGCCAGCCGATGAGCACCGTGATGAGCGTGCCGATCAGCTCCATCCAGAACACATAGCCGCTTAAATCCCAATCCACCAGGAAATAGCAGGACAATCCCACGCAGACAAAGCAAAGTACGGCGCAGATCCACATGCCTGCTTTGCCGCCGGGCACCGCGTACTGGCGAGGCGTATTATCCGTATATTTCAGCTTCACTGCAGCCGGGAACATGAATAGGTAGTTTAGCATGAATACGATGGAAGCAAAAGAGAAAATCGCCCAGAAAATGTCGTTGGCATCCCCGGAGAGAGAGTAATTGAGAATGATCAGGATGGTGGAAATAATCCCCATCAGGTAGTAGAGATTGTCGGTAGTCCCGTATCTTTTATGCCTGTGTGCAAGAAATTTGGAACGCTTGTCAAGTTCGGCGCCCATGAACGACTCGTTGGCCCCCAGGGTC
>Ga0134100_1002744_pt1 | contig 13128 bp, 14 predicted proteins | sample 11_taG_2_FD_94444 | JGI IMG/M metagenome (GOLD analysis project Ga0134100, IMG submission 94444) | Switchgrass degrading microbial communities from high solid loading bioreactors in New Hampshire, USA - 11_42_5_180_A3 metaG | ecosystem: Engineered > Bioreactor > Semi-continuous > Anaerobic >...
CATCATCTGGATCAGTTTATAGAGCCGGTGTTTGATGCACTTGATGAAATTGATGATGTGCTTATAAGCGCAGCAACCAATCAGCCATTTGAACAATCGAACATTATGAACAGACTCAAGCCGGATGTCATCATTACCCACACCGGCGGCAATAACATAACAGCAAAACACGGCCTCCCGGTCCTTCCTCTGTTCGGCCCCAGTTACAATTACATGGGCTACTCAGGAACCTATGAAGTAGCAAGGCGCCTTAACAGGATCTTAAGGAACTATCAATTCAATAAAAAGCTTTCCCAAAACACCAGACTCCCGTTCAAAAAGGAATGGTACGAAAAAGATCCGTTCTATTATATAAAAAACGAATCATAGCTGAAGCGGCTGCGGAGGTGTTACTGTGAGCATAATCAATCAAACTGATAAAGAAACAGGAAGTATAAATCGCGTAAGGTTCGATTTCAGGACCATAATTCCTGCCTTAAGTGCCGTCCTGGCACTGCTGGTCCATCTGTTTGTGCCAAACAGCCCCAGGTTTACACTTAAACCCCTGCCCTACTTTACAATGGCCCTGATTGCCGTGATTATCGTTACTTTCATTTTTATGGTCCTGTCCCTGTTTTCACAGAAAATACACGACAGGTACGCATATAAATCGTGGTTCATCGGAGCATCGATATTTTTGATCAATCTTCTGAATATCGCCACGCTGAAGCTGATGCTCCTCCCTATTATTTATTTTCCCAATCCGGACCGTATCCTGAAAGTTTTTGTCGATGATTGGGCATTTATCTTAAAATGCTTAGGCCACTCCCTCAGATTATTGGCTACAGGATATGTTCTAGGCGCGTTGGCCGGTATGATTACAGGAATCCTCGTTGGTTGGAGCAGGAAATGGAGTTATTGGATAAACCCTCTTATAAAGATCATTGGACCTATTCCTTCAACAGCCTGGGTTCCCATTGCCCTCGTATCCTTTCCCACCTCCTTCTCGGCAAGCGTTTTCCTGATAGCCCTTGCTGTGTGGTTTCCTACAACCGTACTTACCAGCTCTGGGATATCGAATGTTCAGAACTCATATTTTGAAGTCTCCAGCACATTAGGTGCAAAAACGCTCCACAAGATCCTGAAGGTTGCCCTTCCCGCCGCGGCTCCCAGCATCTTTGTCGGTATATTCAACGGTACCGGTGCATCCTTCATCACTCTGATGACGGCTGAAATGATGGGAGTCAAATATGGCATCGGATGGTATATCAACTGGCAAAAAGACATGCTTTCCTATGCCAATGTCTATGCAGGGCTTATCGTGATTGCCGCAACCTTTTCACTGATTATCACGTTGCTGTTCAGAGTGCGTGACAGGGTTCTGGGCTGGCAGAAGGGGGTTATCAAATGGTAAAACTGTCAACAGGAAACATTCTTGCTGAAAATCTAAGAAAAGAGTTCGTAAGACCTGACGGTCAAAAGGTCGTAGCCCTTAATAATGTAAACGTAAATATAAAGGCCGGCGAATTCATCTCTCTCATTGGGCCCTCCGGATGCGGTAAATCAACATTCTTAAGGCTGCTGGCGGGGCTTGCCCAGCCGGACGAAGGATCTTTCTCACTGGACGGTGTTCCCATCACGGGACCGGGCTATGAACGGGGACTGGTATTCCAGGATCCTACCCTATTCCCGTGGCTTACGGTATATGAAAATATCGCTTTCGGCTTGAAGATAAGGAACATATACCATGAAAAGAAAAAAGATGTGCAGGATTTTATCCGGCTTGTAGGGCTTGAAGGTTTTGAAAAGGCCTATCCCCATCAGTTATCAGGAGGTATGGCTCAAAGAATCGCGCTTGCCCGAGCTTTAGTAAACCATCCAAAGGTACTGCTGTTGGATGAGCCATTCGGGGCGCTTGATGCTTTCACCCGTATGAATATGCAGGACGAACTTTTAAAGATCTGGCAGGAGCGCGGTACAACAATGGTCATGGTCACCCATGATGTTGATGAGGCCATTTACTTAAGCAATAGGATATTTGTGATGTCGCCACGTCCGGCAAGGATAGCAAGCATCATCAATGTTGAGATGGGTCGTCCCCGCGCAAGGGATTTACCCGACTTTCTAAGGCTGCGGGCCAAAATACTTCAGATTCTGGACTTCGCAGGCAAGCACGAAGAGATCCAATACTATTTGTAGTTGTAATCGTATTTTTATCATATTCAAGAGGAAGGTGTTTCATATGATCAAATGGAATAAGAATAAACTAATTCTGTCTGTTCTTATTATTATGACTTTTGTCGCAGCTCTCTTTTCTGCATGCTCTTCACAGCCGTCATCTTCAAACCCCGCGGCTTCGTCCGGGCCGTCATCCTCCAACGTCTCACAACAAGCCACTAATGCCGATTCGGATTTCGTTCTCCGTATTGGCTGGGGTGCTAGCCTATGCGAAGCGCCGCTCCATATGGCGGTTGAAAAAGGCTTCTTTGATGATGAAGGATTGAAATATGAGCTTATCAAACTGGCGCCGGGAACAGCTTTCGATGCTGTGACAGCCAATCAGATCGACGCATGTTTCGGACTTCTGGCAAGTCTTGTACAGCCACTTTCCAACGGGCTTCCCATTAAGATCACGACAGGTCTTCACACAGGTTGCGACAAGGTACTTGTAAAACCCGATTCAGGCATTGCAGAGCCTAAGGACTTTATCGGAAAGAAGGTTGGTGTTCCAAGCTATACCTCCAGCCCGTATATTTTTGCAAAAAGAGTTCTGGCCGATAACGGCGTGGATGTAACCGACAAGAGTTCTGAGGTAGAATTTGTGGTATATTCAACCGCAGACCTGCCGATGGCTCTTGAAAAAGGGGCTGTTGACGCCATTGCCATGAACGATCCCACTGCCACTATCGCAGCAAACGAGAATAATTTTATTATCATCTTTGACTCAGCCCTTGATGAACCTTATAAAGACCAGTATTGCTGCGCTGCATATGTTCGGGAAAATATTTCCCGGGAACATCCTGAAATAGCTGCAAAATATACCAGAGCAATGCAAAAAGCAAGCGCATGGGTACAGGAAAACAAGGATGAAACTGCGCAGATCCAGGTGGACAATAAATGGGTCGCAGGTGATGCAAAAGTTAATGCTGAAGTTCTCAAAACCTTCAACTACATACCTTCCTATATTGAGGCATATGAGATGTTCGGTCTTCTTGCCTCGCAATTACAGAACGTGGGCATGTTAAGTGAAGACGTTGACGTTGAGGCGCTTCAGAAGAACAGCTTTTCATTGCATGACGGTTTGCCTTACAAATAATTAATACAATATTCATCAGAAATCCAATGCGATGCGCCGCTTGAGACAGTTCTGAGATTATAAAAGTATCTTGAGGTCTGTTGAAAGCAGGCGCATCAGGCTTATGAAAAGGAGGTTGTTATGAGGAGAAGAGTTTGGAGGATCGCTGTGGCAAGTTCAGATGCGAAAGTCATAAATGAACACTTTGGCCGGGCAAATGAATTTTTTATCATAGATTTGGTTTCTGACGGAACATATACATTTGTTGAAAAACGTGCCACAGCCCCTATTTGCGTAAACGGCGAGCATTCGCAGCAGGCTCTTTCAGAGAGAGTCGAAGCGCTTAAAGACTGCGTCGCCGTATTGGTGACCCAAATCGGCACATTGGCTGAAAGGGCGCTGGAACAAAACGGAATATCTGTTTTTGTACAACCTGATTATATTGACAGCGCATTATTAAAACTGGCTCGATATTTTACAAAAACTAAATTCATAAAACCGGAGGAATGAAATATGGCAAAAAAAATAACTCAGTTAGCAATCTACGGAAAGGGCGGCATTGGCAAGTCCACTACAACTTCAAATCTCTCTGCCGCTTTGTCAAAACTAGGATTCAAGGTGATGCAGTTCGGCTGCGATCCTAAAAGCGATTCTACTAACACTCTTCGAAATGGGACCTACATACCCACTGTTCTGGACACGCTTCGCGAAAAAGCCTCAGTTAACGCACATGATGTTATATTTGAAGGATTCAACGGTGTATATTGTGTGGAAGCCGGAGGTCCCGCGCCGGGAGTAGGCTGTGCCGGTAGAGGAATCATAACCGCCGTTGAACTATTCAAGCAACAGAACATTTTCGAGGAGCTGGATCTGGATTTCGTTATTTATGATGTTTTGGGAGACGTGGTTTGCGGAGGTTTTGCCGTACCCATTCGGGAAGGTATCGCAGAACATGTCTTCACTGTTTCTTCTGCTGATTTCATGTCCATATATGCAGCAAACAACCTCTTCAGGGGTATCCAGAAATACTCCAATTCGGGCGGCGCCCTTCTGGGCGGGGTTATTGCCAACTCAGTAAACGCGCCATATGCCCGGGAGATCATAGATGATTTTGTAAACAGGACAAAGACCCAGGTAATTGAGTACATACCTCGATCTGTTACTGTAACCCAATGCGAGCTTCAAGGGAAAACGACCATAGAAGCCGCTCCCGAATCGGAACAGGCGAAGATTTATTTCAGCCTTGCCGAAAAGATCGCCAACCACAGGGATTCCAGGACACCTGAACCTCTAAGTGTGCAAGAGCTGCGCAATTGGGCTTCAAAATGGGGCGATTATCTGCTCGCACTGGAAACCGGAACCATCCGTCCTGAGCTTTCGGCTAACATATAGCATGAAACACATAGTCGCTGATAAAACAAGAAGAGAGGTACACAATGTATTGCCTCTCTTTTATCGTTAAATCTTATTTGAACTTAAAACTGGTTCAGTCAATATTCCTAAATTCCAGACTTTCGTTATCAATACTTATTTCGTCATAAAAGAAAATCGTACTATTAATATTAATTTACATGGCAGGTAACAACCACTGGATTAATCATACCAATATTTGCTATATCTTTATAAAAAAACAGGATATTAGCTTATATATTAAACTAAGTATCCTGTAACTATTAGAGTGTATTTAAAATTCAAAGTCTGCCTTCTTCTGGATTCATATGATTTTAAATGCAAGTGAATATTTATTCTGAAAACAGGGGTGTAGATAAATAACGCTCACCAGTATCAGGTAATATAACAACGATATTCTTACCTGCGTTTTCCGGACGTTTGGCAATCTGGGTAGCAGCCCAAAGCGCTGCGCCTGATGATATTCCCACCAGCAATCCTTCGGCCTTCGCCAGTTCTCTGCCTGTGGCGAATGCGTCCTCGTTCTCTACGGTAATTATTTCATCATAGATATTCGTATTAAGTACATCAGGTACGAATCCTGCACCTATCCCCTGGATCTTGTGGGGGCCTGGAGTCCCTTTGGAAAGCACCGGCGAAGCCGCAGGCTCAACAGCAACAACTTTTATATCGGGATTCTTTGATTTCAGGAATTCTCCGGTTCCTGTAATGGTACCTCCCGTACCTATACCTGATACAAAAAAGTCTACTTTTCCCTCTGTATCTTCCCAGATTTCAGGGCCGGTGGTAGCCTTGTGAATTGCAGGATTGGCCGGGTTTGTAAACTGGCTGGGTATGAAGGAGTTGGGGATTTCTTTTGCGAGTTCTTCAGCTTTATCAATTGCACCTTTCATGCCTTTTGATCCTTCAGTCAGAACAAGCTCGGCACCATATGCCTTTAGCAGGTTGCGGCGTTCAATGCTCATTGTCTCAGGCATGGTAAGTATGATACGGTAACCACGGGCTGCAGCAACAGATGCAAGGCCGATACCTGTATTACCGCTGGTAGGTTCAATTATAACCGAATCAGGCTTCAAAATACCCTTTGCTTCAGCGTCTTCGATCATTGCCTTTGCGATCCTGTCTTTAACGCTTCCCGCAGGGTTGAAGTATTCCAGCTTAGCAATAATCACAGCTTTAAGATCATGTTTTTCCTCATAGTTGGTAAGTTCTAACAGAGGGGTCTTTCCGATCAGTTCAGTAAGGCTTTTATAAATTTTTGACATAGAATAACCTCCTTAGGAGTAATATAATTCATATATGTTTACTATGAATTATATGCTTATAGGATAGTTTTGTCAATAGTTTAAATGAAAATAATGAAAAAAATTATTACTAAATTTATATGAATAATATGATTGACATCAGTTTAATTTTAACATATTATTTATATATTATAAGTATGATTTAAATTAAATAGTCTGAGAAAGGATTGTATGCACATGAGAATATCAGCAAAGGGACGCTATGCCTTAGCTGCAGTAATCAGCATGGCAGAATGCTATGACAACGGTGAATACATTACCGTCATCAGCATTTCCGAAAAACTTGGAATATCGAAAATTTACCTGGAGCAAGTTTTTTCTCTTCTGAAAAGAGGAGGCATAGTTATTTCGATTAAAGGAGCCCAGGGCGGATATCAGCTCGCGCGAATGCCCCGGCAGATAACTGTTCTGGATGTCTTGCAGGCTGTCGAGCTGTCCCTGTTCGAACCTACCGAGGACACTGTTTCGGTTAAAGCTCCAGAAATTGAAGATGCTATGAAAGATTCGGTCTTTGCTGCACTCGATTCAGCAGTAAAAAGCACTCTGGAAATAATAACACTTGATGATTTGGTAAATAAGGTTGAGGAGAACAAAAAGAATCAGGGACTCATGTATTTTATTTGATGATCGGAGGTAATATATGGATTTCAGTACCCTCTGCGTTCACGGTAATAACTGTAAATATGACAATACCGGCTCCATCAGCGTACCTATTTTTCAGACCGCAACCTTTGCCCATCCGGGTGTAGGGCTTAGTACCGGGTATGATTACTCAAGGCTTCAAAATCCTACAAGGGAGCACCTTGAAAAAACCATTGCCAGGCTGGAAGGCGGTGTGGATGCCATTGCTTTTTCCAGTGGCATGGCAGCCATTGCCGCACTTATGGAATTGTTTCAACCCGGATGCCATATAATAGTGTCCGATGATCTTTACGGTGGATCCCATAGGATGTTTCGTAGCATATCAGAAAAAAACGGCATAACTTTCAGCTTGACTGATACTTCAGATATTTCTCAAATAGAATCCCAACTCAAGCCACAGACAAAAGCTATTTTTATTGAGACTCCCACCAATCCCATGATGCACGTGACAGATATCGATAAGGTAGCACAGCTTGCCAAAAGCCATGGACTGCTCCTTATCGTCGATAATACTTTTTTAACTCCATATTATCAGAAGCCTCTTGCGCTTGGCGCCGATATAGTAACCCATAGCGGCACGAAATATTTAGGAGGCCATAATGATACTATGGCAGGATTTCTAGTTGTCTCGGACAATGAGCTTTCGGAGAAGCTTAGATATATTTATAAGACAACAGGCGCATGTCTCTCCCCCTTTGACAGCTGGCTCATCATTCGTGGTCTTAAAACACTTGCCATTCGTATGGATAGACAGCAGGAAACCGCCATGAAGATCTCTCAGTGGCTTTTGTCACATAAAAAGGTCAAAGCCGTGCATTATGTGGGCTTACCCACCCATCCCGACTATGAAATATCTATAAAACAAACGACTGGTTTTGGCTCCATGATCTCCTTTGAGACCGACTCTGAAGAAACGGCAATAAGAGTACTTTCAAAAGTGTCTGTGATCCAATATGCCGAGAGTCTCGGCGGAGTCGAAACATTAATAACATATCCAATGCTGCAGACCCACGCTGATATACCTAAAGAAGAGCGGGAGTCAAAAGGCATCAATGAAAGGCTTTTGCGCCTCTCGGTCGGTCTAGAAAGCGCAGATGATCTGATACATGATCTGGAGCAGGCATTTGAGGAGGAATAGCTTTGAAATACGATTTTGATGAAATTATAGATCGGAGGAATACCGATTCAATAAAATACGATTTTGCTGAAAAGCGAGGCAAACCGGAAGGAGTTCTGCCTCTATGGGTAGCTGACATGGATTTTCGAACACCCCCATGTGTGATCGATGCCTTGGTTGAAAAAAGCAGGCATGGGATATTCGGCTACTCGGATACTAAAAACGATTACTTCGATGTGCTTAAAAACTGGTTTTCTGCACAGTTCAATTGGAATATAAAGCCTGAATGGCTTGTAAAGACTCCGGGCGTTGTTTTTGCCATCTGTGCCGCTATTCGTGCACTGACCGACGAAGGCGACGCGGTTCTTATCCAACAGCCGGTCTACTATCCCTTCTCCGAATCGGTCATTGCCAACAGGAGAAAACTTGTCATAAACCAGCTTTTCTATTCACAGGGAAAGTATTCCATCGATTTTGAGGACTTTGAAGATAAAATAATCAAAAATAATGTTAAGCTTTTTATCCTGTGCAGCCCCCATAATCCGGTAGGAAGGGTATGGACAAGAGAAGAACTTACGATGCTTGGTGAGATATGCCTGAAGCATGGTGTTACCGTTGTTTCAGATGAAATCCATGCTGATTTTACTTATCCTGGTCATACGCATCTTGTGTTTGCCGATGTAAAGCCTGAGTTTTCCGACATTACCATCACCTGTACGGCTCCGACAAAGACATTCAATCTGGCCGGGCTTCAGATTTCCAATATATTCATCTCAAACAGCAATATCAAACGGAAGTTCAAAACCGAGATCATAAGAAGCGGATACAGCCAGGTCAATATTATGGGTATCGTGGCCTGCCGCGCAGCCTACTCGTGCAGTCTCGAATGGCTCAAGGAACTTAAAGAGTATCTTGCAGGAAATTTGAAATACTTAAGATGTTTTTTGAAGCAAAGGCTTCCTCAAATCAAGCTCATTGAGCCTCAGGGCACATACCTTGTCTGGCTGGACTTCAGCGCTCTTGGACTAGATGACAAGGAACTTGATGACCTGATGGTTTACAAAGCCGGGCTTTGGCTCGATTCCGGAACGATTTTCGGCGCAGGCGGCGAAGGGTTCCAGCGCATCAACATCGCGTGCCCGCGGTCCATTTTGGAAAAAGCCCTCATTCAAATCGAACAGGCTGTTAATCAGTTAAGATGACCAGGAAAATATGATTATCAAGATGCAGGTTAAAAATATATTGCGCCTGGCGCATTAAAACAAAGGGAGTGCTCATTACACTCCCTTCATATTAAATGTTGCATATTTCATCCACAGAAACAACATCAATTCCATTGCTTTTTAATATTTTAACAGTGTTTTGTATATCCTCAACCCTGATAATAATAATAGCTTTGCCATCCCCTGTATTTCCCAGATATGAATACATATATTCGATGCCGATATTACTGTCTTGAAGATGATTTAATGCAATTGAAAGACCTCCGGGTTTATTATCCACACGAATTGCTATAACTTCCGTTATGTCTACAGAGAAGTTATTTTTTCTTAAAACTTCAACTGCTTTATCCGGTTTATCAACAATAAGCCTTAGTATACCATATTCGGCTGTATCCGCTATGGTCAGAGCGGTAATATCAATATCATTGCTGCCCAGGATGCGTGTTACTTCAGCCAATCTTCCGGATTTGTTTTCTAAAAATACCGAGACCTGTTTTACATGCATACCTTCACCCCATTATTTCATATATTACAATTTTACCACAGGTATCGATATAAAAACATACAGCGGTAAATATATATTACGAATTTATCATAAAAACTGAAATGTTGTTATGGAAGCAATAGTATCTGCCCAGCATGTATTATATTTGATTCCAGGTTATTCAGCTTTTTCATATCGTAAATGTACTCTCTTATATCTTTGTTGTTGTTATGCGCTAAGGCTATTTCCCAAAGAGTGTCGCCGTTTTTAACTTTAACAGTTTTGTATTCCTGTTTAACATTTGATGTTGCACCTGCATTTGCAATTATCCCGGAAAATACGGTAATTATGACAATAAACATAATAAACGCTGCAAAGCGCCGTTTATTTTTTAATCTATATCTCTTTTTCATACTATCGCCCTCCAGAACATATGTTCTTCTAAGGCGATTATATCGAACAGATGTTCTCTTGTCAAGATATATCGAACATTTGTTTGACAAATAATTTGCATAAATATATAATTGTTGTAGGAAGTGGTTTTTGTCTTAATTTTGCAATTAAGATCAAAAATAATCTTACGGAGGATGTTGGTATGAGACATCGCGATGATGATAAAAAGAAGAAAATACTCGATTTTGTTAATCGTTATCTTATAGAAAAAGGCTTTCCCCCATCAGTCAGAGAAATCTGCCAGGCAGTCGGATTCAAATCAACTTCTACAGTACATGCTTACCTTAAGAAACTTGAGGAAGAAGGATCAATATCCAAAGACGCAACAAAGCCCAGAGCCCTTAAGGTATTGGACGATACGGCAAAAAATCTTGAAGGCTATATAGCAAATCAGGAAATCGACAATATCCCCATAATTGGTAAAATAACCGCCGGAGCTCCTATTCTTGCTGTAGAGAATATTGAAGACACCTTCCCTGTACCGGTACAATATCTTGAAAATTCCACTACCTTTATGCTTAAAGTAAAAGGCAATAGTATGATAAACGCCGGTATACTGAACGGTGATTATATTATCGTTAAACAGCAGAACACTGCTAATAACGGTGATATAGTAGTGGCACTGATTGAGGACGAAGCAACGGTAAAAACATTTTACAAGGAGAAAGACCATTACCGGCTTCAGCCGGAGAATCCTGACTATGAGCCTATAATAGTAAAAGAACTTAACATTCTGGGTAAAGTTATTGGACTGTTCAGAAAATATTGATATAGGTTTATTATTTTTTAGCCCTTATGGTTTTAGTATACTTTTACAATAATTTTTCCTGAAATACATGCAAAGTCAGTCTATTTTGCGTCTTTGTTCTACTCAGTTCCAATTCTGAAAGCCTTTGTTCATTATTTATCTGAATACCGCACAGATTGCAGTGCGCATAGTCATATTTTGCGTCCTTTTAAAATTTAGATTGCAAATCAAATGTAAATATGCTAAAATAGCGGATGTTGACGGGGTGTAGCGCAGCTGGGAGCGCGCTTGGTTCGGGACCAAGAAGTCGCAGGTTCAAATCCTGTCACTCCGACCAGTTGGAGTGGTCTTATATGATTTAAAGATTAAATTCATATGACCACTCTTTAATTTTTATAATTTTCTGTATTGGAATAGTCTCGGCTACTCCTTTCCTGATTCCTTAGGTGAACTCCGGACTCGGTATCGTCAATGTTAATCGTCGGTTTCCTGAGTGTTCTCGGCAATTCTGTAGCCAACGCCGACCTCTGTGAAAATATATTGAGGGTTCGTTGGATCATTTTCAATTTTTCTTCGGATACTGGCCATATGAACACGCAAAATTTTGTTATCCACGGGTGCGGATGGTCCCCAAAGCTCACGCAAGATCGATTTATATGTCAGCACACGCCCCGGATGTTTGCCCAGTAAAGCTACGATTCTGAATTCGTTCGGGGTTAGATGAACATCTTCCCCGCGCACACGTACTTTAAACTTTTTATAGTCAATTTCCAGTTCTCCTACATGATAGCAACCGTCTATTCCAATTTCTTTGTTCTCAGATGCGGTAAGTGAATGTCTCAATGCTGTTCGTATACGGGCAAGCAATTCGATTGAACCAAAGGGCTTCGTTATATAGTCATCTGCCCCGGAGTCCAAAGCAATCGCTTTGTCTTCTTCCGAGTTTCGCGCAGAAATCACGATGATGGGGGTCAATGTCCATTTCCGGACACTTGTTATTATATCACTGCCATCCATATCCGGAAGTCCAAGATCAAGCAAAATACAATCGGGACAGTGAGAAGTAATCATATGGAGTGCCAAAATTCCATCGGTTGCAGTAACAGTTTCATATCCAGCCGCGTCAACTGTTGTTTTCAAATAATTCAAAATGCCCGGATCGTCCTCAATAATCAAAATCTTCTGAAGCACCTTATTCGACATACATATCCTCCTTACAAGGCAATGAGAATTCAAATGCGGCACCGCCATGACGACTCTTTCCGGCAAACAATTGTCCTCCATGTGCTTCGATGATGGACTTGCACACAGACAATCCTATTCCCATGCTGCGCCGATCATCGCTCCTGCTGCGTTTGGACAGATATGTTCCGTCAAGAATCTGAGGCAATAATGGCACCGGAATGCCGCACCCGTCATCTTCGACAGAGATGAAAACCATACCATTCTCTTTCCTGAGGTGGATCCATATTTTCGAAGCACCTTCCGCATGTGCACTAACATTGTCAAACAAATTGATCATTACCTGTTCGATCAGCATTGCATCCATCGGAACAAGAATGATGTCTCTGAGCGTATCAGAATCTACAGGCAAAGAATCCGGAAGACGGTGGTATCTCATAATCGCACTGCCTATAATCTCCTCCAATACCTCATCCTCTTTTTTTATCATACTTTGATTGCTGACACGGGTGACAGACAACAGATTCTCAGTTACACGGACAAGCCATTCCGCATCTTTACGGATACCTTCCGCAAGACGGATCTGATCGGCAGTAGATAACTCCTGTTCTTGTATAGTTGAACTTGCCCCGATAATGGCAGTCAGAGGTGTGCGCAAATCATGAGCAATCGCACGCAATAAATTGTGAAAATATAGTTCACGCAAAATGTACCAATGAAGGCAGCAACTATTCCCCAAGTATATCCGTCTGTCCATCGGGCAACAATGACCACAGCCATTATAAAAAGAGCCATAGCAAAGGGATTGTTATCGTCATTTACAGATGACAAAAGTACTGCGAGTCCGATTGTTGCACCAAGCGTTAACAGAAGAACAAGTAAATTTTTCACTGTTTGATTTTTCTTAAGAAATGCTCTTAATCGGTCCGTAATACTCACCCCCGAATGGATACAGATATTATATCATGGCATCGCATATCTCGTAATGGATCATTTTGCATACTGAGCTATTCTTTCCGGAAAATTAGCGGCAAAATATCGTAAAATGTTGCAGAATGTCGTATAATATGTAAGGTTCTGAGTCAACAGCAGGGATAATAAAAGCACTTCTTTGACAGTTATATCCTGACTTGGAACAAACCAATACGACAATGCGAAAACATAAGGGAAAAAGAGAAAGGAAGGAAAAAAAGATGTCTCTTACTTGGATCATCACTGTACTTTGCATCATTGTGGCAACCCTTGTTTATGTGGTCTGGAATTATATCCGGATCCGTAAAATGCCGGAGGG
>Ga0134100_1002751_pt1 | contig 13085 bp, 11 predicted proteins | sample 11_taG_2_FD_94444 | JGI IMG/M metagenome (GOLD analysis project Ga0134100, IMG submission 94444) | Switchgrass degrading microbial communities from high solid loading bioreactors in New Hampshire, USA - 11_42_5_180_A3 metaG | ecosystem: Engineered > Bioreactor > Semi-continuous > Anaerobic >...
TAGATTATTTAGATGAACATTATGACTTAGAAGCTACAGAGAAAATATTTATCTCAGGAGATGGAGCTTCCTGGATTAAGAAAGGATTAGAGATTATCCCCGAAAGTCTCTTTGTCTTAGACCGTTTCCATTTAGAAAAGTATCTCCAGGAAGGTTTAAGCAGATACCCCTCTACTTATCTTGAGGTAAGGAGTGCCATAGAAAGAAGAGATAAAGAGAAAGTAAAAGTTCTCCTTAAGAATGCTCAGAAAGCTACCCCAGAAGAAAAGGAGGTGAAGAAGCTCCAGGTTTTAAAAAGGTATCTTATGAATAACTGGGAAGGTATTATCATCTATCAGGAATATTCTCATCTCTCCTTAGGAGGAAGTGCTGAAGGTCATGTAAGTCATATATTATCTGCCCGACTTTCTAGTCGTCCTAGAGGTTGGAGTAAGAAAGGAGTAGACCATATGAGTTATCTGAGAGCTATGAAAGCTAATGGCTATTCAGCTAAAGCTTCCTACTTAAGAGTTCATCGTCAGAATCTTCCTCCTTTTACTCTGGATGAAGAAACCATAACCCAAGAGAGAGAAAGAGAAAAAGAAGTCTTTCGAGAGATATATAACAATATTCCCATCCTTAAAGGACCAGTTACTAACTTCTCTTCAGTTCTTAAAGAGTTAACTAAAGACTTTTCCTGGATGGGTTGTTCTATTTAATTATGATACTATCTAATACTGAATAGAGAGAGTCTCAAAAAGCTAATAACAGAGGGAAAAATAAAAATACTCCTACAATGAGTTGACACTATCTTTGATTTCTGGAAAATTGCAATGGAGGCCTTTTTTTCTTAAAATAAATATATATCAAACTTGATGAGGAGGAAAAAATGTTAGAAGAGTTAAAACAAAAAGTTTTTGAAGCTAACCTTCTTTTGCCGAAGCACAACTTGGTGGTTCTAACCTGGGGAAATGTCAGTGAAATTGACCGGAAATCGAACCTAGTGGTAATCAAACCTAGCGGTGTTCCTTATGAAAAGCTACGGCCGGAAATGATGGTAGTAGTAAATGAAAGGGGGGAGGTGGTAGAAGGAAACCTCAAACCCTCGGTGGATACTCCTACTCATTTAGAACTTTATCGTCAGTTTAAAGATATTGGCGGAATAGCGCATACTCACTCTACTTGGGCTACTATCTGGGCTCAAGCTGGTAGAAGCATCCCTTGTTTGGGAGGAACTCATGCCGACCATTTTATTAGCGGAATTCCCTGCACTCGAGCATTAACTAAAGAGGAAGCAGAAAACGAGATGGAGCTGAATACCGGGAAAGTTATAGTAGAAACTTTTAAAAATCTGGACTACCATGAAATTCCTGCTGTTTTAGAGGCTTTTCATGGTCCATTTACCTGGGGCAAAGATGCCTTAGAAGCAGCGGAAAATAGTATTGTTTTAGAAGAAGTAGCGAAAATGAGTTATTTTACATTAGAGCTTAATCCCCATGCTTCTATGCCTGAGGAAATTATAAAAGTCCGTTATTCACGGAAACATGGAGCCAAAGCATATTATGGCCAGAACATAACCTTATAAACTTGTTTCCAGTCTGGCTTAGATATAACTTCTAACCTTTATAAATTTCCAAGAGGGGTTTTTGTATTTTAGATACTATAGTTAACTGTAAAAATAATATAATTATTATCCTCCCATTTTATTTATCATCGCGAGGAGCGGATGGTCTACGCCGTAGGCCTTCATTTTTTCCGAGGTAAATAAAGAAAAAAAGTTTACCCCTTATAGTTATGATAAGTTTTGTGGATATCACAGAAACTTTTACCTTTGACTTGACGCTCCTTGCTTTTCCTATTTTTCCAGATTACAATGATTTATAAAGGATTAAATCTTTAAAAAAGGGGTGGAAAAAATGAAAAAGTGGCGTTTTTTGGTGCTGATGGTTATGGTTCTCTTTTTGCTTCTTCCCTCTGCTGCTTGGGGAGAAGGAAAGAAAATCGGGCTTATTCTGGCTACCGGGGGGTTAGGAGATAAATCCTTCAACGATATTGCCTACGTTGGAGCAGTGCAAGCCAAAGAAGAATTAGGAGTAGAACTCGATTATGTAGAGCCTAAAGCTGTAGCTGAATATGAGGGTTACCAGAGAGATTTCGCTTCCTCTGGGGAATATGAGATTATCGTTTGTATAGGCTTTGACCAGGCTGACGCTCTAAATAAAATTGCTCAAGAATTTCCTCAACAAAAGTTTGCTTTGGTGGATATGACAGTAGACCAACCTAATGTAGCCTCTCTTCTTTTTAAGGCTAATGAGGGAGGATTTCTCTTGGGGATAGAAGCGGCTTATATGAGCAAAACTAAAAAAATTGGTATAGTAGGAGGAATGGACATTCCTTTAATCCGAGATTTCTTTATAGGATTTGAAGAGGGAGTGAAATGGGCTAATACCGGAGCAGAAGTTCTCCCCATCGTATATGTAGGAGCTTGGGCAGATCCCACTAAAGGAAAAGAGCTAGCTGTGAGTCTTATTGATCAGGGTTGTGATGTGATTTGGGCAGCAGCAGGTAAAAGTGGATTAGGAGCGCTGGAGGCAGCAAAAGAAAAAGGTGTATATGCAATGGGAGTAGATGCCTGTCAATGCTACTTGGGAGGCCATATTATCGCTAGCGAAACTAAAAGAGTAGATGTTGCTGTATATGAAACCATTAAATCCGCTTTTGATGGCACTTTTCAGGGAGGAATTGTAGAAAAAGGAGTAGCTGAGGGATGGATTGGCAATTGTCGTCTTCCTGAAGAACAACCTTTTTGGGAGAAAACTTTTAATTTTGAGCACCAAGTAGAAATACCTTCTGAAGTGATGCAAAAGGTTGAAGAGGCTAAAGAAAAAATCAGCAAAGGAGAAATAAAAGTTCCTCGTCCGGAAGAATTTGGCGGTTGAAATGCCTGAGATATTACAAACTATTGGTCTCACTAAGAGTTTTCCTGGGGTTTTAGCTAACGACCATATTGACTTAGAAATAGAAGAAGGGGAAATTCACGGACTATTAGGAGAAAATGGGGCGGGAAAGTCGGTTCTTATGAGCACTATTTACGGGCTTTACCGCCCCGATGAGGGGAAGATACTGATACGAGGAAAAGAAGTGGTAATTGACTCTCCTCATACTGCTATTAAATATGGTATTGGGATGGTACACCAAAATTTGACTCTCGTCTCTTCTTTTCGAGTATGGGAAAATATCGTCCTGGGAAAGGAAATCAAGAAAACTTTATCCTTGGACGAAAGAGAAACTCTCCGAAAACTGGAAAAACTTCTGACGGTAGCCAACCTGGAGATAGACCTGAGAGCTAAAACCGGAGAGCTTTCTTTAGGCTCTCAGCAGAGGATAGAGATTCTGAAAATTCTTTATCGAGGAGCAGAAATTCTTATTTTCGATGAGCCCACTACTATCCTCACTCCTCAGGAAGTAGACCAGTTAATCAATACTTTCCGAAGTCTTAAAAAAGAGGGAAAAACCATAATCTTTATTTCTCATAAGTTGAGGGAGATATTTGCAGTCTGCGATAGAGTTACTGTTTTGAGGAAGGGGAGAAAAGTAGGTACTCTACCTATTGAGGAAGCTACTCCTGAAAAGTTAGCAGAAATGATGGTGGGGAGGAAAGTATTATTTTCCCTCCCTCGAGGGAGGGAACCGGGGGAAGAAATCATCTTGAAGCTGGAAGACATAGCTACTTCAGGAGAAAAAAAGAAAGTTGCTCTGCAGGACATTAATTTCACTCTCCATACCGGGGAAATTTTAGGCATCGCTGGGGTGGAAGGAAACGGGCAAAAAGAATTAGCTGAGCTGATGGTAGGTTTAATAAAACCCCAAAAAGGAAGAATCTTTTTCCAGGGGGAAGATATTACCTTTTTCTCTCCCAAAGAGCGAATTAAACGGGGTATTGCTCACATTCCCGAAGACCGTTTGCGGAGGGGAGTAATAGGTGATTTTACAGTTTGGGAGAACTTGATAATCGGTTTTGAAGACCAGCCTCCTTTTGTAAAAGGAAGGTTTACTTTTAACCATTCTTTTCTAAAACAGTTTTCTTCTCAGAAAATTGAGGAATTTGAAATAGATGCTCCAGGCGAAGATGCATTGGTAAAAAATTTAAGTGGGGGAAACCAACAGAAAGTGGTTTTAGCTCGAGAACTATCAGGAAACGTGGTTCTTCTTGTGGCTTCTCAACCCACAAGAGGTTTAGACATAGCCGCCACTGAATATCTGAGAAATAAGTTGTTGGAGATTAAGAACCAGGGCAAAGGTGTAATTCTCATATCTGCCGACCTCGACGAAATTCGTTCTTTAAGCGATAGAGTCTTAGTGCTGTATGAGGGTAAAATTATGGGCGAGCTTTCTCCGGAAAGTGATGAATATCAATTCGGTCTCCTTATGGGAGGAAAAAGCATAGATGAAGTTCTCGCTTAAGAAATCTCCTTCTCGTTTTTCCATTCTGCCAGAAATTATAGCTATTTTATTGGCTTTTTTTATCGGGGCTCTGCTTCTATTATTCTCTGGTTATTCACCTCTGGTGGCTTTTTCTGCTCTTTTCCGAGGGGCTTTTGGTAGTAGAAATGCTTGGGGGCAAACTCTCACTCAAGCTACTCCCATTCTTTTTACTGCTTTAGCTTTTCTTCTCACTTTCCGTGCCGGAATTTTCAATATTGGAGTAGAAGGACAATTTCTTATGGGAGCTATGGCTTCGGCTTTAGCTGGAGTATATTTCTCTGGGCTTCCTGCGCCTTTGCATATTACTCTTTCTCTTCTTTTGGGAGCAGCAATGGGAGCATTGTGGGGATTAATTCCCGCTTTATTAAAAGTTTACTTAGGGGCTCATGAGGTTATTACTACTATGATGATGAGCTATATCGCTTCTTATCTTACCAGTTACCTGGTTAACTATCCTTTTAAAGCTCCCGGTTGGGTAGCCCAAACTGAACCTGTGGCCCAAACTGCCCTTCTTCCCAAAATTCTTCCCCCTACTCAACTTTCTCTTTCTTTCATTATCTCCTTATTTCTAGCTCTTTTGGTATCTTTTTTTCTTTTTCACACTTATTTAGGTTTTCAGATTCGAGCGGTGGGGTTAAACCCTGAAGTAGCAGAGAATCGAGGTATAGCTATAAAAAACCGTCAGATATTAGCTTTTCTATTGAGTGGTTTGATTGCTGGTATAGGTGGTGGAGGAGAAATACTGGGAGTGCATGGCCGTTTTGTAGATGGGTTTTCTCCCGGATATGGATGGGATGGAATTGCAGTTAGCTTAGTAGGAAAGCTTCATCCCGGGGGTTGTGTTTTGGCTTCTATTCTTTTTGGGATGCTCCGAGCCGGAGGTATGACTATGACTCGAGTTACCAAAGTGCCATTGGACCTTTCTTTAATCATTCAAGCGTTAGTTATAATCTTGGTTTCTGCTCCTTATTTTATAAAAGCAGTTATTCTGAGAAAAAGGGATTTCTAAAGATGGAAATAGGAGCTCTTTTTAATCTCAGTATTTTGCAAGCTACTATTCGCATGGCTACTCCTCTCACTTTTGCTGCTCTGGGGGGGATGTTTTGTGAAAGAGTGGGAGTTATAAATATTGGCTTAGAAGGTATTATGCTCAATTCAGCTTTCTGGGCAGTTGTCGCTGCCTATTTTTCTGGTAGCTCAGGAATAGGATTTTTGGTTGGAGTGCTTTCCGGAATGGCACTAGGAGCAATTTTAGCCCTTTTTACAGTAAAATATTATGCTGACCAGATTGTTATAGGAACGGGGATAAATATTTTTGGTTTAGGTTGCAGCGCTTTTATGTGCCAAAAAATTTGGGGCTCTCGAGGAGCCTCAGAAGCGGTAGCAGGTCTTCCTTCTCTCTCTATTTCTTTTCTGGATAGAATTCCTTACCTTGGGCCTCTCTTGAATAATCACAGCATTTTAGTTTATCTCTCTTTTCTGGCTTTTATTTTTGCTCATTATTTCTTGTTTTATACCCCCTGGGGTCTTAGACTGCGAGCAGTAGGAGAAAACCCTCAATCGGCTGATACAGCAGGGATTAACGTCCATCGGTACAAAATGATTTTTGTTATTTTAGGCTCTACTTTAGCGGGGTTGGGAGGGGTGTTTTTGTCTTTGGCTCATCTCAATTTTTTTGCTTGGGGAATGACTAATGGTAGAGGATTTATTGCTTTAGCAGCTATGATTTTTGGTAAATGGACTCCCATAGGATGTTTCTTAGCCAGTCTTCTCTTTGGGTTTGCTGATGCTCTCCAAATGAGAATTCAGACTTTGGGGATATTGCCTCCCCAAATCATTTTACTTCTTCCTTATCTCATAACTATTTTAGTTTTAGCTGGTTTAGTGGGCAAGGCTACTCCTCCTTCTGATTATAAGCCCTATATTAAAAAGTAAACGAGAATAGGAGGCACTATAGGAGTGAAGAGAACGAAATCTTTAGTTTATTTAGGGATTTTTACCGCTTTAAGTATTATTTTGACTCGTTTAGCTAGTATCCGTATTCCCATAGGGGGAGTGGAGGCAATTCGGATTGGTTTTGGTCAGCTACCGGTGATAATGGCTGGCATATATTTGGGAGCGGGGGCTGGAGCTCTGGTGGGAGGTTTAGCTGATGTTTTGGGATTTTTTCTGAACCCTATGGGGCCATATCTGCCTCATTTTACTCTTACTGCCATCTTGCATGGGTTACTACCTGGGCTTATATTTCATTGTAATTCTCGACCCCTCAGAAAAAGGATTTTTTGGTCTATAACCATTCCCCAAGTAGCTATAGGAATTTTCCTCACTTCTTATTTTCTGCATTCTATTTTTGGAATACCCTGGAACCTTCTCCTTCTTCCTCGTCTGGTTAGTGCTCCTATCCAGATATCTATTTATTTTTATCTTTTACTTGTTTTGTCTCAGACTTCTGTTTTGTCCCTTGCTTACTTTCAAAATTCCCACCAATAGAGATGCTTTTAGTACGTGGCTATAACAGGGGATAAATCCCCCTCTTACCCTATATCTATACCGTAAATTAAAAGGGCTAGCCTACTGCGCAAGATAAAGGAACCGTAGGCTACCTCGGTTGTAATCGACTCTGGGTAACATTGTCTGTAGTAATACCTTGACAATCCATTTTATGGAGAAAATCTTTCCCTAAAGGAGCCAAGAGAGTTTCCCCTCTATAGCTATGATATTGACTTAACTATAGAAAAGAAATAGGATGAAAAAAATTTTAAATCTAAATTGGCAGATAAATAAAAAGGAGGTAGCAATTTGGAATATAAAGCTTTTGCCTCTTTTAGTGGAGGAAAAGATTGCCATTTAAGCATTCTCCGAGCGCAAGAAACAGGATGGGAAGTGAGATTTCTTTTTACTATGCTTCAGGAAGACGGTGAGTTTTCTCGAGCTCACCATTTACCTTCTTTTATCCTGGAAAGGCAAGCACGGGCTATGGGCTTAGAACTTCACAAAGCTAATGCCACCTGGGAAGAATACGAAGATAACTTTAAGAAGGCCATCCGGTCCCTTAAAGGAAAAGGAATTAATAGCGGGGTATTTGGAGACATCGATTTAGCTGAGCATCGGGAGTGGGTAGAGAGAGTTTGCAAAGAGGAAGGTATTTATCCTCTTCTTCCTCTTTGGGGGGAAGAGCACCAGCAAGTGGCTCAGGAAATGGTAAAAAGAGGGTTTGTAGCTTTTGTGATAATGGTGAATGACCAATTTTTGGATTTTCATTATTTAGGCCGGCGCTACGATTATTCTCTGATTGAAGAACTGATAAGCTTGGGTATCGACCCTTGTGGAGAAAAAGGGGAGTTCCACACTTTAGTAACCGATGGCCCCCTTTATCATTATCCTATTACTTATCAGTGGGGAGAAATAAAAGAAGAAAATGGACATCACTTTATAGAAGTAAAATAATGGCGCCCCCAAGCAGATTTGAACTGCTGCCGCCGCCTTGAAAGGGCGGTGTCCTTACCAGGCTAGACGATGGGGGCGCTTTATCCGTTTACTTATTTTATACCACCCCTTGATATTAGGCAAGAGGTAAGAGAATTTTTTTACTCCCGGATTATAGCAGCAGTGGGACAAGAGTCAATAGCTTCATCTACACACTCTAAATTCTCATCTGCTCCCTCTTTTACTTTGCTTATACCAGTAGAATCCATTTCAAAAACATCAGGGCAAATCTGAACACATAATTCACATCCAGAACATAATTCTTCATCTACTCGTAGTGCCATAGCTATATCCTCCTCTAGTGAAAGTGTAGTTTTTTTGCAAACCGAGAGACATTATAACACATTTGTCGCTAATTGGTGGATTAAATTAAAAAATTTTTGTGTTTGGCAAGAAAAATTTACAACATTCCGGAAGTTAATCTTGCAGCAGCTTAATTCCAAAATTAACAATTTGTAGTAGAATGAAGCAAAGAGCTCACCAAAACTCTCGCGATGACAAGAGAGGATGAAATTGCCACACATAGAAAGAAGTTTTCGTTCCTTCTGTGTTTTTTTTGCTCCTTTTCTTTGCCTCTACATCGTAGGCTGATGAACTCGCAGTAACCATTTAGAGGGCTTTATAGCAAAGTGGGTGGAAAAAATATCTAAAAAGAAGTATGGTGGTAATTGACAAAATTGGAGAGTGGTGATATTATGCTCTCCGAGCTTGCGCAAGCTTATTAATTTTTAATTTATTTTTGGGAGGTTTAAGTTTAAATGGCAACTGGTAAAGTTAAATGGTTTAGTGCCACCAAAGGTTATGGATTCATTGAATCTGACGAAGGTGGAGATGTTTTCGTTCATTACTCGGCTATCGAAGGTGGCGGCTTTAAAACTTTAGAGCAAGGCCAAGCAGTAGAGTTTGAGGTTCAGCAAGGTGATAAGGGACCTCAAGCAGTAAAAGTAAAGAGACTGTAAGGAGAGAGAGAAAAAAAGCCTGGGGGAAGCCTTCCCCCAGGCTTTTTTGTTTATAGTAGACTATTAGTTTTTTACTCAGCATTATAATATTTGTTAGATTATAGAATATCCTGCAAAACTCTTTAGGTTTTATATTATTTAATCCTCTTCCGATACTTAACGGCAAACTATAGGGCAAAATGCTTCCTTATAGCCTTATCATGTCCCACAACTGCTTTCTGGACACTATTTATGATTAAACCACAAAGACAGCCTACGGCGTAGACAAAAGGCAAAAGAGATAGAGAAAACTAAACCCAATTCCGCTAGGAAAGACAGCCTACGACGTAGGCTGTCTTTCCTTTCATTAAGCCTTAAAAATTAAAAAGGCAAGCTACATTGTGCTAAAAACTCGGGATTACCACAGACATTAAAGGGGCACAGCCCCCTTAAAAATCTAAAAGCAAAAATAGATAAGAAAAAACTTGAATAATTATGATGGAAGAAACATCTCAGCGTGCCTCCGGCGTAAAATCGGGAGCACAAAAGATAGAAAAGAAATGCTTCAACGTTATATAGCTCTCGGGTTTTTATTAGTGCAACTAGTTTTCAAGTTCGGAGTGATTTGGCAATTTTGCGGTTATGAGCGCCGAGAGATATCTCTCGGCGCTCTGCTTAATCCTTTAAGATGTGGGTGGAAAAATCTAACGAATTTATATTTAACTATGAACTCTTCTCTGTTTTAGCTATTGAGCCATTGGGCAAGGGGAGAAAGGGTTGATGGAAATAAGCTTCAGTTATATAACTCTCCATCATCCGATGAGCATTGAAATAAGAAGCGATTTTAGTGATAGAATTTTTCATTAACTTAATCCATTGTTCCCGATGATGATAATAAGTAGGAGCAATAACATACTCTAATTTACTATAAAAGTCATTTATTTCTTTTTGGAAAACCTCTTGAGAATTGCCATCTTCTTCGCTTCCTGGTCCGATAGACCATCCGGTTATTCCCTCGAGGCACCCTTCTATCCACCATCCATCGAGTATGCTGAAGTTGATCACTCCGTTATGAGAAGCTTTCATACCACTTGTACCTGAAGCTTCTAAGGGTCTCATAGGAGTATTTACCCATACATCTACTCCGGCTATTATTTTTTTAGCTAACTCTAAATTGTAATTTTCCAGAAAAACTATTTTTATTTCTGGGCTTAACTCTCGAGAATATTGAATTATCTGCTGAATTAGTTTTTTACCCTCGTAATCATAAGGATGAGCTTTGCCAGCAAACACAATTTGTAATTTTTCTGTGCGGTTTATGCTTTTTAGCCTTCCTATATCGGTAAAGATAAACCCAGGTCTTTTGTAAGCAGTCATACGGCGAGCAAAGCCCAAGGTAAGAATTTCTTCATCCATTTCTATGTTATTTTTTTCTTTGATTAACTGCAGAAGTTGAGTTTTTTCTTTTTGGTGAGCAGCCCAAATTTCTTGGTTAGATATAATATCAGCTCGAGCCAGAAGTTCTGGTTCTTGAGCCCACCCCGGAATATAGCGGTCAAAAAGAGCCTGAAAACTAGGGGAAGTCCAGGTAAAACTATGAACTCCATTGGTGATAGAGTGGATATCATACCCCGGAAACATATGGAGAGAAACCTCTCTATGTTTTTTGGCTACACCATTAACGTATCCACTGAGATTCAGGGCTAAAAGAGTCATATTTAAACAATCTTTTCCTCCCAACTGTTGAAGCAAAGAAAGAGGAATGGGCTCACCCAGTACTTCTTTTACTAAATCATAGGGAAATTTATCGTGTCCAGCTTCTACCGGGGTGTGGGTAGTGAAAACACATAAATTTTTAACCGCCTCTATGTCACAATTATTAAAACTTTGTAATAGCTCTATGGTTATTAAAGCTGCATGGCCCTCGTTAATGTGGTATTTTCTTGCTTCTAAGCTCAAAGCTTTTAGCATCCTGCCTCCTCCTATACCTAAAACAATTTCTTGTTTTAGGCGATAGCGGCTATCTCCTCCGTATAAAGCGTCAGTTATAGAGCGGTCTTCGGGAGTATTTTGAGGGAGATTGGTATCTAAAAAAATTACCGGTACTACTGCTCCCCTGGCGCTTTTCCAGGGATATACCCAAGCTCCTACTTTTACCTTCCTTTTTTCAATTTCTACCTCTACCTGAAGGGGAAGAGGAGTTAAGACTTTCTCTGGTTCCCATGTTACAGGCTGTTCTATTTGCCATCCTTCAGGGCTTATTTTTTGATCCAAATAACCTTTGCGACTTATCAGAGTTACAGCCACAAAAGGAAGAGAGAGGTCAGCAGCAGAACGAACTGTATCTCCAGCTAAAACTCCCAGTCCTCCACTGTAAGTGGGTATATCTGGAGAAAGAGCTATTTCCATAGATAAATAAGCTATGATAGGCTCATTCTTAAGTTTATCAAATATATAAGTATCCATATTATTTAGTTTTCCTCCCTTTTAAAATTTAGCGGCCGGTGGAGCCCAATCCTCGTTTTCCTCGCTCACTAGGAGATAGCAAATTAGTTTCTATGATTTTAACCCGGGGAATTTCTCGCAAGGCTCCTTGAATAATTCTATCTCCTTTCTTTATACTATAAAATTCTTTACCTAAATTAAAAAGTCTGACCATCCAACTACCGCGATATCCACAATCAATAGTTCCTAAATGCACTATTATACCATGGTTAATTCCCATTCCACTTCGAGGTCTCAACATTACTTCGTAACCAGAGGGAAATTCAGAAGCGATTTCTAAATCTATAACTTGGCTTTCACCAGGAGCAATGGTAACATCTACAGGACTGAATAAATCAAAACAGGCATCGTCAGAAAAAGAAAAGCGAGGAAGAAAGGCATTGTCTGAGAGCTTCATAAACCTTATTACTACTTCCCTCATTATTTTCCTCCCATTAAATTAATATAGATTATATTTTAACAAACCCATCAAGCTTAGTAGTATAACAGTATTCTGCAAAACTGGTTAAACTATTAAAACTTTAAAAGAAGTAATTGGGGGTTATGAGCTTATCATGTCCCACAGTTGTTATTATGGTTAACCGTAAAAGACAGCCTGCGGCGCAAGACTAAAAAGAACAATAAGGGGGTAAACCCCCTTATAACCTCCAAAAAGACAAAAGCTAAAAACTTAAATAAAAAGGCAAAAAACTACCTGAGGAAAGAAAAACGCTTTCCTCAGGGGGAGTACCCCTTTATAATCCCCCCGGAAAAGCGCAAGACAAAAGACAAAAACTTAAAAATCCAAGAATACTGAGGAAGAAAAAACCTTCCTCAGTATAAGGGGGTAAAACCCCCTTATAACCCCAAAAAAGCAAAGAACCAAAATAAATATAAAGAAAACACACAAAAAGTAAAAAAAAATACTGGTGGAGAATACCTCAGAGTGAAAAGCAGGATAGCTTAGTAATTAACTTTGGCTTTTCGGAGAGTTAAAATATACAGTGGTGGTTATAGTGAAAGAGGAATTAAGACTTTCTTTTTCTCTGTTAGTGGTAGCCGCAGTAGCTTTAGCGGTAGAGACTCTCACTATGAGGATATTTAGTTTTATTTTCGAGTATCATTTTGTATCCTTAATTATTTCTTTAGCTCTTTTAGGTTATGGGGCAGCAGGAAGTCTGTACTCTTTTCTCCCCCGGTGGTTTAAGGAACACATTCCTTATATGCTCGCTTTCTTTCTTTTTCTTTTTGCTGGAGGATTAATCTTTTTGCCTTTAGAGATTTATCAATTCTGGGTTAATTACTATAACTGGCTTTATTTCGCCATCCTTCTCTTTTTAGCTTTTTTGCCTTTCTTTGCTCATGGAGTGTACCAATTGTATGCTTTTGAACTTTATCCTTCTCTCTTTCCTCGTTTTTATACTGCCAATTTGGTGGGTTCCTCTTTAGGTGTAGGGATAAGTTATCTCATTCTTCTTGGTTTGGGAGAACTGAAAGCTCTTATTCTCCTGGCTTTTCTTGCTCTGGGGGGTATAACCAAAGTTAAAAATCTTCCCCTTCTTTTATTGGTAGTTACAGGAGTTATTATCTTTTTTTCTCCTCTAGAGATTTACCTTTCTCCTTATGCTCCTTCTCGGGCAATAAGGGAAGTAGAGGAAAATCAGCTTATTGAGATTTATCATAACCCCGCGGAACTATTGGAGGTATTTTATA
>Ga0134100_1002752_pt1 | contig 13084 bp, 13 predicted proteins | sample 11_taG_2_FD_94444 | JGI IMG/M metagenome (GOLD analysis project Ga0134100, IMG submission 94444) | Switchgrass degrading microbial communities from high solid loading bioreactors in New Hampshire, USA - 11_42_5_180_A3 metaG | ecosystem: Engineered > Bioreactor > Semi-continuous > Anaerobic >...
TACGGTATGACCTGGATCTGCGTGTAAAAAAGCAGATGATCTATGATGATCATCTGCCAACAATACATATGCTACTTCATTTTACTTGGTTCAACCCCAACATTTGACGTAGAGCCATAAAAATAGCGCCGAGGTATCATTCGTACCTCAGCGCCACGATGGGATCCAGCATTGCGGCCTTCCTTGCGGGATATATGCCGAAGAAAATCCCAACGGCCGACGAGAATAGAATCGCGAGGATAACCGTGCCGGGAGAAACATGCGGAGTGATTCCGGCAATCCTGCCAAGGCCGTAGGCTCCGAATATGCCAAATATCAGTCCGAGTATGCCGCCGATGCAGGAAATGATCACGGACTCGGTAAGGAACTGGAAAAGGATATGGCCTGTCCTGGCGCCGATGGCCTTCCTAATGCCGATCTCGCGCGTGCGCTCGGTTACCGATACCAGCATTATATTCATGACCCCGACGCCGCCCACCACCAGGGATATGGCGGCCACGGCGGCGACAAATGTGGTGAATATGCCCAGCACCTTATTTACCTGCTGCAGCTGTTTCATCACGTTTTCCGCCTTGTACACGTCCCTGCCCCGGTTCCCGTGCCTGTTCTCCAGCAGGTTTTTCGCCAGGTTTCCCGCTGATTCCACGTTATCCTTGCTGTCGGCCATGATGAACACCTGGTTAACCGTTTCGTCCAGCGAGAAGAAATAGCTGACTGTGGTCGCCGGCATGTAGAGCAGGGCAGGCACGTACTCGTTGTCGGACATATCGCCGAACATATCGTATTCGCTTTCCACAACGCCTATGATGGTGACGCTTCTCTGCGCTGTCTTCGGCCCCACGTCAAGGGTCATCCCCACGACGTCTTCCATCTTGAAAAGGCTTTTCGCCGTCGTCTTGTCGATTACGGCAACGGCCCTGGCTTCCTCGTACTCGATGTCGTTGAAGTATCGGCCGTACAGAAGTTCATTGGACTGAATCTGGTACAGGTCGGCCGACCCGCTTATAATAATGGCTATCTTGGTCTTCGTGGCGGAACTTGCCCAGCCCTGTACCCTGAGGATGGGAGTGGCGTAACGGATATACGGTATCTTTTCCTTGAGCAGCCTTATGTCATCGAATGTTATATAATCGCTGCGTTCCGCATTGTTGTCATCCACGCTGATGCTGACCGTGTTTGTTCCGATTTTCTCAAATTCGCCCATAATCAGGTTCTGTCCGCCCTGGCCAAGGGAAACCACGGCTATTACAGAGCTTATGCCGATAATGATGCCCAGCATGGTGAGGAATGAACGCATCTTGTTGGCCCAAATGCTGGACAGCGCCATTTTCACGTTTTCAAATATGTTCATTCCCACACCTCCCCTATATGACCGTGCGGTTCTGCACCGGGCTGTCGTCAATTATGCGGCCGTCCCTCATCCTGATTATCCTTCCGGCGTAATTTGCCACATCGGGCTCATGGGTGACCATGAGTATGGTCGTGCCCTCATCGTTGAGTTTCCGGATGATTCTCATTATCTCCTCGGTAGCCTTGGTGTCCAGGTTGCCGGTCGGCTCGTCTGCAAGGATTATGGAGGGATTGTTGACTATTGCCCGCGCAATGGCGACCCTTTGCATCTGCCCGCCGGAGATTTCAGAGGGCCGATGCCTGATCCTTTCGGCCAGGTCAACTTTAGAAAGGGCTTCTATGGCTTTCTCCCGCCTTTCCCGCGCGGGAACCCCGGCATAGACCATGGGCAGTTCAACGTTTTCCAGCACCGTCATGCGCGGGAGAAGGTTGAAAGACTGAAAGATAAAGCCGATCTCCTTGTTCCGGATGCGGGCAAGCTCGTTTCCGGCAAGGGTTGAAACGTCCTTGCCGTTAAGGATATAACGTCCTGACGTCATTTTGTCAAGACAGCCTAATATATTTAAAAGCGTGGATTTTCCGCAGCCCGAAGGGCCCATGACTGCAACAAACTCTCCGGGTTTTATATGAAGGGAAATATCGTTCAGGGCCGTAAGCCTGATCGCCCCGGTTTTGTAAACCTTGGTGACATTTTCGATGCGGATCATTGGCCAGCTCCTTCCACCACGACAGGCGCGCCGTCGGAAAGGTCCATGGGAGGATTGAGAACCACTTTGTCCCCCGGTTTCAGGCCTTCAACCACCTCAACCTCGGAATCCGACTGGAGCCCGAGGCTGACCTGCACAAGCCTTGCGACGCCGTCTTCCACGACGAAGACCGAGGTGTTGTTCTTCTTGTCATACTTGATGCATTCCACGGGGACCTTGAGCACATTCTTCGCCTCGCCCACCAGGATGTCCGCGTTAACGTCAAAATCCACCTTTAAAAGCTCGTCAGGGTTTGTTATATCAATTTCGGCCTTGAGGGATGTGCCCTGGGCGGTAAGACTCATTTCCGCGGCAGGGCTTATGAAGGATACCACCCCGTCGTAGTAATTTCCAGAGTATTCCAGTACGGCCTTCTGCCCGATCCTTATCTTGGCCGCGTCATACTTGCCAAGGTAGATCACGCCCTTGAGCCTGCCAAGGTCCTTGACCACAATCGCCGGCTGCGTCATGCCGAGAGGCGCGCCTTCAAAGGCGTTTATGGCGGTTACCGTGCCGTCGATGTCGGCCACAAGACCGTTCTTTACCTCGTCAAGCCTGGATTTTGCCGTATCAAGCCCTATTTTCGCCAGGGCTGCGGAGTTTTCCATCAGCTTGATCTTCTCATCGGAAACAGTCTGCATGGCTTCCCTTTTCTGCATTAGGGCATTGAGATTTGCCAGGTCCTGCGGATCCCTACTGCCGTCCAGCCTCAGGATCTCGGCCTCTATATCGGCCATGTCTTCCTCTATCTGTTTCTTCTGGTTCATAAGGTCTGCAAGGTTTAACAGCGCGTTTTCATACTGGATCCGGGCCTGCTCCACGGCGGTTTCCAGGTCTGAGATATCGTACTCCAGGAGAACATCGCCTTTCTTTACGGTATCCCCCACCTCAACGTGTATCCTTGTAACCTTCAGGCCGGAGGTTCCAAAGTAGTTTTTAACCTCGCCGGACTGGATAAGCGCGTTGATCGAAAGCCAGGACTGGATGTCCCCGACCTGTGCTTCCGCGACCCTTACTTCCAGGTACTCGGTCCTGTTCCTGCGTAAAATGAATAACGCCGTGAATAAGGCAAGTATGACCAGGACTATGATTATTACCTTTTTCCTCTTCATCTTGCTCTCCCTTGCATGCCGTCCCGTATCGTTTTCATGCTGCAGACGGTATCATCGCCTGCCTTATTATATTACAGCTTGTTTATCGCATTGGTCTGATTGACCCATCTCTTATTTTCCATCTATTTTTGATCCAGGTCAAATTATTATTCCCGCTGCCATGATATATTTGACCCGGAAGAGCAAGTATAAACCATGGCAAGACATCAGCCGCGGGAGGTGACGAAATGCAGAGGCTTATACTCGGCAGGAAAAACAGCATAGCGCTTGTATGCGCCGTACTGACAGCATTCGGTCTTGCCGGCAAACTGGCATTCGGGAATGAAAACATTGCTGTCATATCCCTTGCCGCCGCATCGGTCCTGGGCCTTCTTCCCATCGCAATACAGGCGTACCAGGCACTGAAGGTAAGGGTGGTCAGTATCGACCTTCTTGTCACCATCGCTGTGATCGGCGCTTTCATGATACGGAACTTCGAGGAATCCGCCATCGTGACCTTCCTGTTCCTTTTCGGGGCGTACCTGGAGGAGCGAACGCTGGGCAAGACCCGCTCGGCCATAAAGGAACTCCTTGAAATGGCCCCGGAAAGCGCCCTGAAGCAGATGCAGAACGGCGAATTCATCGAGGTCGGTATCGGCGAGGTCGAACCGGGGGATATCCTCCTGGTCAGGACAGGCGCGAAAATACCGGTGGACGGGACCGTCATATCCGGCGAAGGAAGCGTCAACGAGTCAGGCATAACGGGAGAGTCCCTTCCCGTCCAGAAGGCAGCCGGCGACAGGGTGTTCTCGGGCACCATCCTGGATAACGGAACCATCCGGGTAAGGGCTGACCGTGTGGGCGAAGACACCACATTTGCCAGGATAATAGAACTCGTCGAGGAAGCCCAGGACTCGAAGTCGAAGGCCGAGCGCTTTATAGACAGGTTCTCAGGCTACTACACGCCGGCCGTCCTCCTCATGGGCATACTGGCATACATTCTCTCCCGCGACATCGAGCTTGCAATAACGATCCTGGTCCTTGGCTGTCCCGGCGCGCTGGTAATCGGCGTTCCCGTATCCAACGCCGCGGGTATCGGGAACGGCGCCCGCAACGGCGTTCTCTTCAAGGGAAGCGAGGTTATCTCAAACTTAAGCCGGGCAGACGCCTTCGTTTTTGACAAGACGGGTACGCTGACAGCGGGAAAACCCGTCGTGAGCGTGAAAAAATACTACGGCGGCGATGCCGGCAAGGCGCTTTCATACCTCGCAAGCGTCGAGAAGGAATCGAACCATCCCCTTGCAAAGGCTGTACTGGAAGAGATCGGCGAAACTGAGACCTTCGCGGTGGAAAACACCGAGGTAATAAAGGGAAGCGGGATTACGGCCACTGTGGACGGTCACAGGGTGGCCGTCGGCAACGCTTCCATGATGGAAAGGGAAAAAGTCTCCATAAACGAGGAAGCGAGGGCCGACATCGAGAGGCTCGAAAAAGAGGGCTGCTCACTGGTTCTGGCCTCCGTGGACGGCGATCTTAAGATACTCATGGGAATCCGCGACCCGATCCGGCCTGGCGCGCGGGAAGCGCTATCAAGGCTCAGGAAGCTTGGCGTAAAGGACCTTATCATGCTTTCGGGCGACAACCAGGGTACCGTGGACCTTGTCAGCCGGAAACTGGGCCTTACCCGGGCGCACGGAGGCATGCTCCCCGAAGATAAGGCGGAATATATAATAAAACTTACCGCTGAAGGCCGTATCGTGGCCTTTGCGGGAGACGGAGTGAACGACAGTCCGTCCCTTGCCCTGGCCCATATAGGCATCGCCATGGGAGGCGGAACAGACGCGGCCATAGAAACCTCCGACGTGGTCCTGATGAACTCGGACCTTCGCCGTCTTCCCCACGCCCTTGGGCTTGCCAGGGCAATCGTGAGGAACATGAAGCAGAATATATTCATCGCAGTTTCGGTGGTGCTGTTCCTGCTGGCCGGCGTGTTATTCAGCCAATGGATGAACATGTCCATCGGCATGCTGGTGCACGAGGGCAGCATCCTGGCAGTCACCCTGAACGGTATGCGGCTCCTGGGGTTCAGACCCAGGAAATAATAAATCATATAAGAAGAAAGGAGAACAGTAATATGAAGAAAGCGACAATCCAACTTGGCACACTGACCTGCCCGTCCTGCGTTCGTAAGATCGAAAACGCTGCAAGATCGGTTGACGGTGTAGACAGGGAAAGCGTAACGGTGCTGTTCAACTCGGGAAAGCTGAAGTTTGACTTCGATCCCGGGAAGACCTCTGCCGATGACGTGGCAAGAGCCGTGGAAGCGCTCGGATTTGAGGTCGTAAAGACCCAGGTAAAGGACTGATGCTTCCTGGTCTTCCCCGGCGCGGGAAGGCCGGATCAGGCGCCAGGTTCCTGTACGGATTTTATCCGGCATATGCTGGTATGGCAAAGAAAATGAACGATGCCTCTTGATTATCCGGCGATTTTCATGTATACTTAATCTTGCCGATCAGCCAGTAGAACCGCATATGGCGGTCGGCAGGCATGCGAAAGTGGTGGAATTGGCAGACTCGCTAGATTCAGGTTCTAGTGCCCGCAAGGGCGTGCGGCTTCAAATCCCGCCTTTCGCACCAAGGGTTTCGGGAATTTTCCCCGAAGCCCGTTTTTATTTCCGTCATAAAAAGCCACGGGGACAGTCCCCGTGGCTTTAATCATTCACTTCAGTCGATGAATACGGCCGAATACCAGTTTTGCCGGTCATGCTCGTCTTTCAGGACATCCAGTGGCAGCCCGAACTGGCGGACCGTCTTGAAAACATCGATCCCAACGCTGTGGAATGCCGGCCTCGCTTTCCTGGGATTGGCGCATCTGCCTCCGGAAAATCCCGTGCATTTTTCGCACAGTGCGCAGTCGCTCAACGAGAACGCGAAGTAATAACCGTCCAGGAAGGCCATCCTCTCTACCTCGAAGGAAGCCTTCTGCGAGATCTTCTTGTCGGTGGAGTGTATTATGATGCCCCTGCTGTATTTCTTCAGCACCTTCTCGTATTCCCACGGCATCAGGGATCCCTTGCGGGACGGGCAAGTGTGCCCGTATCCCCAGTCCGCGCAGCCGAACATGCACTTTAGAATCGTCCTGGGATCGAACACGATCTGGTCTATCGTGAAGGGTACGGCATGATCGGCTCCCAGTTCAAGTGCCGCTTTGCAGTATTTCTCCAAGTCCATTGTCCTGTTGCCTTTCCTAGCAGTATTCCGCGATTTTTCGCGCTGATCACCCGATCATTATACACGACAAACCGTCAGAATTGAATACCCATATTTATCCTGCGATCCTATAACAGGTCCTCGAATATCATCTCCGCCACCGGCCTTATCAGGTCGTGCGGCCAGTCGCCCTCGACAAGCTCGAAGGACAGGAACATGAACACGCTGGCCAGGAAGAATATGATCAGCAGGATGGTCGGGATGACCTTCAGCTTCTTGACGGAAATCTTGAGGAACAGGGTATAAATCAGCAGTATCGCCGAGATAACCGGGACTATCACCCTTATGAAGTCTATTGCGACATCTGTGTCGAGAACGGTGGTAAGCGGGTTTTGAGATACGGGATATGTAGTCCAGAGGTATACCCAAACGCCTATGAAGGCCAGCATCACGATCCATACTATCGTGAATACCCACGGGAACTTTTTCTTGGGCTTTTTCGGTGCTACCGGCTGCGATGCTGGCTGCGGATAGCTTGGCGGCTGGTAGCCCTGTGCCGGCTGAGACTGCTTTGTATCCCAGTAACCGGGCTGGGGCTGCTGTGTCTGCTGGGTCTGCCAGTAGCTTGGCTGAGGCTGGGCTGTCTCAGTCTTTTGGGAGGCAGGCTGCTGCGGAGCTGATGCCGGGTCCGGGTAAACTGGAGATTGCTCTGCCGATGATGCGGGTTCTGCTTCAGGTTCCTTCTGTTCCTGTTCAAATATATCAGGGGCTGCCTGGCTGTCTGCTCCGGAAACGGTTTCTGTAGCGCTCTCTTCGACAATTGGCTCTTCGGGTGTTTGAGTCGCCTGTTCCGGCTCTTGGGCCATGGCTTCCTGCTTCTGGCCGCAGTTCGGGCAGAACAAGGCTTCGACAGGTATGCCAGCGCCGCAGGATGAACATGTCTTGATATCTGCCATGAAATCGCCTCCAATACTTTCTATTAGGTTGATTTTATCAAATAGTGGAAACACAATCAACAGCAATTTCCAAGCCCATTATGGAAGAAATGCCGGTTTATGGCTTGGTTTTCAGGATGAGCTCCGTAAGTTCCGGCCGGTTGAACAGCCGCATGCTGATGACCGAATTGCCCAATCCCCTGTTTACGTACATGCGGCTTTCGCCAATTTCGAACAGACCGGCGTCATACTCCGGGAAGAAAACATGTTCGGGCGACAGGAGACCTCCTTTGAACGGGATCCTGATTACCCCTCCGTGCATGTGCCCCGCAAGCACCAGGTCCGCACCCCATTCCGCATACTCGGCAAAATACGACGGGTTGTGGACCAGGAGCAGGTTAAAGCCGCTTTTTGCCGGGCCGAGGACATCCTCGATGAACTCGGTCCTGAGCAGCAGGTTATCGTCGGCATACGGCACATCACGCCGGGAATAGTGGTACAGCTCCAGCGTAAGGCCGCTGATGCGTATCCTGTCACCGTTCTTCTCCAGGATTTCTGTCCGGTTGTCCAGGATATGGACGCCCGCCTCTCTTACCTGGCTGATAAAAGACCCATAGCCGTAATCCGATTCATTCTCGTACTCTTTCCACTGCGCGATCTGCTCGTGATTCCCGAGGCACATGTAAACGGGATACTCGTCTGCTATTTCTTCGAGAAAATTGAGAAAGGCCTGCCCGTCCCTGGCGTGTGAACTTATCATGTCGCCGGTGCAGACTATGATATCCGGATCAAAATCGCGGATGCGCCTTGCCAGGCCGCTGTTCCCGCGCCCGAATTCTGCGCCGTGCATATCGCTTATATGCGCTATTCTATATCCGTCAAAGCCCGCGGGCAGCCCGTCATAGTAAAGGGTGATCCTCGTGGTCTTTATTCCGAAGTTCTGCCAGTACCAGAACAAGCACATAAAAATAAGGCCCAGGAGGAGATACAGGCATCCGAAGGGTCTTTTTCTCTTCATCTTTCCACCTCTGAATACCAGTTTACCAATCCCTGTCCCCCAAATCAAACATTTCAATTAACCTTCATATAATAAGTTATATGACGGGGACTGTAAAGCTGGGGCCTATCATGTCCGAAAAGGTCAATTCCATTTACGACTGGCAGGAAATAGAGATCTACACGCGGCAGATACTTGGGAAAAAGGCCTTCCGCGATGTCTGCACGTTATGGCAGGAGAAGAGCGGCGGATCCGGCGCGGCCGCAAAACAGCCCGTCAGGCTATTTATAGTCAATGACGGGGCTTGCCCGGGCGTATCGCCTCCGGCCGGGTCTCCCGTAAAATCCGTAAAACTTTGCAAGAGGGCGGTATTGCCCGATTACCCGAAAAACCTTATTACCGGAACCAAGAGGTCAAGGATCATCCACCGGTACAGCCTTGTACTCCTGCTGGAATATGAAAACGGCGAGTTCAAGGTTATTACCCTTCCCCGCCAGATGTCCGCGCCGGGTTCATACAGCGAGGGCATCACCATGGCCTTCTGCGGGATCATCAGCCCAAACGGCGGAATCCCCGTTCCCCAGCGCACCGAGGACGAGTCTTCCTCCGAAAAGTTGTCCGTCATACCGGACGGCAGCGTTTTCTCCGCCTTTGAATATACCATGGCTTTCCCGGTAAACGCCTTCGAGCCGCCGCTAAGCCTTTCGGATATTGAGAACACCGCGCTTAAGTCCGCCATTCAGCTTGCCGGTCCCAGGTTCGAATCCGATATCGCCGAACCGTTTCTCATACCGGCCGGAGCGGATGGTTCCATATGGACCACAGCCGTCGACCTGGCTCTTTACGAGGACATAACGATAAAGCTCGGCGTGGACCAGGAAATCGTGGTGCAGGGCGTGTCCGAGCTCTGATCCGTAACCATGCACGGCAGCCTTGCATACGATAATATAGGACAACCTGTCGGAGGTGAAGCCGATGAATAATGAGCAAGAGCAGTTATTGGTACTTCAGTTGCTCCTTCTGCAGCAGAAAATACTTCAACTGGCTTACATAAAAGGGCTTGTACGTGATGAGCTTGTCAGACTGTATTTCCAGGAACAGAACGGGAACGACTGCTGATCCCTGGTTCCTTTATCGCCTTTTGCAGACTTCTATCAGGCTGTATGACCCAAGGCCATCTTCATCCATAACGCCGAGCAAGGCCATGATGAAAATGGCCTCATGCAGCCTGGAGGTATTCATATAAGCGTTCCGGCTATTTATGCCGTTCCTTCTCAAGGATTACGAGGAGCTTTCCGATGATATCTTCTTTTTCCCTCAGTTCCGACCTAAGCCGCGCTATGGTGTTCCTGCATGCCCTTATATCATCCTCAAGGTTCCTGTTGACCTCCATGAGCCTGCGGTTTTCTTCGGTCATGCCCGGTCCGGGAGCATATTGAACCTCATGTACTTCATCCCGTTCCCCGAAAAGCGTTTTCAATTTAAGCATCCTGACCAGGTTTTCAAGGCATGCCATGGCCTCCTCGGTCCCTATATTGCCTAAAACCGTCTGCCAGTTGATGCTTTCAATATTGCTTTCGGGTTCGGGCTGCTCCATTCCGCATTCGAAGATGTTGGAGTAAAAATTGTCCGTTGCGATGTATTCCACCGACGCGCTGATTATTAGGCTTATACCGGCGCCGTCACCCGTTATGCTGTACCTGTATGCCATATCCTTTATTATCGGAACCACATACAGTCGGTCGTTTCCGGAAAGCGTACCGGAAAGGTCCTTGAATCCTGGATAAAACCTCCGCTGGCAGGAAAGCTTCTTGATACCTTTATTTCGCTCCCCGGCGTTATCCAGGTACTCGTACTCAAGTTCAACTATAAACGTTGCGTCCAATGCAAGGGATTCCAATGCGCGCACTGTTCTGAACTGCGCCTCATAGACAAAGCAGGAGGTTATGCCCAGCACCCTGCCCTGGTTCTTTTCAAGCAGGCAAACCTCGCCATCATAAAGAACCTCGCGTTCTTTCCTTGTCCTGCCTGATATGCTTGTTACCAGGAACAACCGGGCACCCCCACGGGAACGTTCAGTTAATTATATTCGGAAGCAAGGATAAAAAAAGCATAAAAACGGCCATGAAACATAACATTGTTATCGCGGACGTGATTCCCCTTAAGATGGTAGGCCCAGTTGATACCACGTAAAGGGCAGTCATCTGGTAAACACCCTGGTGTTCCCAACTTGGTAATGCTTTGATTAATTCGCCGGTTATGGTAAAATTATAACAGAATGATGCTTCTGTCTTCTCTTGCCGGCAATGGTGACGGTATTTCGGGGTGATATTATGAAAAAGGCCGTTACAGGATTTGTGCTTGGCGCTCTTTTAACCCTATCAATCGGTGCTTATGCCGTACCCGAGATTATCTCGGCGAGGTTTACGGAAGATAAATTCATGTTTAATGGTCAAGAACACGAGATGCGTATAGCCGTAATTAAAGCCTCAGATGAGCAATGGGCATCAACCTATATCAAGGTGGCCGACATGGCTAAGGCACTGGGCGGCAGGGCTTACAGCACCGGTACCCACATAGTTATCGAATCCGGTCCGGAATACGTGGCCAGGAACTGCAAGGATTCCTGCGTGATGATATACGCCTATCAAGACGACACATATATGCAAGGTTCTGGCTGGGTGTATAACGGCTATGTAGTCACCGCAAAGCACGTCATAGAGAAGGCAAAGAGGATAGATATTTTTCTTGACGATTCCCTTTACGGCGTGGTTGGCACGGTGTACTACATTGACCCTGATCTTGACTTGGCAATCTTGAAAGCTGACACGGGAATGCCATCGGTTACGCTTGGCGATTCAGACAAGCTGGTTGAAGGGCAGAAGTTGGTAGCGATAACGAGTCCGGCGGGCATACAGAACGCCATTGATGAATGTCTTTACTCAGGTCTTGCATATGTCGACACTGGCACTTATGTGACGCTATCCGAAACTGATATGGCAGGAGGCTCGTCTGGTGGAGCAATTTTCAATCTTGACAGTGAACTGGTGGGCATGAATATAGGCGGCAACGATGGCGGCAACTATGCAATCCCAATTAACGACCTTAAGCCGATTCTACAAAAAGTAATCAAATAAATAGTTAGCCCTCATTAAAAGGCACTCGCACAAGCGGGTGTTTTTTTTAAGTATAGTAAGAAACGAGGTCTGTATGGCATGTGTACCTTTAGATTATGCTGTTCAGTAGTGGATCTTCCCTTTCCGATGACATGCAACGCTTGCTTAAAATTTCCCAATGGAGGTAAATTGTATTAAGGGGTGAATATTATGCGCAAATACATAACAGGTTTTATACTTGGTGCTCTATTAACCCTATCATTCGGTGCTTATGCTGTACCGGAAATCCTTTCCGCACGGTTCACTGAGGACAGATTCATGTATAACGGCCAGGAATACCCTATGAGGATTGCTGCCATAAAAGCTGCTGACGAGCAATGGGCATCCACCTACATCAAGGTGGCTGACATGGCCAAGGCCATGGGAGGCCGGGCTTACAGCACCGGTACCCACATCGTTATAGAATCCGGTCCGGAATATGTGGCCAGGAACTGCAAGGATTCCTGCGTGATGATATACGCCTATCAAGACTACACATATATGCAAGGTTCTGGCTGGGTGTATAACGGCTATGTAGTCACCGCCAAGCATGTCATTGAAGGTGCCGAACGGATTGAGGTGTTTCCCGATGATTCCATTTATGGCGCTTACGCCACGGTTGAATACGCCGATCCCGAAATTGATTTAGCCGTGTTAAAACTCGACCGTGACCTTGGGTTACCGTCAGTCACGCTTGGAGATTCAGACAAACTGGTGGAAGGGCAGAAGCTGGTGGCGATAACGAGCCCGAAAGGATACCAAAACGCTATCGAAGAATGCCTATATTCGGGGACTGCTCTGACCGACATAGGAACGCTTCTATTAATTACAGAGGGTAAAAGCCTGATAGGCGGGTCGTCTGGCGGCGCGATCTTTAGCTTAAACGGCGAATTGGTCGCCATGACGATAAGGGGCGATGAGGGTAGCAACACGGCGATACCAATAAACAGACTCAAACCAGTCCTCAAAAAAGTAATCAAATAAAACTTTAGCCCTCATTAAAAGGCACTCGCACAAGCGGGTGTCTTTTTTTTATGGAGGAAAGAAATATGTCAATATCCGATGGAAAAAAACTAAAACTTAGCGGTTGGAATGTCAGGCAAAGGCAATTCTATTGTGGCGTCTGATAGCCCGTTTACCAATTTAATAACAGGCTATCAGAAAGATGCTTGTTTGAAAGTAAACAGGGTATTTTGAATGTGCAGCATCAACAATAATAATGGGTTCCAGGAAACCCTGAAACCCTTGGAGCTGGAGGACGGACTTGAACCCCCGACCTGCTGATTACAAGTCAGCTGCTCTACCGGCTGAGCTACTCCAGCAAAAATGGTGACCCCTAGGGGATTCGAACCCCTGTTGCCGCCGTGAGAGGGCGGAGTCTTGACCGCTTGACCAAGGGGCCACAACCTGTGTCCGTAGGCCGGACAAAGACTATTTTACTGGCTTGCGGCCTTGTTGTCAAGATTTTTGACTTTATAATGGTTCTATAATAAATGTTGGGGTGCCGAAGGGAAATAACTTCGGTGCTCCGACATTTTTTTGTAAATAAAGAGAGCATGGAGATGAAATCTCGAGTAAAATGGAGTTGCCAAACCTACCCA
>Ga0134100_1002767_pt1 | contig 13026 bp, 12 predicted proteins | sample 11_taG_2_FD_94444 | JGI IMG/M metagenome (GOLD analysis project Ga0134100, IMG submission 94444) | Switchgrass degrading microbial communities from high solid loading bioreactors in New Hampshire, USA - 11_42_5_180_A3 metaG | ecosystem: Engineered > Bioreactor > Semi-continuous > Anaerobic >...
AGGACGAAATATGAAGATATTTGTGAAGTTCTAAAGAAAAAGTTTGCATTCGTATTAAAATTTGATACAATATGTAATGCGACTGTACAGCGACAAACCGAGGCAGAAAAACTGTCCAGGCAAGTAGATGTAATGATCGTTATAGGGGGAAAGAACAGTTCTAATACGCAGAAATTGTTTGAAATCTGCAAAGAGAACTGTCCGGAGACTTATCTTATTGAAAATGCGGATGAGTTGCCTCTTTTCGATAAAAATGTAAGAACAGTGGGGATTACCGCAGGCGCATCGACACCTGAAACGGTAATCAAGGAGGTTATTTTTCACATGGAAGGCATGATGAACGGGCACGAAGGCGAAATTAATTTCAGCGAGGCCCTGGAAATGACATTGACTGAGCTAAAGACAAACGAAATCGTAAGAGGAAAGATTATCGGATACAACAACAATGATGTATTCGTAGACTTGGGGTATAAGGCGGACGGCATTATCCCAATGGAAGAGTTCCTCGATGATCCAGATTTTGATCCGGAAAAGGATTTGAAGCCTGGCGATGAGATAGAAGCAATGGTAGTAAAGATCAATGATGGTGAAGGCAATGTTTTGCTGTCAAAGAAGAAAGTTGATTCTATCCGTGGTTTTGAATCGGTTGAAGAAGCATTCAAAAACAAGACCCCCATTGAAGTTGTAATTAAGGAAATTGTTAAGGGCGGAGCAGTAGCCGATTACAAGGGCGTTCGAATTTTCATACCGGCTTCACAAATCAGTGATAGATTCGTTAGGGATTTAGAACCCTACAAGGGCAGGAAGGTCAAGGTTGTTATTACAGAAATGGCAAACAAAAGACGTGTTGTCGGGTCTTGCCGTGCTATTATCGAAGCAGAAAAAGAAGCTAAATCACAAGCTTTCTGGGATAATGTGGAAATCGGCAAGGAGTACACGGGAACAGTCAAGAGCATAACCAATTTTGGCGTATTCGTTGATCTTGGCGGCGTGGACGGATTGATTCATGTATCAGAGCTTTCCTGGAAAAAAGTTGATGACCCTTCGAGCATCCTTAAAGTAGGCGAAGTTGTAAAGGTTCGAGTTATTAACTTTGATAAGGAAAAACAAAAGGTATCATTGGGTTACAGAAGGATGGAGGATAATCCATGGTACAATATCGAAGAAAAATATCCGGTTGGAAGTGTTGTAACCGGTACTGTACTTCGCATGGTTCCCTTTGGAGTTTTTGTCGAACTTGAAGAGGGCGTAGAAGGACTTGTGCATATCTCTCAGATTTCAAATGTCCGGATAGGAAGACCAGAAGAGGTCCTTGAAATTGGACAAAAGGTAGAAATGAAAGTTGTGGACATTAATCCGGAACTTAAGAAAATCAGTTTATCCATTAAGGAAGTAAACCCTATTGACCCTCAGAAGCCAGAAGAGAGTGCTGCCGAAGATGCCGGTGAGGAAAGCCCCACTGAGCATAGTGAAGAGATGAGAAATACAATAGGCGATCTCATAAAAGACATCCAAGAATAATAATGATAAAAAGTTATATATAGCAAGACCGGAAGAAACCGGTCTTGCTGTTATATATCTTTGATCTATTCTTTGGAGGCTAGTAATGGGAATCTTCAATGATTATGAAATTTTTAAGGCGAAATTTTATAATATATCTGGCATAGACTTGAACCTTTACAAAGAAAAGCAAATGAAAAGACGAATTACATCTCTGGCGGAAAAATACGGTCATGCTACATACTGCTCGTTCCTGGAAGCAATGAAACGAGATCCGGAATTATATAAAGTATTTATAAATTATCTTACAATTAATGTATCTGAGTTTTTCAGAAATCCGTCTCAATGGATATACTTTGAAAAAACAGTGCTATCTGAGATTTTCAAGAATAAGAATTTAAAAGATTTAAAAATATGGAGTTCAGCCTGTTCCACAGGGGACGAACCATATACAATAGTTATGATAATGAATAAATTCCTGCCGTTGGAGAAAATCAATATTTTGGCTACTGATATTGATATAGAAGCTATGAATAAGGCAAAAACAGGGATTTATTTTTCAAGAAGCTTGAAAGAGCTCCCCAAAGAGTATTTAGATAAGTATTTTACAAAAATTAATGATGACAGCTACCAGATATCGGAAAGGGTACGAAGGTGTGTAACCTTCAGACAGCTTAATCTTTTAAGGGATCCTTATCCAAAAGGAATGGATATAATTATCTGCAGAAATGTGCTTATTTATTTTACAGAGGAAGCAAAAAATTATATAATGAAAGGGTTCAGTGAGTCTCTCAGACCAGGTGGTGTGCTTTTTATAGGCAGTACCGAGCAAATTATGAATTATCACAGTTTTAATTTGAAGCCTATCGAGACATTTTTTTATCAAAAAACGGAGGGAAATAGTTAATGGTGCCGATAGACAAAATGACAAGGGAAGAGCTTTTGGAAGTAATAAAAATTAAGGATCAGCTTATTAAAGAGCAGCAGGAAGAATTAGAAGCATATAAAGAGCTGGTGGAAGAATTACGGGCCAAGAACGGCCTAAGTGATTCACTATATACTGGAAGCGGAGATTAATTGTGTTTGCCTATATTAAGGGAACGTTAGTAAGAAAAACAGCAGATAGTATAATTATTGATGTCAACGGCATCGGATTTAAGGTGCTCACAGCAGGCTCGTCTCTTACTGCCTGTAATGAAACAGGCAGTGAGATAAAGCTGTATACCTGTTTTTATGTAAGAGAAGATACACAAGCTCTTTATGGCTTTTTAAATGAAGATGAGTTGAAAATGTTTGAACAGCTCATTACAGTAACGGGTGTAGGACCAAAAGCAGCATTGAGCCTGGTTTCCAATATTCCGCCTTCAAAATTCGGCCTTGCAGTATTGACCGATGATGCGGACAGCTTTACAAAAGCACCTGGTATTGGTAAAAAAACGGCTCAGAGAATTATTTTGGAACTTAAAGATAAATTAAAGAAATCGAACGACCAATTTAGTAATATAAAGACTGAAAATATCAGTTTGCAGCCCTCAATCAATAAAATGCAGGAAGCAGTAAGCGCTTTGATTATGCTGGGTTACTCCTCACAGGAGGCAAACGCTGCGGTTTTGGCTGTATATGATGAAGAAAAATCAATAGAACAGATAATAAAGGATGCTCTTAAGAACTCTATATAAAAAATCAAATACCAGTTGTTCCGATTGGGCAGTCAGACAAATAATTTATACTTCTGATAAAAAAGTGAGGTGGTACAGTGGGGGAAGATAGGATTGTAAACAGTGAATTCAAAAGAGATGATGCTGATGAAGCCAGCTTAAGGCCACGTACCATCAAAGAATATATCGGACAGTCAAAGGTGAAAGAAAATCTCCTTATTTTCATCGAAGCAGCAAAAAGAAGAGAAGAATCTTTGGATCATGTACTTCTTTATGGACCTCCAGGTCTTGGTAAAACTACCCTTGCAGGAGTTATAGCAAGTGAGTTAGGCGTAAATATCAGGATAACTTCCGGCCCTGCTATTGAAAGGGCAGGGGATTTGGCTGCTATCCTGACAAATCTTAGCCCGAATGATGTGCTGTTTATTGATGAGATACACAGATTGAACCGAAACGTAGAGGAAATACTTTACCCTGCTATGGAAGATTACGCATTGGATATCATAATCGGAAAAGGACCCAGTGCCAGATCCATCCGTCTTGATTTGCCTAAATTCACGCTGATAGGTGCTACAACCAGAGCAGGTTTACTGACATCGCCGCTGCGGGACAGATTTGGTATAATTCACCGTTTGGAAATGTATACTCATGATGAGCTAGCGACTATTGTAAAGCGATCGGCCAGTATTCTTGGAGTTGAAATAGAAGAAGCTGGAGCGCAGGAGATTGCGAAGCGTTCAAGAGGAACGCCGAGAATAGCAAACCGTCTTTTAAAAAGGATCCGTGACTTCGCTCAGGTTAAATCCAACGGCAAAATAACACTGGAAGTAGCCAAATATGGTCTTAAAGCGCTGGAAATCGATGATCTGGGACTTGACAACACAGATAGAATTGTGCTTAGTACAATAATCAATAAGTTCGACGGAGGTCCGGTGGGCTTGGACACTTTGGCAGCCTCAACAGGGGAAGAGGCCGACACTATCGAAGATGTCTATGAGCCGTATCTTCTTCAATTAGGCTTTATTCAGAAAACTCCACGGGGCAGACGTGCTACCCGCCTTGCATATCAGCATCTGGGCATTCAATATACCAACAGCGATGACAGCGATGAAGCCGAACAAATCAGTTTTTTTAACGATAACTAATAAGGAGACAAAGTTATGTCATATAAGGTTGGATTTATAGGTACGGGAAATATGGGCGGCGCCTTGTTAAGAAGCATAGTAAGGTATAATAAGGAAGCACTGAAAAACAGTCCGGACGGCAGGGAATTGTTTTCTGTATCTGCATTTGATATCAATTCCGAGTTGCTGAAAAGACTGGCAGAAGAAACTGGCATTATCGAGGAGACCAGTGCTAAAAACCTTGCAAAAAACTGCGATATAATTGTTCTGGCAGTCAAGCCGCAATACTGCGATAATGTGCTTAAAGAAATTAAACCGGCAATAACCGAAAAAAAGATAATCGTATCAATCATAGTGGGACTTTCAACCCAATATTTTAAGAGCGTACTGGGCAGTCACGCCAGAGTTGTAAGAACCATGCCCAACACACCTGCATTGGTGGGAGAAGGTATGACCCTTATTAGCTGGGACGATTCTGTCAACGATGAGGAAAGAAAAGCCATAATCAAGCTTTTCAACTGCTCCGGAAGGGTCGAGGAACTGGAAGAAAGTCTTATGAGTGAAGTAACCGCCCTTACCAGCAGCAGTCCGGCTTACGTTTTTATTCTTATTGAAGCTATGGCTGATGCGGCGGTTAAGTCGGGTATTCAAAGAAAACTTGCCTACAGGCTGGCTGCCCAGGCTGTCCTGGGATCGGCCAAAATGGTTCTGGAAACCGGGAAACATCCTGCTGAATTAAAGGACATGGTTTGTTCCCCCGCCGGAACGACCATTGAGGCAGTTGCCGCTCTCGAAGAAGAAGGCTTCAGAAACGCCATAATAAAGGCTATGGATCAGTGCACAAAGAAAGCCAGAGAGATAGGCAAAAAGAATTTCGCTAAATAAGGAGATCATATGGAATATTACGAAAAAACCATAAGTACTGAGTTAAAATATAAAGGAAATATTATTGATGTAGAAAAAATAATTGTTGAGCTTCCTGACGGCAAACTGGCATCAAGGGATGTTGTCAGGAATGCCGGCGCATCTGTTATAGTTCCAGTTATTGATGACGAGATAATACTGGTACAACAATTCAGAAAACCGCCGGAAAAGGTATTTATAGAGCTTCCCGCCGGCAAGCTTGAGCATGGGGAAGACCCTGCCGTCTGTGCCGCCCGTGAGTTGAAGGAAGAGACCGGATACAGTGCAGAGAAACTTGTCAAAATAATGGAGCTATACCCGGCTCCTGCGTTTTCAGACGAGGTTCTGCATGTATATTTGGCTACAGGGCTTGTCAAAGGCGAAGCTTCACCAGACGAAGGCGAGTTTATTACAGCCAAAGCATATAAATTATCCGAAGCATTATCCATGATAGACCAGGGCATCATAACAGACAGCAAAACAGTAGCCGGAATTCTGTTCGCATCAAGATATCTCAACAAATAATAATCAAATAATAATCTCAATATCCGGGAGTAAACTATGACTTTATCGGTTAAAAAAATCGGTATAATCGGTTTAGGCCTGATCGGCGGCTCTATTGCGCGTGCTCTGAAACGAAACGGTAAGGGTTATATCATTAAGGCTTGGGACAGGGACATAAATAATCTGGAACTGGGACTTAAAGAAAAAGCACTTGATGAATATTGCTTGTCATTAAAAGAAGGCTTCTCTGATTGTGAAGTAATTTTTTTGTGCGTTCCTGTTTTCGTAATGGGTGATATTCTTAAAGAGCTTTTGCCGAGTATTTGTCCCGACAGTGTTTTAACCGATGTCGGCAGCACAAAATCCGATGTTGTTGCTTTAATCAAAGATTTGAAGGTTAAAAATCCTTTTATAGGCGGACATCCCCTTGCCGGATCTGAAAAATCGGGTTTCGAAGCTTCAAGAGCAAATCTTTTTGAAAATGCCTATTATTGCCTTACTCCTGAAGAGAACACCGATAAAGACAGCTTGAATAAGCTCAGGAATATTGTGATGGATGTAGGCGCCATTCCAATAGAAATGACACCGGAAGAACATGACAGAGTTACTGCCGCTATCAGTCATGTCCCGCATGTTGTGGCGGCTTCGCTGGTAAATTTAATTGATGAGCTGGACGGCCCGGATAATGTTATGAAAACGATATCCGCCGGAGGCTTTAAGGATCTTACCCGTATTGCTTCGTCATCCCCGAGCTTATGGGCAGGCATATGTTTATCCAACAGGGATAAGGTTCTTGAAACGATAGATTGCTTCATAGAGAGACTAAAATGTTTTGAGAATGATTTAAAGAACAGAAACAGGGAAAGAATTGAGAAGTTTTTTATTTCTGCCCGGGATATCAGGAATTCCTTATCTGATAGGAAGAGTATTTTTCAAAAGACATATTCGATTCTAGTGGACGTGGACGACAGGCCTGGTATTATTGCCCTGATTGCCTCGGCTCTTGCGAATGAAAATATTAATATTAAGAATATCGGGATTCTTAACAGCCGGGAGACTGAAGACGGAGCTTTGGAAATCCAGTTGGAAAATGATGAATCACGGTGCCGTGGTATTGAAATACTGACCAGATTGGGATATAGAGCCAAACAGAAGGATTAATGAAAAATCACAAATTTAACTCTTAAATTAACTTGTACAATGTATAATTCTTGTCAACGCCTCATAAATTCTATCGAGGTGATGACAATGTTATTTATCAGCATAAAAAAGAAGACCATAGGGTTATTTTTCGCGGCAGTTATACTGTGCCTGGTGGTTGTAATAATCTACACAGCTGTAAGAGTTTCATATAACGAAAATAAGTACCAGTCAGTATTGGCAATGACACAAATGTTTGATAATACACATTTCATTGCATATATTTCCGATGTGGAAGCTCACAAGGAAAAACGAAACATAGAGGTCTTTGACATAGCAAAAGGTGAAGTAATAAGATCAGAACCCAGCAGTATAGATATACAAAATGAAGTATTTAATTATGTAAAGACTATAAAAAGCCTTTATACGAAAGTAATGCCGTTTCCCGACAAGGGATATGTGATTCGTGTACCATTTGATACCCCTATGAAGGTAGACCAGAAGTTGTTGCTCGATTCGGGTATCAAAGCAGTGGATTCGGTATTTATAATACTAAGCGATAAAGAAGCACCTATCATGCTTATACTTGACAGTCAGGAAAAGCCATATTTCTATACATTTAACGCAAGCGTCCAGCCATTGCTGGATTATGTTAAGCTGAAGCCTGAAACTGAAAAATCGCAGGAAAGTCAGGATGATACTCACCAGGAGAATACAGATATCCCAACAGAGATTGAAACTGAGGAAGAACTTCAGGATTTGCCCAGTAGCTAATAACATACCTCCCTGCCTCAGAAAAGACCGCCTTTTTAAAAGACAGCCTAAGTGTTTCCTGTTATGTATGAAGGTAACCTCCATTTTATTTTCAATAATTAAAGGACCATTGAACAGAAAATGGTCTTTTTTTTACTTTGAATTAACCATACAAATGGCACAAATGAGGATTATATTTGTTTTATAAATATGGTCCGGCAGACTCAGCCAAAAACGTAAAAAGGGTATTGAAATGTGCCCGTTTCTTGTTTATAATGATTAAGTGCCGTGGGGGTATAGCTCAGTTGGGAGAGCGCTTGAATGGCATTCAAGAGGTCAGGGGTTCGACTCCCCTTATCTCCACCAAAATAGAAATCTCTGAAATCCGCTTCTAGTAATGGTTAGCGGATTTTTTATATGTCTCTGAAAAATCACAAGTGTAATTTTGAATTATCACAGGGTTATTCAAGATTATTGAGAAAACTAACAAAAAACTAACAAATTTGAGGCTCTGGTAAAAGCATTATTTTTATTGGCTATACTTCAATTTCTGTTCCTAGTGATGAAATGCGTTTATCTGCATTTGGAGGAGTTTATATAGACATATTAAGAATAGAAAGCTCTGCAAAATTAAGAGGAGAAAATATTGCAACAGAAGATTATGTAGATGAAGCTATTGCCGCTCACGAAGCCGCCTATCACTCCTAATTACGACATATGATTATAAAAATTTGTAATTGTGGTACAATAAAGACAAAAAAAGGTAAGGTGGCGCATCGAATGAAAAAGAATCAAGGCTTAAAAGGATTTATTTGTGGCTTTTTGGCTGCAACTGTACTAATGATAAGCATACCGGCTTTAGCCGAGACGATACAAGCGAAATTTAATGTTTTAAATATTAAAATTAATGGAATATCGACAGTAAAAGCGGGCGAAAGTTTTACACTTCCCGACGGCAGAAAAGTACCTTATACCATAGTTTACAACGATACTACTTATTTACCATTAAGAGAAACAGTGAGGTTAGTTGGTAAGGAGTTATTGTTTGATGGCACTACAAGTACGGCCGATATTGTGGACAAGCCTACATCAACCGAAACTCCAAAGACAGGGGAAATGTTGTGAGTGAGCAAAAATATGTAACAAGAGCAGAGCTAATGAGATTTCTTGTTCAGTCCCTAGATTTGAAGGACACAGGGACAACACCTAAGTTTGCTGATGTCCCAATAACGCATGAATATTATGAGGATATTAAGATAGCTTCTCAGCACGGAATAATTAATGTGCTTCCCTTCGAGAATGTTGGACCTGATGACCCAATTAATCGATGGCGGTACGCCGCATATTTGGGCAGGGCATTAAATTTTAATATCGAAGAAAATGAAGAAGGAACGATAAAAGATATTAAGCATTTTGCTCCCGGTGTTCAAAATATCATAAAGAAACTTGTTCGTCTTGATCTCATGCAGCTTGACGAAAATGGTAATTTCAATCCCTACGAAGAAATACTTTCCCCGCTTACCCCGAACCCCGACTTAAAAAACTATATTCAAAAATAATTACCCCCGACTTTCACTTGCAGGGTGTCCGTTAATGAACTTTTTACCTCTGTCACTGATGGTAAAGATTTAATCGTTACCGCCATTACTGACAAGGGTGTTTCGTCAAGTGGTAGCGATACCTTTTCAGAATTAGCAAATAAGATTGAAAATATCACGACCCATGAATTAAGAGCAGGAGATAATTTATTTTTATCCAAAAGTGGTGACCAAGAAATTAATGATACAGCAATGACCAAATATGCTGAATTTAGAATTAATACGGCGGGTACTGTCCGAGTTAAATTCTATTTTACAGCTGGAACTGAATGGACTGAAATACTAGACGGGCCAATTGTGTATGAACGAATTGCAATCATGGGTGCTGTATATATTAATGGTCAAATGGGCATATCAAAGACTATCCTATTCCTGAGCATTTGAGATAGAGTTTTCAAGCGCTAGGGAAATATTCGCCATACTATACTGGGAAATATTTGACAAACTTTATCTTCTTTAATACGTTCAAAATGAAATTTCTCTTCTGGACTTTCATCTCGTCTCCATAATATAAAGCTGCAAGTGTTTTAGACTAACACATATTATTGCATCATGTTTTAGGTGTATGACTGTTTATTATTTTTTGGGATCAAACCTGTCATGATAAAGCGTATTTTGTTGTACCCAAAGATAAAAACAAAAACATTCAGATATTTTTTGAAGAACAGGAGGCGGGAAAACATGTGAAATATTTAAAATATAACATTCATAAAGTATTCGAAATGATAAAAGCAAAGGAGTGATACCATGAGTAAGAAGAGGGTAATAGCACTTTTTATTAGCTTTGCGCTCATACTTTCGGCAACTCCGGTAACACCCGCCAGTGCGTTAATACCTGCCGGAGAGTACGTGTACAAAGGCGAAACATGGAAATACGGTTTAGGAGATTCGATAGGCTGGAATCAAGATACTTTCAAAACTATCGGGACAACCGGGAATGCCAACTGGAGAGATGCGTCTCCAAGCGGCAACGGGGAACTGGCTATTCTCGAAAGCTGTGATCCTAATGAAGACGTATTTATTCTTATAAACACAAAAATAGTGCAAAATACGACTTCAATTTACGACGTACCTAATATAGCAGATCAGATGGACTTAATCAGGACTGAAACTATTAATAAAACCTCCTATCCCTGGCTTGATATCATCAACGCGTATGCACAGGAACAATATGGCGTAGACTGGGGCACTACTTGGCCGCGGCCATGTCATCCGGCCGGGCAACTGCGCATAAAGAACAACGATTATACACCTGAAAACGCTCAAATATACAATAGATACACTAACTATGAGACGGCGGAAGTCGGCGCGCAGTGGAAAAACGCAGACAGGACAAGCGAATGGAACCGACGTTCGTTTGTATCAAGAGCGGACAATGTCATCGTAACCCAAATAGAAGCAGACCAAGATCTTAATCTTACATTAAGCATGGATGCGCTTACTTCAATACAGGGAGCGCCCTCGTCTGGTATCTCCACACTTCACGTTCTGGAATCTGACGAAAACGGCTACGCGATGGGATTTGTGGGCAAATATGCCATCACGAACCGTATTGGAACCAGAAATATTGAGGAAACAAAGTTTGCCCGCGGCGGCTGGAGTACGGCCACCAGAATAATTGCAGACGGCGCGACATTCACGGAAACCACGATAGGTGGCAGACCGGCGCTCACGATTACGGGCACGAAATCGGTAATGCTGATCACAAAGGTTGACCGTCAGGACAGCGGATGCGATACCGCAGACGATGTTAAGGCACAGTGCTACAACAGGCTGCTCAGCGATATCGACGCCGTAATATCGAAATATAAAGCCGAAGGCAAGTTCACTTACGAAAACATGCTTGCGCCTCACGCTGCGATACACGGGGCAGAATTTAACAGTGTTCGCATAGACCTCTGCCAGACTCCTGAGGAAAAAGCCGACAGATTGCTTACCAATACGGAGCTGATCAACAAGCAGAGCACAGAGAAGAGCACATTCAACAAAGCGTACATAGAAAGAGCATACTATACCGGACGTTACGCACTGTTATGCTCGAGCGGTTACCATACTGCCCGCCTCGGCGGAATATGGAACGGAATGTGGAGCCCGGACTGGAGCGGGGACTTTACGCTGGATGCCAACGTAAACCTGCAGGTTAGCGGAATGAATACCGGAAACATGCCGATTGCAAACTGGGGCTACATTTCCCTGGTACTGCGCTGCCTTCCGGATTGGGCAGAAAACGCTTTGTATATTTATGGGGCTGAAGATGCCATACTGAGCGGCCCGAGAACAGACGGCACCGGCGATGCGAAATCCTTCCATTTCTTAAACGGTTATCCGCAATTGTTTGTGAACGGGATCACCGACTGGATGTTGATACCTCTTTATGAATACTGGTGCTGCTATGGCAACCGTCCAGTGCCTTTGAATAAAGATATTGATCTTGAGAAGCTTGCGCCAGTACTCGACTTGTCTGAAGAAGACATTGCAAGGATCAGGAGCACCGGTTATTTCGACTTCGAACACGACATACTGTACCCGATGTTGGTCAAAAACATGAACTTCTGGCTGCAGTTCGTAGACGAAAGATATTATAAGGACGGAACCGGCAAGAATCACGTGAACGACGGCACAACGCTTTCACAGGCGATTGCGGCCGGTGATAAGGATGCAAAATACATTTTTGTGCCGACATTCTCTCCTGAGAACGCTCCGAGCGGAGGCAACGTTGTGGCGTTTAACTCCACAATGGACGTTTCTGCTGCCATCAATTCGGTGTATATGGCGAAAACAGTAGCTGAAGCGTTATACCCCAACGATCCGAAAGTAGCAGCAAAGATAGCCCAATGGGAGGATTTCAAAAGCAAAGTACCAACTTACATATATAATGATAACGGTTCGTTAAAGGAATGGTTGGATTATTCATTGAGAGACAACAACAGCCACAGGCATACCAGCCACGCATACGCCGCATGGCCTGGCCACGAAGCGATGACCGATCCCGTACTGGCTGCCGGCATACAGCAGGCGTTGAATGACAGGTACAGCTATAACGCGACTGCGCCAGAGTCCCATGCGCATGACCATAGAGCCCTAGTCGAGGCGCGGCTGGGCAACGCCGAGCAGTTGGAAATACCTTTGAGGTTCTTATCGAATATGACATCCGCAAATTCCAACTACCGTTATCAGAACTTCCTGACGTCCCACAACAGCAACTTAAGTTCGGGTTTCGTTACGGATCTTGCTTGCTTTTACCCGGGCGTTATCAACGAATCACTTGCCTATTCATATGATGGCGAGATCAAGATTCTGCCCGCGCTTCTTAAAGATCTGGACAAAGGCAGCATAACGGGTATGATGGCGCGGTGCAGGGCGCAGCTCGATGAAATCGCCTGGGACAGGGATGCCGTTACCGCCAGCGTTACCATCACGTCGCAAAAAGACAATAACGCAATAAAGTTGATGTGCGGGATTCCCTGGAAGAAAGCCAGTATCAATGGCGTCGCCCAGACAATCAGGACGGATGAGTTGGGTAATGCGTACATTGAATTAGCGCTGGATAACGATGAAACCGTGAAAGTTGACTTCACACTATACGAGTTGGATGAATTGAATCCGAGATTGTCGTCAATATCGATAGACGGCGAGCCGCTGGCAGGATTCGATCCGGAAGTATTTGATTACAGCGTAGCGGTAGAACAGGGTGAGACCAACGTACCTGTTATTACGGCTGCTTGCGATAACCCGGCATACACCATTACCTATAACCAGTTAACTATGCCAACGGGTATAGCCACTGTAACAGTATCGTCTCCTGTTGCAAGCACAACCTATACTATTAACTTTAATTCAGTACCT
>Ga0134100_1002777_pt1 | contig 12969 bp, 12 predicted proteins | sample 11_taG_2_FD_94444 | JGI IMG/M metagenome (GOLD analysis project Ga0134100, IMG submission 94444) | Switchgrass degrading microbial communities from high solid loading bioreactors in New Hampshire, USA - 11_42_5_180_A3 metaG | ecosystem: Engineered > Bioreactor > Semi-continuous > Anaerobic >...
GGTAGGTTTGGCAACTCCATTTTACTCGAGATTTCATCTCCATGCTCTCTTTATTTACAAAAAAATGTCGGAGCACCGAAGTTATTTCCCTTCGGCACCCCAACATTTATTATAGAACCGTTTTTCTCATGACATCTTGCGAAGCCTCGGCAGGAAGTTTATAATATTACCAAAATTAAATAAATGCATGGCGGTGCATGAAAATGCCTGCGCCTTTGGCGCACGAGGGAAGCGGGTGGAAGTCCCGCACTGTCCCAGCAACCGTGAAGCGGACGAAAACGGCGTATGCCACTGGATCATTGATCTGGGAAGGTGCCGTCGGAGGATGAGGCAAAGTCGGTAGACCTGCCGCCGTGTCTGGTTTCTTCTGGGTAAAGAGCAGGCCGCAAGGCCTGTAAACGGATTGTGCGCACGATCCTGCCCGCTTGAAGAAAGCGGGTTTTTAACTTAATAGCGTTTACCTTGAAGAAACACCTGTATAAAGATTTAAATCTTTGGAGGTGTTTTTTTAATGAGAAGAATCCTGTCCGCATTTATTATCCTCGTTCTGTCAATCGCCATGACCGGCTGCGGCGCCGGGCTGCCCGGTAAGGGCATCCGGGTGACCGACAGCAGGGGAACCGAAGTCGTATTTGATTCCGCGCCGAAATCCATCGTTTCCCTGAGTCCTGCCAATACCGAGATACTTTACGCCCTTGGGGCGGGTGACAGTATAATTGCCGTAAGCGACTACTGCAACTATCCTTCGGACGCCGCGGACAAGCGGAAGCTTCCCACGGGCGAGAAGCTTAACATAGAAACCCTGGTTTCCCTGGACCCCGATGTGGTCTTTTTCAGCAAGATGGGCGCCATGGAGGACCAGATAAAACAACTGGAAAATGCCGGGATCAAGGTGGTCGTGACCGAGGCCAACAGCCTTGACGAGACCTACGGGATCATAAGGATCATCGGCCAGGCCGTCGGAAAGACCAGGGAAGCCGATGAACTGGTGAAGAAAATGCAGGACGGCTTCGCGAAAATCAGGGAAGAGGCCGCCGGGAAACCCGTAAAATCGGTGTACGTTGAGGTTTCGCCCCTCCAGTACGGCCTGTGGTCCTGCGGCCAGGGGACATTTGTACAGGAACTGCTGGATATCGCCGGCGCAAGGAATATCTTCGAGGACGCCAACGGCTGGTGCGCCGTATCCGAGGAGCAGGTAATAGAAAGGAATCCGGACGTCATTTTTACCACGGCAAGCCCTCTGACCGGGATCGAGGATCCGGTGGGAGATATCGTCGGACGGGCCAACTGGGCCGGGATCAGCGCTGTCAGGGATGGCCGGGTTTACATGCTGGACGGGGATATGCTGTCAAGGCCCGGGCCGAGGCTGGTTGACGCCGCCAGGGAGATCATGGGGCTCCTTGGCGAGTGATTCCTGCCATGCGCTGCAGAATGGCGGATTTATGAAAACACAGGAAAAGGAGGGAGGACAGGGTGACCGGCCCGGGAGCAAAGGAGCCGAGAGGCATATGGAGCCTGTGGGTTTATATTGCAGGCATCATAGTGTTCGCAGGTGTCATGTTCGTCGCCGTTTCACTGGGGAGCGTGCCTGTATCGCTGTCCGATACCTGGAACATCCTTCTTATGCACCTTTTCGGCAAAGGCGACATGTCAGGTGTGCAAAGCGGCACTGAAACCATCATAGCCATGGTCCGGCTGCCGCGCGTGCTGCTTGCCGCGATGACCGGCGGCGCGCTATCCCTGGCAGGGGCCGTTATGCAAAGCCTTCTGAAAAACCCGCTGGCCGACGGTTCCACCCTCGGCGTGTCGTCAGGGGGCGCGCTGGGCGCAGTGTTGTCCATAGTACTGGGAATCCGCCTCAGCTTTTCGCCCGAGCTCGGGCTGGCCCTCTGCAGCATCGCCTTCTCCTTTCTTTCCCTGGTTCTTATCCTGGCGCTGACTTACAGGATTGACCGCAGCCTTTCAACCAATACCATAATACTTGCCGGCGTAATCTTCTCCATGCTGGCAGGAAGCGTCACGAGCCTCCTGGTCGTGCTGTCGGGCGACAGCCTGAAGCAGGTCGTGTTCTGGTCCATGGGATCCTTCTCGGGGAAAGGATGGAACCATGTCATGCTGATGGCTCCCGTATTCGTGCTGGGAAGCCTCGCAATAATCGCTTTTTCCAAGGAGCTCAACGCCTTTTCCCTGGGCGAGGAGCAGGCCCGCTACATAGGAGTTGACACGAAAGCCGTCAAGATCACCCTCATGGTGCTGGTATCGGTCCTCATAGGGGTCTCGGTCTCGGTAAGCGGCACCATAGGCTTCGTAGGCCTCGTGATACCCCATATCACGAGGATGGTCACGGGGCCGGACCACAGGAGGCTCCTGCCCGTATCCCTGCTGACGGGAGGGATATTCATGGTGCTGACAGACCTCATGTCAAGGACGCTGCTGAGCCCGGAGGAGTTCCCCGTGGGTGTCGTTACCTCCTTTACGGGGGCCGTTATATTCATCGTCATATTCTACCGGTATAACCGGCTGAACAGGAGAACCTAGGATGAATGATCCGTTCGCGGATATTGGAGATGATGGACGGTTGGGCGCAATGCTTGACGTGCGCAGCCTGAGCGTGCGTATCAATAACAGGACCATAGTGGACAGGATTTCCTTCCGCGTGGAGGAGAACGACTTCTTCGTGCTGACAGGCCCGAACGGCGCAGGGAAAAGCACGCTTATTAAGGCCATCATGCGCATTTACGGCTATAATGGAAAGGTATTTCTAGGCGGGCGCGATATCCTGACCATTAGGCCAAAAACCCTGGCTTCGCTGGTTGGCGTGCTGGCCCAGGAGCACCAGCCTCTCTTTCCCCATACCGTGTACGAAGTGGTCAGCCTTGGAAGGTATGCCCATATGCGCGGCCTTTTCGGCGTGCTGGGCAGGCGTGACAGGGAAAAAATAGACGAAGCCCTTGCCATCACGGGAATGGACCGCATGGCGGACCAGTCGGTGCTGACCCTTTCGGGAGGAGAACTGCAGAGGGTCTACCTTGCCCAGGTCCTTGCCCAGGATCCGGACCTGCTTATCCTGGACGAGCCGGCGAACCACCTTGACATAAAGTACCAGATAACCATGTTCGATATCATAAAGAAATGGTCGGAAGCTCCGGGCAAGGCTGTCATCGCCGTTATCCACGACCTCAACGCAGCCTTTTGCTACGGGACCCGGGCGCTTCTCATGCACGAGGGAAAGGCATATGCCCAGGGCGATGTCCCCCGGGTGCTGACGCGCGAGAACCTGCAAGCCGTCTACTCGGTGGATGTGGCCAAGTGGATGTCCGATCTCATGAAGCACTGGAACTGACTATATTCCCTCGTAAAGGGCTTCCCCGTTGGTCCTTATAACCTTTGAATACCAGAAGGCCGAATCCTTGACGGTCCGTTCCAGGGTTTCGAAATCCACGTATACCAGGCCAAAGCGCTTGTCGTAGCCGTCGGCCCATTCGAAATTGTCAAGGATGGACCACTGGAAATATCCCTTAACAACTGTCCCGTCGGCTATGGCCCGGTCAAGTTCCAGGAGATGCCTTCTGAGGTAATCGATGCGCTGCGGATCGTGCACCCTGCCGTCCAGGGAAACCCAGTCCTGGTTGGCAAGGCCGTTTTCTGTAATATAAATGGGAACCCTGTATCGTTCATGGAATAAGCGCGGCCCCCAGTAAAGGCATTGGGGGGTCACGGGCCACCCGATGTTTGTCCTGGGCATGCCCCTTTTATACGGCACCGGTTCAGGTTTCCCGCCCGGTCCCATTCTCACGCATGTGGCCTGGTAGATATTCAAGCCGAGGAAGTCGATGGGCTGTGCCATAATCTTAAAGTCATCCGGGCCGATCCCGGGAACCAGGTCCCCGTACGCGCCGTAATAATCGTCCGGGTACCGGCCAAGAAGCATGGGATCAAACCAGAGGCCCGCGCTCCACAGGCTGCCTTCCCTGCCGCTGAAGCCAAAGGTTGCCTGCTTCGCCGCTTCAATGTCCGCCGTGCTTTGGGTATGGGGTATGGAGAAAGCGCCCGCCATGGCAAGCCCGATATGGGGTTTTGTCTTCGCTTCACAGCGTATGACTTTCGCTGATTCCCCATGGGCAAGGAAGGTATTGTGAGCCATGGCCAGTATGTCTTTCAGGGGCATTTTCAAACCCGGCGCATGGATTCCGGTATGGTGTCCCAGGATGATGAAGCATTGGGGTTCATTGAGTGTTATCCAGTTTTGGACCCTGTCGGAAAGCTTGTCCACGATAACGCGGGTGAATTCGGCGAACCATTTCGGGCTGTCGGGGTTAAGCCATCCGCCCCTGTCCTGGAGCGCCTGCGGGTATTCCCAGTGGAACAGGGTAACGTAAGGCGTTATGTTCTTGTCCAGCAGGGCGTCAACCAGCCTGTCATAGAAGTCCAGGCCTTCGGCGTAAACCTTTCCGGTGCCGGCGGGAATCACGCGCGGCCAGTTGATTGAAAACCGGTAAGCCGGGTATCCCAGGCGCGACATGATGTCAATATCTTCCCGGTACCTGTGGAAATGGTCACAGGCCACCTCTCCCGTATCATCGTTGGCTATTGCGCCTTCCTTCCTGCAGAACTCGTCCCAGACACTCGGACCTTTAAGGCCTTCGAACGCGGCGCCCTCCACCTGGTACGACGATGCGGCGACACCCCATACAAAGCCTTCGGGGAAATGGGAACGCGACATACGATCTCCACCTTGTATACGGTAGTTTCTTTTAGTATACTGGTCATGGCAACATCTGTAAAATCGAAATCTTTGCCATGTTATCAATATCTTAACACGAATTGGTGAATTGGTGACAGCTATGAAGAAGGTGTGCATTGAGTTCGGCCGGATCACTCCGCGCGTGCTGAAGGCATATTACTACTCGGACGGCAAGAAATGCGAGAAGCGCCATGAACTTAAGGAAAGAACGGTCTACGATTACGAGACCGAGCTTATCACATACAGCGATGGCGGAATGTATATAGACGGGATATACTATTCCGTATCCAGGGGCGACATCATTTTCAGGAGGCCTGGGCAGACGACCAGGGGAGTCCTGCCGTATACCTGCTATGCTGTTATACTGGACCTGATGAACAATACCGGCAAGGATTCCGGCGCCTATGATTTTCACAGGCCCCAGGAGTTGCAGCAGGATTATTCCTGCCCTGCCCTGGACCGCATCCCTCCGGTTATAAAGGCTTCGTCCTTCGAGCGGTATTCAATACTTTTCGACGCGATCCTGAAGGAGTACATCAACCCCGGTCCGGATTCTGAAACACTGCTGAGAGCCTTTTGCCTGCAGCTCCTGTGCAGCCTTTCGAGGGAGTCCCTGCGTCCCGCGGGCTGCCAGCAGGACGGAGCCGCCTACCGGTCCATGATAAAGAATGTTATAGATTATGTTGAGCAGAATATATCAAAAAGGATCATGCTGAAGGACCTGGCCGCGGTGGCGGGCATGAGCCCGAACTACTTCCACCGCGTGTTTTCGAAGTCGATGGGGATGACCCCGAACGAGTTCGTTATCTCGAGGAAGATGAGCCGGGCAAGGGAACTTCTGGCCACCACCGGCGAATCCGTTACCGACATATCCCTGATGTGCGGCTTTGACAACGTAGCCTATTTCTCATACGTGTTCAGGCGCTATTCCGGGATAACGCCCAGCTCGTTCAGGGCGGCCTATTCCTATCCCGCGAAGCAGGCCTGAGGCATTATTGTAAAGGCGGTGCAGGCATGACGGATCACTATTACAGCGAAAAACCAAGTTCGGAAATCAGGGAACGCCGCTTCGACTGGCGGATCGCGGGAAACACCCTTTCCTTCGTTTCGGTAAGCGGGGTCTTCGGATTCGGCACCAGGGTTGATAAAGCCACGGAACTTCTCATATCCCATTTCAGGCCCTCGGGGGCTCACCCCTCGGTCCTTGACGTGGGCTGCGGCTTCGGGCCCATAGCCCTGTTCATCAAGGCGCGGTACCCACATCTTGATGTAACCGCGGTGGATATCAACGAGCGCGCCGTGGAATACACCTTGAAAAACGCGGATCTCAACAACCTCTATGTACGGGCGCTTAAAAGCGACCTCTACGGCGAACTGGAAGGACAATCCTTCGGAGACATCGTGTCCAACCCGCCCATTGCCGCGGGCAAGGCCGTCACCTTCCGCCTGGTGCGTGAAGCGCTGGACCGCCTCTATCCCGGGGGAGCCCTCCAGATCGTTGCCTACCACAACAAGGGCGGAGAAACCCTGAAAAAGATGATGCGTGAAACCTTCGGCAACGCCGAGGACGTGGTGAAAAGCGGCGGCATCCGCGTCTACCGTTCCGTGAAGACCACCTGATACGGTCCTTGCAACTGCAGCACATTGATAAGTCCTTGCCCAAACCTGTCAACTACCGGGTTGACAGGTTTTTCCTGCGCGTTACAATGGTAGTATTAAATACTACAACTATAATCGGACAATGCAATTCCTTAAGGAGGATAAGCCCGGTGGGTTTTGTGGACCAGCTTGTTGCCGAACGCCTTGGAGGGCGGAACTTCGGAGAAAAAGCAGAAACCTACAAGTTTGCGCTGATAAAGGAGGCGAAGGCCAGGGCCAGGAAGGAAAATCCCGGCCTGGAGATAATCGATATGGGCATCGGGGAGCCGGACAAACCGGCTCCCGGGGAACTGGCGGAGATCCTCGGACGCGAGGCGGCAAAGCCTGAGAACCGGTTCTATTCGGACAACGGGATCCCGGAATTCTATGAAGCCGCCGCCATGTATCTCAAGAAGGTATACGGCCTTGACGGTATAGACCCCGGGCGGCATATCCTGCACGGTATCGGATCGAAACCTATCCTTGCCCTGCTTCCGGCGGCCTTCATAAATCCGGGCGACCTGGCGCTGGTTACCGTGCCCGGCTATCCCGTCCTGGGCGCCTGGACGCGGTACATGGGCGGAGACGTGTATCCCCTCCCCCTTACAAGGGAGAACAGTTTTTATCCCGACCTGGACGCAATACCCGAAGAAGTGCTTGAGCGTGCAAAGCTTTTGTATATCAACTATCCCAACAACCCCACCGGCCAGGTCGCAACCTGCGCCTTTTATCAGAAGGTCGTTGAGTTCGCCCTGTCCCGCCGGATCATTGTGGTATCCGACGCGGCCTATGGCGCTCTCGTATATGACGGCAACAGGCCGCTCAGCCTTCTTGGCGTGGATGGAGGGATGGAAGCGGGCGTGGAGATCCACTCCCTGTCCAAGGCCTTCAACATGACCGGGTGGCGCATGGCCTTCGCGGTGGGAAATCCGAAAATCATCCAGGCTTACGGGATCGTGAAGGATAATACCGATTCGGGCCAGTTCCGGGCAATCCAGAAGGCCGGGATCCATGCCATGAACCACCCCGGGATCACCGAGGTCCTGTGCGAAAAATATTCCCGCAGGCTGGACATGTTGGTTGAGGCCCTTAGAGAACTGGGATTCGATGCCCGAAAGCCCGGGGGAACCTTCTACTGCTACGTGCCGTGCCCGAAAGGCGCCGGAAACGGCATAAGGTTCCATTCCGCCGCATACGCGGCCGCATGGCTTGTTGAAAACGCCGGGATATCGGTGGTGCCCTGGGATGACGCAGGGGCATACCTTCGCTTTTCGGTCACATTCGAAGCGGATACCGTTGAGGACGAGAAGAGGATCATCCAGGAAATGAAGCGGAGGCTTGCCAGGCTGGAATTGATCTTTTAAGCCCATGTCCCATGGCTGCCGGCCCGGCCGTATCCATTTCTGCGGGCCGCGCCGGCGCGCCCGTGCCGCCAAAGGCCCGTAAAACCTGCTTGACAATGGAATAATTGCGGTGATACAATATTTTAGCGTGCGAACCAGCCAGTTTGCATGCTTTTGTCTTGATGCCAATTTTATCGGGATTCCGGAGGCGTGTGCAATGCTTGATGGTTTGAAACGGATGGAGAAGGTTGTGGGCATTAAGCAGGCACGTAAAGCTGCCGAGGCCAACAGGCTTGAGTCCGTGATAATCGCTAAAGACGCGGATATGCGGGTGGTCGGCCAGCTCAAGCAGTTATGCGAACAGCGCGGGATTCCGGTGCACATGGCCGACTCCATGAAGCAGTTGGGAAAGGCCGCCGGTATCGACGTAGGAGCGTCGGTGGTAGGCATATTGGCACAGAAAAGCGAAAATTAACGCAAGCCGTTAATTTTATAGATCAAAAAGCGTAAGGAGGTGGGAATGGATGCCAACGTTCAATCAGCTGGTGAGGAAGAACAGGAAGAAGGTAGTCTACAAGTCTACCGCGCCGGCACTCCAGGTGGCCATGAATACGCTGAAAAAGAAGCCTGTAAAGCTAAGCAGCCCTCAGAAGCGCGGGGTGTGCACGGTGGTAAAGACCGTCACGCCGAAGAAACCGAACTCCGCTCTCCGGAAGGTTGCAAGGGTCCGCCTGACGAACGGTATTGAAGTGACCGCGTATATTCCCGGTATCGGCCACAACCTCCAGGAACACAGCGTTGTTCTCATAAGGGGCGGCCGTGTCAAGGATCTCCCCGGCGTAAGATACCATATTATCAGGGGAACGCTTGATACCGCCGGCGTGGCCAACCGCAAGCAGGGCCGTTCAAAATACGGCGCCAAGAAGGGGAAGTAGGGAGCTTTCCCGGAAACAGGTCATCAATTCTGAAACAGGACGAATCGACGTGCGAAAACGTTGTTAACATATATATGGTTTGGCATCATTCACGGTGCCGCAACCCATATTTATGGTTTAACTGACGAAACGCACTGACGTACCCGGGGTAAGATCCGGGGACGAGTACCTGTGATACCGGGTTAAAACCCGCAGTTATCATGCAAAGGAGGGAAGGAAAGTGCCAAGAAGAGGACATGTGCCCAAGAGGGACGTGCTTGCCGATCCGATCTATAACGACAAGACCGTGACAAAGCTCATCAACAAGGTCATGCTGGACGGCAAGAAAGGTGTCGCGCAGAAGATAGTCTACCGGGCCTTTGGCATAGTCAGGGAAAAAACCGGCAAAGATCCCCTCGAGGTCTTCCAGCAGGCTCTGAACAACATCATGCCGGTGCTGGAGGTAAAGGCTCGCCGTGTGGGCGGCGCCACGTACCAGGTTCCCATCGAGGTCAGGCCCGACAGGAGGCAGTCCCTCGGTCTGCGCTGGCTTGTCGAGTACGCCAGGAACAGGGGCGAGCGCACCATGGCCGAGAGGCTTGCCGCGGAGATGATCGACGCGACCAACAATATGGGCGGCGCCGTCAAGAAGAAGGACGATACCCACAAGATGGCGGAAGCAAACAAGGCATTTGCTCATTACAGGTGGTAAGAGTATAAACGCAGCAGCAAACGCACTACTGAATCGAAAGGAGGATATGGGTGCAAAGAGAATACTCCCTGGAGAATACGAGAAACATCGGTATTATGGCACACATCGATGCAGGGAAAACCACCACGACCGAGCGTATCCTGTTCTACACGGGCCGTCAGCATAAACTCGGGGAAGTCCATGAAGGCACCGCCACCATGGACTGGATGGAACAGGAGCAGGAAAGAGGCATCACCATCACTTCCGCCGCTACCACCGCTTATTGGAAGCACTGCAGGATAAACATCATAGATACGCCCGGACATGTTGACTTTACCGTAGAGGTTGAACGCTCCCTCCGGGTTCTGGACGGAGCGGTAACGGTTTTCTGCGCGAAGGGAGGAGTGGAGCCCCAGACCGAAACCGTCTGGAGGCAGGCCGACAAGTACGGCGTGCCGCGAATCGCCTACGTGAACAAGATGGACATCATGGGCGCCGACTTCTTCAACTGTGTTAAAATGATGAAGGAGAGGCTCCATGCAAACGCGGTGCCGATACAGCTTCCCATAGGCAAGGAAGACCATTTCACCGGAATAGTGGACCTTGTAAAGTTCAAAGGATATATCTACAAGGACGACCTGGGCAAGGAAATCGAAGAGGTGGACGTCCCGGAGAATATGAAGAGCCTGGCGGAGGAATACCGCCACAGGATGGTTGAAGCCATTGCCGAACTTGACGAGGAACTCCTCAACAAGTACCTCGAAGGCGGGGAACTCACCGAGGAGGAACTGAAAGCGGGCATAAGGAAGGCAACCATCGCCAATATCATGGTTCCCGTGACCTGTGGGTCGTCCTACAGGAACAAGGGTGTCCAGAAGCTCCTGGACTGCGTTGTCGACTACCTGCCGTCACCGGTTGATATCCCCGCCATAAAAGGAATGAAGCCGGGCACGGAGGAAGAAGAAGAAAGGCAGTCCAGCGATGATGCACCGTTTTCTGCCCTGGCCTTCAAGATAATGACCGATCCATACGTGGGCAGGCTGGCGTTCTTCCGCGTGTATTCGGGAACCCTGAGCTCCGGTTCCTACGTGTATAATTCCACCAAGGGAAAGCGCGAGAGGATCGGGCGCATCCTGATGATGCACGCAAACCACCGGCAGGAAGTGGAAAAGGTATTTGCGGGAGACATTGCGGCCGCCGTCGGGCTCAAGGATACGACGACGGGCGACACGCTGTGCGACGAGAGCAAGCCAATCATCCTGGAATCCATGGTGTTCCCGGAGCCGGTCATCAACATTGCCATCGAGCCCAAGACGAAGGCCGGCCAGGAGAAGATGGCCATCGCCCTGCAGAAGCTGGCAGAGGAAGACCCTACTTTCAGGGTTACCACGAACCCGGAAACCGGTCAGACCATCATAGCGGGCATGGGCGAACTGCACCTGGAGATCATCGTAGACCGCCTGCTCCGCGAGTTCAAGGTAGAGGCCAACGTGGGCAAGCCGCAGGTGTCCTACAAGGAAACCATCCGCAAGGCAGTAAAGGCAGAAGGAAAGTTCGTGCGCCAGTCGGGCGGCAGGGGACAGTACGGCCACTGCTGGATCGAGATTGAGCCCCTGGAGCCCGGAAAGGGTTACGAATTCGTCAACAAGGTTGTCGGCGGCGTCATACCCAAGGAATACATCCCGGCAATCGACGCGGGTATCCGCGATGCCATGAACACCGGCGTTGTAGCGGGTTACCCTGTGATTGACGTGCGGGCCACGGTATACGACGGAACGTACCACGAGGTTGACTCCTCCGAACTGGCCTTCAAGATAGCCGGTTCGATAGCTTTCAAGGAAGGCATGAAAAAGGCTGACCCGGTACTGCTTGAGCCCATAATGAAGGTGGATGTCCAGACCCCCGACGAATACCTGGGGGATGTTATCGGAGACCTGAACGCCCGCCGCGGCCGGATCGAGGGCATGGAACCCCGTGCCGGCGGGCACAGCGTGCGCGCCTTCGTGCCGCTGTCGGAGATGTTCGGGTATGCCACGGACCTTAGGTCCCGCACACAGGGACGCGCGACCTATACCATGGAACCCTCGCACTACGCGGAGGTTCCCAGGAATGTGCAGGAGGCCATCACCGAGGGTCGCAGGAACGGCAACTGACGGCAGGCGCCCTTCAGTACCGCCGGGATAAGGGAAACCGCGGTGTTTGCTAAAAGCTTAAAGCTATTGAATTAATAAGTTAAAAATTATATAATCTTGAATCATCAGTGATTCATTTGTAAGGAGGTTAATTTAGAAATGGGAAAGGCTAAATTTGATCGTACCAAGCCCCATGTAAACGTTGGTACAATAGGTCACGTAGACCATGGTAAGACAACTCTTACCGCTGCCATTACCAAGGTTTTGGCATTGCAGGATAAGTCAATTGAAGTAAAATCCTATGACCAGATCGACTCTGCTCCCGAGGAAAAGGAAAGAGGTATCACCATCAATACGGCCCACGTCGAATACCAGACAGCAAACCGCCACTATGCACACGTTGACTGTCCGGGACATGCCGACTACGTAAAGAACATGATCACCGGCGCTGCCCAGATGGATGGCGCGATCCTCGTTGTTTCCGCCGCTGACGGCCCCATGCCGCAGACGCGTGAACACATCCTTCTCGCGCACCAGGTCGGGGTTCCGAGGATCGTTGTTTTCCTCAATAAATGCGATATGGTTGACGACGAAGAGCTTCTCGAGCTTGTTGAGATGGAGCTCCGCGATCTTTTGAGCCAGTACAATTATCCCGGCGATGAGATTCCCATCATCAGGGGTTCCGCTCTCAAGGCTCTCGAGTGCGATTCAAACGATCCCAACCATCCGGATTACGCCTGCATCCTCGAGCTCATGAATGCCGTCGACGAGTATATCCCTACACCTCAGCGCTCCGTCGATCTTCCTTTCCTCATGCCTGTTGAGGACGTATTCTCCATCACCGGCCGCGGCACGGTCGCCACGGGCAGGGTTGAGAGAGGTACCCTCAAGGTCGGCGACGAGGTTGAGATCGTTGGCCTTCAGGACGAGTCCAGGAAGACCGTCGTTACCGGTGTTGAGATGTTCAGGAAGCTCCTGGACCAGGCCGTTGCCGGCGACAATATCGGCGCGCTCCTGCGCGGTATCCAGAGGACAGAGGTCGAAAGAGGACAGGTTCTTGCGAAGCCCGGCTCAATCACGCCTCACACCAAGTTCACGGCTGAGGTTTACGTTCTGACTGCCGCTGAAGGCGGACGCTCCAAGCCCTTCTTCTCCGGTTACAGGCCCCAGTTCTATTTCAGGACCACCGACGTTACCGGCAACATCAAGCTCCCCGAGGGCGTTGAGATGTGCATGCCCGGCGACAGGACCACGCTGAATGTTGAACTGATCACCCCGATCGCCATGGAAAAAGGTCTTACCTTCGCTATCCGCGAGGGCGGACGCACGGTCGGCGCCGGCGTGGTTGCGGAAATCCTGGAATAAGAGGATCAAGCCGAACATAATGGTTCTACGTCAAATGTTGGGGTGGAACTAAGTAAAATGAAGTAGCATATGAGTTATAGGCAGATGATCATGTTTGGTCGTCTGCCTTTTTATGTACAGAATTAAGCCATAACATGCAGTA
>Ga0134100_1002786_pt1 | contig 12912 bp, 9 predicted proteins | sample 11_taG_2_FD_94444 | JGI IMG/M metagenome (GOLD analysis project Ga0134100, IMG submission 94444) | Switchgrass degrading microbial communities from high solid loading bioreactors in New Hampshire, USA - 11_42_5_180_A3 metaG | ecosystem: Engineered > Bioreactor > Semi-continuous > Anaerobic >...
AGTAAATCACTCCTGTAGGATTGTTAGGAGAGTTAAGCAAGACAGCCTTAGTCCTGGGAGTGATTTTCTCAGCTAATTCTTTTAAATTAGGCTGAAAATCTACGGTATTAGGAGAAATTACGATCAATTTGCCTTGGTAATTCTGGACATAATTCCGGTATTCCCCAAAAAATGGAGCAAAGGTTATTACTTCATCTTCCGGATTAAGAAGAACTTTGAAAATAACATTTAGCCCTCCGGCAGCGCCTACAGTCATAAGGATATTCTCAGAGCCAAACTCTGTGCCAAAACGCTCATTTAAAGATTGGGCTATTTTCTCCCGCACTTCTTCAAAACCAGAATTATTCATATAACCATGAAGCTGCATGGGGCTTTCTTCATTGAGCACTTGAAGAATAGCCTCCTTTATCTCAACAGGCGGTTCCAAATTGGGATTGCCCAGACTAAAGTCATAAACATTTTCAGGACCGTATAATGTAGCAAGACGTTTTCCTTCTTCAAACATAGCCCGAATGATGGAAGAATTTTTGACTTGCTGGGCCATTACTTCAGAAATCATTATATCCCCTCAACTTTCTATGGTTTACTTAAACTTAAACTTTTACGCTTTTTATATAGTTCTAAGAACAATAGCTTCTTTGTTAATTTATCATAGCATCATACTAAAGGACCTGCAATCCCACATCACCTTTTCCTCCTTGTATACAATTGTTTAGAGCGATAAAGATAATAAAAAACCCTTGAAGCTTCATAAAACTGCTTCAGGGGTTTTGCACATTATATCTAACTGTTGTATTTCCTTTTTCCATAATTCGAAACTGCAGAACAGAAAGCTGGGTTCTATTGGGCATTTGTCGACTTCCTTAAAACATTTACGGTCAGCTTTTGTCTCCTCCTCCCCCGTCATTGGAAGTAATTACGGAGAAAGAGTAACTGTTTCAACCATATCACCGGCTTTCAAAGTATAAGTCCCTTCAGTCAATTCAGGGGCACTGAGTTGGACACTGGAAAACTCTTTGGCTGCAGTCCACTGGAGTACCACTTTACCGGTAAAATCGGTTAAACTGACTTCACTTCCGGCCGGGACAACACTGGAGAGATTGTAGAGGAGAGAATATTGAGTAGACTGATCAGAAAATCCTTTGGCCATTCCGCTGCCACCTGTACTCATGAACACTCCACCGGTGATGGTAGCAATGCCCCCCTCACCATAATTTAAAATTCCATTACTGCTATTAACCGGACCGCTGACAGTTATTGTACCGCCTTCGATAAAAAGATTTCCGTTGGAATCCAGTCCATCGCCATAGGCATTGATTTTAATATCTCCTCCCTTAATCCGGAGATATGGCTCACTGATTTCCGATTCTATGAACCTGTTAGCGCCAGGGCGGTCAAAAGCAAATTGATTGTTTCCTCCTGCCACATTGATGCCATCGTCACTGGCTGTTACTTCAATAATTCCACCGGTAATAGTGACAGTATTTCCTTCAATACCCTCGTAACTTTTATCGATGACCAGAATTCCCCCGGCTATCACCAGATCACTATCCGCATGAAGCCCATCATCCCCGGAGCTGATACCGTAGGTGCCACCGTTGATTACAAGGGTTCCATTGCTGTGCAAGGCATCATCGGAAGAATCTATTGTAAAACTGCCTTCATTCAGAATCAGCTCTTGACCAGCTTTCAAAGCTTTGGCACTTTTGGTTGTATTTTCTTCAGCAGTGCTATCTGCCCTACCTTTAGGGGCGCCCCATTTTCCCCAGTCACTATTGACTCGACCCAAAGCATCCGTGCTGGCATTAGCGCTTCCCCCACCTGTCTTAAGGTTAAAAGTTCCCGCATCTACTTGGAGTAGAGTTTCAGCTTGGAATGCGTCCCCTTGGGTTTTAATCTTAAAGACTCCCCCATCCACATAAATGAAACCTCGTGTAGAATCTTCTCCATTGTCAGATCTAACAGCATCACCATTGGTAATTAGATTAAACTTCCCGTCTTTAATCTTCACACAATTCTTACCGGCTAACCCATGTCCCTCAGCAGTAATATTAAATTTCCCACCGGTAATGACCAGATCGTTTTCGGAAACAATTCCATGCTTGTAACTTGCTACGATATTTAAAATCCCGCTACCATTGATGGTGAGATCCGCTTTACTAAAAATAACCCCATCCACATTATTATCATCTATTTGGATATATTCTTGGCCGTCGGTTAAACTGTTTTCACTATCCGAAGCCAAGGTGATAATTACTTTATCCGCTTCTCTAATATACACTGCGGAATGATCCTCATTATGAATACTTAACCCTTTGAAGACCAGTTGTATTTCAGCAGTTTCCGGTGCGTTGACCAGGACTTGGCCATCCTGAATTGTTCCCGATAATATATAGGTTCCTTCTTGCGTAACAATGACTCTATGGCTTTCAACCTGTGCCCCCTCTCCCGTTACCTCAATACCGCTTTCGCTAAAAGTTATCAGGGTAGATATGTTTTCATCATAACCCGCATCCAAATCCCGAGCTAAAAAACTTAAATCATACTCGAAGGAGGCAACAGTTGGCATGGAGCTTGTACCAAGGGCTTCACTCACTTTTTCGGTCTTTTCACTGCTCTGACACCCCGTAAACAATAAAGACAGAGATAAAGTAAGGACTAATAGATATTTGAGGGGCATTTTCTTCATTGTAACTCCTCCTTACGAACATTGATGCGACCAATGTTCGTTGTTTCTAAATAGTTCGTAAAAAGATCATAAAAACCCCATTTTAATCCAGCCCTTTAGGAATGGTAATGCTCATGGTTCTCGCAACATTTTTTGCTCACCAAACCCTTACTCAATCGTGAAAAAGATTTACATAACAAAGATAAGGGTTTGACCAGCGTAATTACAAGCCGAAACATGTAAAGGTTACGATAATCCCAAAATATGAGAGACTCCTGTACAAAGCAAAAAGGATTGTAATGAGATGTCCGCTAAAAATACTTCTGTCGTTAATATACTTTGAAATAAAGCATTAAGCAATGTTTTTTCTTCTAATAATTAAGGAAGATTCTGTTAAGAGGCTTATAGCGCTTGACAACGGTTATAATTCGCTCGAAGTTTATCCACGATGTGACAAATAAATAAAAACCACGAACTTACTTAAAAAGCAAATTCGTGATTTTATAAGACTTTTATATTAAAAGTTAATTTCATAGTACATTTTGCTTCTATTCCCTAATTAAATTCTTTAATTTAATTATCCTAATTCTATTCTTTAATTCTATTTCTCTCTGCCCAAGTAGCAAAAGACGATAAAAACTTTTCTAAAAATCCCTTAGTCCGTTCATTTAAGTTGCCCTCTTCATCAAAAGCAGTGGCTATCTTGCTTAGATAAGCCTCCATGGGCATGGTAGGCACATTTAGGCAGGCAAGGATTTGCCGTAGATGATGATTGGCGCCAAAACCTCCTATGGAACCTGGTGAAGCAGTCAGGACCGCTCCTGGTTTACCGTCCCAAACACTTTTGCTGGGTGGGCGGGAACCCACATCAAGAGCATTTTTAAGGGCCCCAGGCACAGATCGGTTATATTCAGGGCTTACAAAGATAAAAGCGTCATAGGTATTACACTTTTCCCGAAAAACAGCCCATTCTTCCGGGATATCCCCATCATCCAGATCCTGGTTATACAGAGGCAGACGACCTATTTCCACCTCTTCCAAATCTAATGATTCAGGGGCTACTCCTTTGAGTACCTGGGCCAACTTGCGGCAATAGGAATCTTTGCGCAAACTGCCAATAAGAACCCCTACTTTTAGATTAGCCATATTATCACCTCAAAACATCTTCCGGACAATTAAACTTAAATTGATCATATCACAATTAAATTATAACACGGTTCAACACATAAACCCTATTAAATAACGATAATAAAGTATATTTGTCATTACCTAAGGCAAAATGTTTAAATGCTCTAAAAGTATTTTAACTCCTATCAGGATGAGAATTATCCCGCCGGCCAGTTCTGCTTTTGATTTATAGCATTCGCCAAAGACGTTGCCAATTTTTACCCCGCAAAAAGAGATTATAAAAGTAGTTATGCCAATAAGTGTTATGGCCGGAACTATATTCACTCCCAAAAAGGCAAAGGTAATTCCTACGGCCAAAGCATCAATACTGGTGGCAACTGATAATAAAAGCATACCCTTTAAATCAAAGCCCTCATCCAGAACCTCACAAGGTCCTCGGGACTCCTTGATCATTTTCAAGCCTATAAATGAAAGAAGAATAAAAGCAATCCAATGATCAATGGAAGTAATATAGGTTTCAAAACGAGCTCCCAAAAAATAGCCAAACAGAGGCATTAAAGCCTGAAATCCCCCAAAAAACAGGGCAGTCAGCAGGGCTATTTTATAACTCATTTTGCGCAAAGATAAGCCCTTACTGATAGCTACAGCGAAAGCATCCATAGATAATCCGACGGCAATTAAAAATAACTCAATAATTCCCATGATCCTACTCCTTACTTATATAATTAGTATAACTAGAGCTTCGATTAAATAAAAACTCATGGGCAGCCCAACATACTGCCCATGAGTCTCGTTTTTTAAGACAAGCCAGACTAAACAGTCATTATGTTGACTTGCCACACAGCCCAATGCTATGCTAACTACTCCCCCACGGATACCAATATACCCCATTTAATCCTATGACCAATATAATAATATCATTTATTCATTATTATTCAACATCTTTCAAAAAATATTTCCTTAGCCGTCAGAAATTCGTCTGATATTATCTGTTTCCAAAGTTTATTTCATTCTTCAAGACTTTGAGCCATGACAAAGTGACAGATACTCTGGAATCTTCTATAATTATTAAATAATATTGAATCAACTCCTTAGATAAAAATCTACATATTTAAATAATTACCTTTAAATAATCACCCTTGCCTTTAGTTCAATAATATTTGAACTTAGGTAAAGAAAGGAGGAATTATGGCCCATCCCAGCTCACGCAAAAGCAGAATTAGCCTCCATACCCCTTTGACTGAAGAAGAGAAAAAAAATCGCCCAAAATTGACGAAGCCTTTTCTCAAACGAATTCTTAGTTATCTCCTTCCCTATTGGCCAAGACTCCTGTTGGTTTTTATTGCCATCATGACCAGCTCTATCCTCAGTCTTCTTCCCCCGTTGTTATCCGGAAAAATCATCGACGAAGGTCTGATTGGAAAGGATTTCCCTCTCCTGCTGAAACTTATTCTCCTTTCCTTTATTGTTTTAATAATATCTAACTTAATTAATGTTTTGGAAAATTACCTAAGCACTTGGGTAGCCCAGCACATTATTTATGACATGAAAAACCAAATGTATCGCCATCTCCAGCAGATGTCTCACCGCTTCTTTACTGATAATAACCAAGGCGATATCATTACCCGCATGACAACAGATATAAACGGTATTCAAAGTGTCATAGTGGGAACCTTGACCAAAATTGTCAGCAATACTTTTATCCTGCTCACAACCGTCATCGCCCTGGTGCAGAAAAACTGGCTTCTGGCTTTGGTCAGTATCACTGTTGTTCCCTTATTCATCATCCCCACCAATAAAGTCGGCAACAGGCGTTGGGCTATCACCATGGCCAAACAGGAGCATACGGATGCCTCCAATCAGCTCTTTAACGAAACCCTAAGTGTCAGCGGTCAACTCCTGGTCAAACTCTTTACCCGGGAAAACACAGAGTACCTTAAGTTTAAGAAGATTAATGAGGCCATTACAAAACTTAACATTCGGGAAATTCTCGTGGGTAAATGGTTCCGGGTCATCTTTGACACGTTTACCAACATGGGGCCTATGATCATCTATTTAGTCGGCGGGATATTAATCATAAAATTAGGCTCAGATTTAACCGTCGGGGATATAACTGTGGTAGTAGCCCTCCTCAACCGTCTCTACCGGCCTGTGGATGTCCTTTTAACCATCCAGGTGGATCTAATCCGCTCTCTGGCTCTTTTCTCGAGAATTTTCGAGTATTTTGATATCCCTGTTGAAATAAAGAATCCTCCCCATCCCATTATTCCGAAGAAATGCGAAGGCAATATTGTCTTTGATCAGGTTTCTTTCGATTATGACGGTAAGCCAATCTTAAAAAATGTTAACCTGGAAATCCCCAAAGGCAAATCCATCGCTATTGTAGGTCCCTCGGGTACAGGAAAATCCACCCTGGTAAACCTCATCCCCCGCCTCTATGACGTGACAGGCGGAAAGGTGCTGTTAGATGGAGTGGATATTCGGGACTTAGACCTGACCTACCTGCGCCAAAACATTGGCATGGTTTCCCAGGATACCTATCTCTTCAATGGCACGATTCGGGATAATCTTCTTTATGCCAATGAAGAGGCCCAAGAAGAAGATCTTATCCGTGTATGTAAGGAAGCCAATATCTATGACTTCATTTGCACCCTACCCAAGGGCTTTGACACTTTAGTGGGGAACCGGGGGATTAAACTTTCCGGGGGGGAAAAGCAGCGTCTTTCCATCGCGCGAGTTCTTTTAAAGAATCCCCCCATCCTGATTATGGATGAAGCCACCTCCTCCTTAGATTCATTAAGCGAATCAGCTATTCAGGAAGCTATTGAGCCGATTCTTAAAGGACGTACCAGTGTGATTATCGCCCATCGCCTCTCCACCATTATGGCTGTGGATGAAATAATCGTCCTCCAAGAAGGAGAAATCGTCCAAAGAGGACGCCACTTTGAGCTGGTGGAACAGGAAGGCCTTTATAAATTGCTTTATGAGACCCAGTTCAAAGCCGCCCTGGAAGATTGCACGAACTAATTGAAAAGGAAGGATTCTGCCATGATTGGTATTGCAGAAACCTTCCTTTTATTTTGCATTGCTCAAGGAATTAAAATGAAACTTGAGAAGAAGTCTGGGGAGCCAAGGTGCGTTTCAAAAACTCCCGTGTCCGTTCTTGTTTGGGATTTGTAAATATCTCCTCGGGAGTGCCTTCTTCGGCAATAACGCCTTTATCCATGAAGACAACCCGATCGGCCACCTCCCTGGCAAAACCCATTTCATGGGTCACCACCAACATGGTTAGCCCTGACTCTGCCAATTCCTTCATTACCTTAAGAACTTCCCCTACCATCTCCGGGTCCAAAGCTGAAGTCGGCTCATCAAAAAGTATGACATCAGGATCCATGGCTAAGGCCCGGGCAATTGCGACCCTCTGTTTTTGTCCTCCTGATAATTGCTTAGGTTTAGCGTTGATATACTGTTCCATGCCTACCACTTTCAGATATTTCATAGCTACTTTTTCGGCTTCAGCTTTTGAGCGCTTCAAGAGTTTAATCTGGCCTACCATGCAATTGCTTAAAACATTGTGGTTATTGAAAAGATTAAACTGTTGGAAAACCATCCCTAGTTTTTGGCGGTATTTATAAACATCATGCTTATCATCGAGGATATTCTCGCCCTTGTATATGATCTGGCCACCACTGGGCTTTTCTAAAAGATTGATGCAGCGCAGCAGGGTCGATTTCCCAGAACCGGAAGAACCGATAATACAAACCACTTCGCCTTTATGCACGGAGAAATTAATATCCTTCAAAACCTCATTCTCCCCAAAGGATTTGCTTAGATGTTGTACTTCAATGATTTTTTCCACCTGTGTTCCCTCCTTCAATCCCCTAGTTTTGAGTGTGGCGCAGCATATCTTCCGGTGTCATAACCTGCATTTGATTTAATGTGTAAGTCTCCGGACCATCCAGTTTCTTTTCAAAATACCGCAGAATCCTGGTCACTGTATAAGTCATGATGAAATAAACAATACAAGCTATGGAGAAGGCTTCAAAATAACGGAAGTTGTTTCCGGCAATAGATTTGGTCTGGAAGAAGAGTTCCGAAACAGAAATCACATTAAGAACAGCCGTATCCTTAATATTGATGACGAATTCGTTGCCAGTAGCAGGAAGAATATTGCGAATAACCTGAGGCAAGACTACATTGGTCATGGTTTGGAAATGATTCATCCCAATGGCATGGGCTGCCTCAAACTGCCCTTTATCAATGGAGATGATACCCCCCCGGACGATTTCCGCCATATAAGCGCCGGTATTAATAGAGACAATGAAAATAGCGGCAAAAATCAAATTCATATAAATTCCAAAGGCCATGGCCGCTCCATAATATATAACCATGGCTTGCACAATCATCGGCGTGCCCCGGAAGAAAGCAATATAGAAGCCCAAGACGGCATCAAGAGCTTTCAGGATCAACCTTTTCCAGCCTCGTTCCGGCATGGGGATTGTGCGGATAACACCGATAATAAGTCCGATAATTGAACCAATAAGCGTACTGATAATGGAGACCAATAGCGTCATGCCAGCACCACGCAAAAACATGGGCCAATATTCTGTAGCAATTCGTATAAACCATTCTAAGCTCATTCTAATCCTCCTTAATATCACAGCATCCCACCAAAATCATGGGCAAGACAGTGATGGTGCCTAGCATGGATAAAACCGACTGCATGATAATGAAGTCGGTTTTTCTCCAAACTACAGTAAAAAGGTCCTAATTAACAATTGTGCTATTTCCACAGAAAATTACTCAGCTGCCGGTTGATTTTGAATGGCTTGATCCATGATTTGCAGCCGTTCTTCATGGGAGATTCCTTTTAAGATTTCGTTGATCTTCCCGGTAAGGTCGCTGCCTTTTCTCAGTCCTACAGCAATTGCTGTATCTTCCGGGGATGTTTTAAAACCATCGGTAAATTCGACCATTTTGAAATCAGGGTTAGCTGCTTGGGCACTAACACCTTCCGGACGCTCAGAAACATAACCGTCAATCATACCTGCCTGCAAAGCCACCCGCATGGCTGGGAAGTTATCCATGGCATTTTGTTTATTAACACCTTCAATTTGATCAATTACAGTATAGTGGAAAGTGTTTAATTGAGCTGTAATTTTAGCTCCCTTGAAATCTTTAAGGGAAGTAGCATTTTCATACTTGCTGCCTTTCTTAACAACCATGACCAGATCGGATTCATAATAAATATCAGAGAAGTCAATGGTTTGCTTCCGCTCTTCCGTCGGGGACATTCCTGCGATGATAGCGTCAATCATGCCTGAAGTCAAAGCAGGCACTAAGCCGTCCCATTCAATCTTAACCACAACAAGCTCTTTGCCTAACCCTTCAGCAATTCTCTTGGCGATTTCCACATCATAACCACCGGCATATTCAGCCGTTCCTTCAATCTTCACAGCACCGTTGGCATCACCTTGTTGAGTCCAGTTAAAAGGCGCATAACCACATTCCATCCCGACCCTAAAAGTGTTGCTTCCACTGCTTTTAACATTCTCGCTACTTGCGCCATTATTTGCACTGTTACTTCCGGAATTATTGCTCTGATTACTTGAGCTACAACCTGTGATAAGCAGTAAGGCAGAAAGCACCACGACCAACACTAAGGATAATTTCCTTTTCATAAAAACCTCTCCTTCTCTTTCCTCTTCATTTGTTTAAGTATTTTTGAATTGTTGAAAACTTTTTAATTTTCATCTTTGGATAGATAATAAATAAGACCTGAGACGTTGCTCAGGTCACAAAGACATGTTTCCCTTTAAACCCCTCTTTTCCCCCGACGAGATAGCACAACTCAATAAACCGGGACGTTTATTGAGACAGTTCTGCAGTTATTCACTACAGCCCCAGCAATTTAATACTGAGCGTATTAAACGCTTCGGCGATATTTCCTTCTCCCCCTCCTCCTCGCTGCTCCCGCTCCGAAGGGGACTGTTAAATATCGCAACCTCTACCTCACCAAAAAAGTGAGGTTCAATATTCATTTTATAAACAGTCTACAATATACCTAAATAGATTGTCAACCAGTATCTATAAATCATTCCAAAATTTTAAACTTCTCTTTTATTAAATTGAGTAAAAGGAAATCCAGAGAGCTTGTAGAATTATTTATATTAGTGAAATAATTTATTAAAAGAAAGGAACGGGGGTATAACTATGAGTGATAAAACTCTGGAAAATCTTATGGCTGCCTTCGCCGGCGAATCCCAAGCCAACAGAAAATACTTGGCTTATGCCAAAAAAGCTGAAAAAGAGGGCAAATTGAACGCCGCTAAGCTTTTCCGCGCTGCCGCCGAAGCCGAAACCATCCATGCTCTCCGCGAGTATGAATTAGCCGGTAAAGTCGGCTCTACCCTGGATAATCTCAAAGATGGTATAGCCGGTGAAACATATGAGTATGAAACTATGTATCCTGAATTCCTAAAAATAGCTGAAGCTGAAGGCAATAAAGCTGCTGCTATGATCTTCTCTTCTGCTATGAAAGCCGAAGAATCCCATGCCAAACTCTATAAGGATGCTATTGAAAACTTAGATTCTACCGAAGAAGTATTCTATTATCTCTGCCCTGTCTGTGGCAATATCGAAAAATACCGTCCTGAAAAATGCAGCATCTGTAATGTGCCTGGAGATAAATTCATTAAGTATTAATATATTAATATAAGATAAGAAATTATCTTTAACGAAATAAAGACAATCCAAACTTAGAATAAATAATTGGCTACTAAGGTTTACCTTTGGTAGCCAATTTTTCATTTAAGCTTTGCAATCCATCCTATCCATTTGAAGAAAATTCTTATTATATATTCTCTCCGCTTCGGCAGCCGGCAAAGGTTTGCTAAAGTAATACCCTTGGATTGAATTGCAGCCGCTTTCTCTCAATTGCTCATACTGCCACTCTTCTTCTACTCCCTCCGCTGTAATATCAAGGTTCAAACTCTGTACTAAGGAAATAATGCTTTCCATAACCTTGATATTATCCGGACTCAAGAATTTATCACACAAGCTTTTGTCCAGTTTCACCTTATCCACTGGAATAAAGGTCAAATAATTAATGGAAGAAAACCCTGTCCCAAAATCATCGAGAGCGATTTTAATCCCCAAATCTTTGATTTGTTTCAATAATTCCAAGGTTATATTTGTCTCCTCCACTAAAACACTTTCCGTAATTTCAATCTCGATATATTCAGGCTCCAGGTTGAACTCTTTTAAAGTATCTTTGAGGAAATTCAAATATTCTTTATCCCTGATTTGCTTACTGGAGAAGTTGATGGAAATCGGCTTTCGAGGCAACCCCATATCTTTCCAAGCTGCGGCCTGGCGAATTGCCTCTTTGGTTACAACACGGCCAATTTGCCAAATCAAATCGGATTCTTCAGCTATTTTAATAAAGACATTGGGGGGAATCTGGTGATTCTTCAACCGTACCAAAGCTTCAAAGCTGATCACTTCCCCACTTTGAGCATCAATTTGCGGTTGATATAGTAGATAGAAACCATCCTCATGAAGAGCTTTTTGGAGAATACCTTCAATTTCGGCTTTATCCCGTAACCTTTGGAGCATCTCCTTACTATAAAAGAGATAATGGTTCTTGCCGTTTTTCTTCACTTGGTATAAAGCTGTATCAGCATTTCTTATTAACTGGTCCACATCTGTACCATCCTCAGGAAAACGTGTTAGCCCCAGGCTGAACTTCAGAAGAAATTCATATTGTTCAAGGACTATAGGCTCCATAAAGATGGCACAAAGCTCCCGCAGATAACATTCGATAGAGTGCCCATCAATATTGGTGAACATCAGTAAGAATTCATCTCCGCCAAAACGGGAGACATACATGTTAGAACCGGCAAAAGCAGCCAATTTATTGGCTACAGCCTTTAATAACTTATCCCCCCAGACATGGCCTAAGGTATCATTGATTTCCTTGAAGTTATCAATATCCATGAGGGCGATATATAACGACTTTCCTTTAGCAATTTCTTCTTTCAATTTCTTAATAAAAGACCTGCGATTGGGCAAATCGGTCAGATAATCATAATGGGCCAGATGATCAATATACTCTTGCTGCAACTTGATTTCAGTTACATCGGTGAGTATTCCATACAGGATTATTTCACCCATATCGGTTTCAGTGGATTTACCATGAGCTTTTATCCAGTGAACTTTATTGGTGAATGTGGTTATGGGAAATTCAATGTTGATTTCATTTTTTTCGTTGTTCAAATAAGAAGCTATTTCTTCATTAAGGCGCAAAAGGGTTCTGCCATCAACATACTTCTGCAAAAATGTGTCGATATTCTGGATGGGTTGGAAGGGACCTGTAAACCATTCCTTAAAATTTTCGGAAAAGTAGATATTGCGATTGGTCAGATTCAATTCCCAAACCACACTGTTGGTACTCAAGAGAGCTTGGTCGTATCTTTGCTTCAATTCATCAAGATGTTTGACATTTTCTTTAACGATTTTGTATTGATACCGTAATTCTTCTTCCGTAGCTGCCAGCTGTTCATATGTAGCTGAGAGTTCCTGATTTTTTGCTGCCAAATCCCTTTGCATAGAGCGATGTTTAAGGCTGTCCATTCCCAGTAAAATGCTAATCACTACCAAAACAAGCAAAACTAAAAAAACAATGCTTAGAAGAGTTTTATTTTCTTCAAAATAACTCAATTCTTTATTAATCATTACCGCATCTTGAGGAAACAGCTTTTCGTTCAGTTTAAATTGCTTTATAACTTTATAATCAAAGATAAAATATATTGGACTTTCTTCCAGCATTAATATGGAAGAGATAGGAGTTCCCTGTAAGACCTGGACAACTATTTCTCCTGCTTTTTTACCCAGTTCAACATAATCGATCTGTATTCCTCCTAATACACCATGACCTACGCCCCCGATAGAAGGACGGTATACAGGAACTGTGGTATTGGCAGCGATAAAAGCTGCAGCTTCACTAATCCCTTTGTAAGCTCCGCTTTTATCGTAATGCATACTTAAAAACATGACAATGCTGTCTTGGGGAAGCTCACGGAGTAGATCTGCCATTTCTTCATATGTATACTGGG
>Ga0134100_1002811_pt1 | contig 12787 bp, 12 predicted proteins | sample 11_taG_2_FD_94444 | JGI IMG/M metagenome (GOLD analysis project Ga0134100, IMG submission 94444) | Switchgrass degrading microbial communities from high solid loading bioreactors in New Hampshire, USA - 11_42_5_180_A3 metaG | ecosystem: Engineered > Bioreactor > Semi-continuous > Anaerobic >...
CGAAAAGCTTAATCTGTAAAAATTTCCGCTTCACCATTTTTTATTGCACTGATCATATCGTGTACATCCGTAAGGCGCCTGTTAAGCTTTATCCCGCTATAGCCAGGCATTTTTCCCCAGTGGTTGTCGGAGCCGGCTGTTTTTAAAAGCTGATAATTGTCGGCATACTCATCGGCCAACCTGTTTTCAAAGCTCTTCCTGCAGGCATTGAACACCTCAACGGCATCCACATTGCGTGGCATCAGCCGGATCATCTCTATATAGTAATCTTCGCGGAATGGATGGGCCTGAACAATAAAGCCTCCCTCGCTGCGGGCAAGATCACAGTATTCGCTGACACTTAAGTCTAACAAATTCGGGTGTTTCAAAAGCCATTCCCGATCCAGACCATAGGTTAAAAAGTCTGTGCCATAGTAGTTGTACTCCCATCCGAAAAACACATCCAGCCCAATTTTTTTACCTTCCGCATAAGCTTTTTCAAACCCTGCACATAACAGTTCAACCCTTTTTTCCCATGAGAGAGTTTTGGGAACAGTTGTGTTGCCGTTCAGGAAATGATCGGTGATGCATATGCCAGCGTATCCAATTGATTTATAATGTCTAACCAGCTCTTCAGCCGGTATTTTTGCGCATTTACTGACTTCCGCCGTATGGGCGTGAGTTTCATATTTGAATTCCATAGAATGTCCCTCCATTTGCAGGTCTGTAAGCTTCCGCGATTTATTCGTCTTTCTCTTTTGCTTTATCCCTCTTATTCAATAAAAAGAACAGTCCCCATCCTAACAGGTTGCCACAGATTAAACACGGCAGACAATACAGGTTAATTAAAGCCATCTCAGCGGCACGATACTCTTCTGCTTCTGCAGCGTTGATATAAATAATTAAGATAATATATAAGATCAGCAAAAATGTAAAAGCAACAGGTACCTGTTCCATTTGCTTTGAGACCAGAAAAGAGAGACAACAAAGCAATGATGCAATAAAGGCTATAAGAAAAGAAGGCGCCCAAACTTCAATAAAATTGCCCGTATTTCTGCCAGCTCCGTGCATAAACCTTCCAAAGATGAAATATGAAAAAAAATAAATTGCCAGAAATACAAAACTAAGCATAAATCCCTTTAATAAAAGTATGTTCCCAGGTTTTACGTCGAGTGTGAATTGCTTATTATTCTCCATATCAAGATTCCCTTCTTCACACAGATATGCCTGTACAGCACCACGAAGCGCTGCACAGGCATACTTTTGCTATTCAGTCATATATCATTTCAGCAGTGATAAGATGAAGTCATAGCAGTCTGAATATTCGTTGTATATGTATTCCATATCTGTTGGTGCAACCATTAAGTCCTTGAGGTTTGTTTTCTCGACAGAATCAATGTCATTACGTACAGACCAGCCACCCAGAGTATTCCATTGTGAATAACCGGCAGCCTTACCATCTGTTCCGCCCACCAGATAGCGTACAAACAACATTGCAGCATTAGGATGCGGGCACTTGTCCACAACATAAGCATAATTTGTATGAGCATAGCCGCTGGTAGGTTTCAGCGTCATTGGTGCCAGCGTCCAGCCTTTGTTTTCATTGTTGCGAAGCTTTGAGGACATGGATAACCCAAGCTTTGGCTCTGTCACGTCTGCCGCACCAACGGCCTCTGATGTATTGTCAATATTATCGACAATAACAGGGTTGTTTTTATATATCCGGTATATCAATTCATATGCGGGATTTTCAACTCCGCAGGTATATTTGATATCTTCTCCAAACTCTTCTTTGTATAAATCTTTCAGTTCATCATTATACTGAGTCAGAGCCACTAAATGGGGCAGTATAGTATCCCAACCACCGCTTGAGGCATCAGGTATAACAACCTTTCCATTCCATTCCGGGCGGGTTAAATCCCACCAGCTGTCAATAGGCGCTTTATCATAGAATTTGCTGCTGTAAAACCACTGCAGAAGTTCTACATATACCGGCATACCATATTTCAGCCATTGCTGGTCATCAATTTTAGCGGCAATATCTTTGGGCACATAGGCATGCAGTATTCCTTTCGAGAGATACTCCATATAAATACGACCATCCACATCCTTACAATGAAGCACATCACAATTATAAACACCGGATTTATACTCAGATATCGTTTTTTGTGTTGCCTCTTCAGAATTCGTGTATACTGTAACATTGATACCCGGGTAATCGGCCATAAAAGCATCTGCAACCTTCTGCATACGGCTTGAGACAGAGTAAACAGTCAATGCTCCCTCTTTCTTCGCTGCTTCATACAACTCTTTCTCAGTCTGGCTACCGTCACTAATTCCATTCTCAGCAGCCCAGTCAGTTGTTGAGCCGCTGTTCGCAGCTGTCTCCGTTTGTGCATTGCTTCCTGTGTTCTTCCCTGGTGTTGCTTCCCCGCTTGCAACCTTTCCCGTATTAGAGCCGCACGCTGTTATGAACATCATCACCAATACTAACAGACATACCATTACTCGTTTCATTTTAATAGCCTTCCTTCCTCTAATATTTATGTTTTTTCGGTTAAACCCGAAAAGTATTACTGTATTAAAAGCTATTATTATATTTTACTGGCGGCATCCACCGTTTTTATAAGACGGCCGCCTGTCTTTTCGTATACCGTAAGGATTTCGGGTGAAAACCGCAAACCCACCTTTTGGCCCATGTCATAGCTTTTAAGACCAATTCCTTTTATCAGTAATATCTCGTTTTCCACCTTTACCTGCAGCAGCGTTTCCGAACCGGCGGGCTGCACCGCATATATTTCGCCTGTGATGTCGTCACTGCTATAGTCGCGTACTACAGTTACCTCTTCCGGTCGCAGTCCCAGTACGCACTCAAATACACCTCCGGGTAAAGAGCAATCGGTCATTGTCTCTTTACCAAACTCAAATTTACCCAGTATGGATTTTACTATCAGCTTCCCTTCGTACAACTCAGCAGAACCATCTATAAAATTGATCCGCGGGTTTCCGATGAACTTTGCAACGTCAAGATTTGCAGGGTTGGTGTACAGTTGTATAGGTGAATCTACTTGCGCCAGCCTGCCTTCAAAAAACACCGCAATGCGTGTACTCATAGTCAATGCTTCGACCTGATCGTGAGTTACATAGATTACAGTCGTCTTGAGTTCCTGATGCAACCTTTTCAGCTCTGATCTCATGTCAATTCGCAAACGGGCGTCCAAGTTGGATAGCGGTTCGTCCATCAACAAAATCTTGGGTTCCGTTACAATAGCGCGGGCAATGGCTACGCGCTGCTGCTGACCCCCTGATAGTTCGGATGGGTATCTGTCCCTGTATTCGGCAATCTTCATCCTTTCGAGAGCATTCATTACGCGGCGTTCGATCTCTCCGCTTTGTAATTTTTGTACACGCAATCCAAAGGCTACATTATTGAAAACTGTCATATGCGGCCACAGCGCATATGATTGGAAAACCAGATTTAAGCCGCGCTTGCTTGGCGGTTCGAAAAATAATTCGTCTGCATTTACGATCTGGCGGTCATCCAAATTTATTATGCCGCTCTAGGGTTTTTCCAGACCTGCTATGACACGAAGTGTCGTAGTTTTGCCACAACCTGACGGGCCAAGCAGTGTCATGAATTCACCATCCTCTATTACAAGGTCAAGGTCTTTCAGCACATGATTTTTCCCGTAATACTTGTTTATATTTTTCAACTCAATTCTACTCATTAATCTTGCCTCCCCCTAAACCGCTGGCTAAATCAGCGTTCCCAAATATCTTTATCAAAGCGTAGATCACCAGTACAATTACGAACAGTACAACGGAAACGGCGCTGGCATATGGTGATTTATCGTCGCATGTATATGAATATGCCAAATATGAAAGCGTCATAGTTGAGGGTGTCACAAGCATAATAATCAGGTCAAGTTCCTTGATAACGCTTGTGAAAATAAGCATGAATCCTGATATAAAGCCATTCTTTGCTAAAGGCAGAATAATTTTTCTAAACCGTTTGATAAAATTTGCACCTTGCAGTTCTGCAGCTTCCTCCAGTTCCGCACTTATTTGAAGCATCGTGGAAGTTCCGGAACGGCCTGCATATGGCAGGTTTTTCACGACATTGGTAAGAAGCAACAGAGCGAAAGTACCATATAAAGACGGTATCAACAGTTTCTTATGTGAAAACATGGCAAGGTATAACGCACCAAAAGCAATAGATGGAATCAGATACGGTATGAATACCAATTGATCCATTAACTTGCCGCTCAGTTTATTACGGCCTCGCGCTGAAATGTAACCTGCGATCTGGCCGCATACCGTCGCAATGATCGATGCACCGACCGCCAGCAGCAACGTATTCTTGAGAGCCAGATAAAATGACGAATTTTTAAATATTCCGGCTTCTCCCTCATATAACGTCGGTATCAAACCTTGTTTTGCAGACCAATAATGCAGGGTAAAATTGCTTAATGAATACCGGCCCGGAATCAGCATTGTGGAGTCGAGGAAAAGAACTATGATAGGGAATACGACAAAAAGCACCACAAATAATACGAGAATGACGAGCAAAGGCTTTTTCGCTTTTCCCAGGTCGACAAGAGTATATCTCCCGCCTTTTCCTCCAATGCTTACATAGCTTCTGCGCCGACCTAATGCGAACTGATATATTAACACACTCAACGCAGAAAAGATTATAAGCAGTATCGCCATACAATAACCTGCACCGATGTTTTGGGTACCCAATAATATACCCGTCATCATCGTTGAAATAGTATACACATTTGCCGGCAAACCTAAATATGCAGGAATGGTATAGGAACTGAGCGCTTTGGAAAATGTCAATATAACACCTGACAGTACTGCCGGCAACACGAGAGGGAATGTGATACGGAACAGCATCGTGCGTCTTTTCGCGCCCGCGATCTCACCCATCTCTTCAAGTTCGCTGTTTACCGACATCAGCGCGGCAGACACCAACAAATACGTGTATGCTGTATAGTGCAATGTAAAAACAATGACTATCGGCACAAAACCATATGCCAGCCAATCAGGTACATGAATGCCGATCGCTTGCAGAAATCCTGCTGCACCACCTATTCTCCCGTTTTTAAATATTGTCAGCCATGCTTGTGCATTGCACTGCGATGGCAACATATAGGGTATAACAATCGCCAGGGAGAGAAACTTTTTCCACGGGATATTTGATCTGACAAGTATCCATGCCAATAAACATCCAAGTACCGTGGTTGAAACCGATACACATAATGCAATTAACAGAGAATGGTCCGGGGCTTTCCATCTTTATCGATACAAGCGCCGCTGCAAACCGCAACGCATATTCGCAACCGTTATTCAAACGGCTTGCAAGATATGCGGCAAACGTCGTGTCCCCCCTGCCCGTACGTCCTATCAGACTCCTGCTGTTAAATTTTTCGAAGTATGTTTTTCCTCCTGCTCTTGCAAGTACACCGTCAGCGCTTGTGATCACAATTTCATTGCAGCCAAAATCTTCCAGAATCAAGGCGGCCTTTTCCAGATCTTTTTCCTTTGTAAGCCACCACGCCTCCACATTGTCCAGCTTTATCATGTCCATCTGGGATATGATCTTCTTCTTATCCGCAACATCAGCGAAATTAACTTCCCTGGTAACTGGTGAAACCTGCCTGACAAAGCTCTGCATGTCTGCAGACAATTTACAACCGAACTTTTCTTTGATCCCATATATCAGATCCGGTGAGAACTCCTGATCTGATATCCCCGCCAAATGGACCCATCCTGCCTCGATTCCCGGCAAATCGCATAATTTTATATAACCGGCATTATGTATAAGAGTCATCCTGCGGTTATCAACACTCCCATTCAGGTGTTCTACCCGCATATGGCTCGTTTCAGCCGAAGGAATTATTCTTGTTTCAACTCCCTCTTTTCGGAGATCGTCTAGTATATAATCATCCTGTGGAGACATTTTAGTATATACAATAACTTTTGCGCCGGCCTTCACTGCAGCCATTGCTCCGCACAATACCGCACTTCCCGGAGCAATGCTTGGTTTCCCATCCAATACGATTATCTCGTCAAAACACATGTGCCCAATGAATGCAATATCATATCTTTTCATAACTTTTCTCTCCCAATCTCGAATAATATTATGTCAAAACATTATGGATCATTTATTTACGTCTCAGATCTTTACAAGTTCCCCTATCAATAAGCTCTGTCTGGAGATAGACAGTTTTTTGTTTTTTCATATACTTATTTCTGATTGCTTCAAGTAACAAATCCACTGCCTTTTCGCCAAGCTGCTTTGACGGTTGTAATACTGTATCTAATGGTGGGAAAAAAGAAAAAACCTCTGCACTTTCTCCAATGGCATCGAATCCGGCTATAGAAACGTCATCCGGTATAGAATAATTATTATCTCTTAAGTAATGAATCGCGCCGAATGCCATACGATCAGTACAAAAAGCGACCGCAGTAGGTCTATCTTCCATTGACATCAATTTTCGCATGCATTCGGCGCCATATGAAAATGAATTATCTCCCTGCAATAAGAAACCCTTATTTATTTTAAGGCCACAATCGGCCATTGCATTTAAATATCCCTTTTTTCTTTCGTTCGCATATACATATACGCTCGGACTGCAAACATACGCAATTTTAGTATGACCTTTATCAATAAATCTTCTTATCAGCGAATAACTGGCCTCATAGTTTTTTATCGCTACGCGCAGCGGAGCCATCTCGTTCTCTACATCCTGAATTACGACATATGGAATTTCTGATTTTTGTAGTAATTCATAATCCGCTGATTGGATCTTTTCAGACACTGCTATGATAATCCCGTCTACCCGGCTTTGTATAAGCTTTTCCAATTTCTTTTTCAGCAAATCACCGCGTAATTCCTGGGATTTCATACTTCTCAGGGACATTACTATCGCATTCTGTTCCGGAGCAACTACAGATAATCTTTCTTCGATTCCGCCAAGTATATTTGTCCAATGAGTCCTTGTCAGAGATGTTATTACTACTCCGATAGTATCCGTTTTTTTGCGCATCAAATTACGCGCCGTGGGGTTCGGAAAATAATTGTTTTCTTTTATCACTTCCATAACACGCTTATAGGTACTTTCACTTACAGGACCTGTGTTATTTAATACTCGGGATACAGTAGTGCGGGATACTCCGGCCATTCTGGCAATATCATCGATATTCAATTTTATTTCCCTCCTAAACTTAAGCGGATAATGAAACTTAGACGGATTATGGAAACGCTTTCATGAAAGCGCTCCCACTATATGGCCAATATTTGGAAGTGCTTATGTGGAAGCGCTTCCATTACATAACTATAATAACACCATATTTTGCATAATGTCAATATCTTTTTTTATCTCGCCTTGAAATTCTCAGATCGGTTTATGGTTCCATCAAATTGGCATTTTGCACTATTGATTTTATTTGTTTATTGCTAAATACTTATCAATTATTTATTATATCCGATTCTCCCACTAAAATTTCTTCCAGGGCGGCTCCGGGAGGGACCATGGGCCAAACCTTAAGGTCTCTGTCTATCTCACAGTTAATGACCACAGGACGATTAAGGCTTAATGCTTCGGTTATGAGCCTTTCGGTATCCTCTTTTCTAGTAAGATTAAAACCGCACGCGCCGAATGCTTCTGCCAGTTTGACAAAATCTGTTGCCCTGTCCAATGTTGTCTGGGAAAACCTTTTATCGTAAAACATATTCTGCCATTGCCGCACCATGCCCAAAGCATGATTATTCATAATAACTTCAACAATAGGCAGATTATACTCAACAGCAGTGGCAAGCTCAATCAAGTTCATTCTGAAACTGCCGTCACCGGCTATGTTGATTACTCTTTTATCAGGTCTTGCGATTTGCGCGCCAATCGATGCACCCAGTCCAAATCCCATTGTGCCCAAACCACCCGAGGTTATCAGTGTGCGGGGCTTTGTAAACTTATAGTACTGGGCTGTCCAAATCTGGTGCTGACCCACTTCGGTCGCTATGATAGCGTCTCCCTTCGTAATCTCGTAAATCTTGTCAAGGATAAATTGCGGGGTTAATCCTTCCAAATCTCTGCCCAACGGATATTTAACCTTCAATTCTTTTATGTAACTGAGCCATTTTTTTCTGTCACGGGTTCCTATATCTTTGTTGATACGGGCAAGCACCTCTTTTACATCACCAATGATATGGCATTCCGATCTTATGTTTTTGTTGACCTCAGCGGCATCTACGTCAATATGCAGGATTTTTGCATTGGGAGCGAAACGCTCGAGCTTGCTTACGACCCGGTCGCTGAAACGAGCTCCAATCGCCACAAGGAGATCACATCCGGTAACTGCCATGTTTGACGCTTTGGTTCCGTGCATACCTACCATTCCGGTGTAAAGCTCATGGGTCGAAGGAAAGGCTCCCATTCCCATAAGGCTTAATGTTACAGGAGCACGCAGCTTTTCTGCCAGTTCAATCAGCTCTTCACATGCATCTGAAGCGGATACACCTCCGCCTGCATAGATTAACGGCTTTTCGCTGTTGTTCAAAAGATTTATGGCTTCTTTAACAGCTGCATCGCTTATATACCTGACCGATCTTTCAATCGGCTCGGCTTCCTTTTTTACATATTCAGCCTTCTGGGCAGTTATGTCCTTTGGTATATCTATAAGGACAGGGCCAGGCCGTCCTTCTCTGGCTATTTTGAACGCTCTTCTCACAATATTCGCTAAATCGTTGACATCTTTTACAATAAAGTTATGCTTGGTTATAGGCATTGTGATGCCCGTAATATCCACCTCCTGAAAGCTGTCCTTGCCAAGGAGGTTTAAGGGGACATTTCCCGTAATAGCCACAACGGGTACTGAATCCATATAAGCGGTAGCTATACCCGTAACCAGGTTGGTAGCGCCCGGGCCCGAGGTAGCAAGACATACTCCTACTTTTCCAGATGCTCTGGCAAAACCGTCTGCAGCATGGGCAGCTCCCTGTTCATGGGAGGTCAATATATGGCGGATTTTGTCTTGATATTTATACAGAGCATCGTAAATATTTAACACTGCCCCTCCGGGAAATCCGAATATAGTGTCCACGCCCTGCTCCAACAGGCATTCAACAAGAATTTCTGCTCCGGTTAATTTCACGGTTTTATCCTCCTATATTTTCATTACAGCGCCCTCGCTGGCTGATGTAACAAATTTTGCATAACGCGCAAGATACCCTGTCTTTATCTTTGGTGGCGGGCAGACCCAGTTCTTTCTTCTGTTTTCAAGCTCCTCATCGGAAACTTTAAGATTTAGGGTGCATTCTTTCATATTGATGGATATAACATCCCCGTCTCTGATAAGAGCGATGGGACCGCCTTCGGCAGCTTCCGGAGATACATGCCCTATGCTGGCGCCTCTGGTGGCTCCGCTGAACCGGCCGTCTGTAATAAGGGCTACATCGGCATCCAGCCCCATTCCGGCAAGAACCGATGTAGGCATAAGCATTTCACGCATGCCCGGCCCGCCTTTCGGTCCTTCGTACCGGATAACTACAACCTCGCCTTTCTTTATCTCACCTCGTAAAATGGCCTTTATGGCATCATCCTCCGAATCGAATACTCTGGCTTTTCCTTCATGAACGAGCATCTTCTCAGCAACGGCACTCCTTTTTACCACGCTTCCGTTGGGAGCAAGATTACCTTTGAGGACCGCGATACCGCCGGTTTCTGAGTAGGGGTTATCTATAGTCCTTATCACATTGGTATTCTTATTGACAACATTGGCTATATTCTCGCCTATCGTCATGCCTGTAACAGTCAAACAATTTTCATTTATTAAACCTTTTTTGGACAGCTCCTTCATAACGGCGCTTATTCCGCCGGCATGATATAAATCCTCGACAAAATGGTTCCCGGCAGGAGCAAGTTTGCAAAGATTCGGCGTTTTTTCGCTGATATTGTTTGCCATATCCAGATCCATATAGATACCGGCTTCATAAGCTATCGCAGGTAGATGCAGCATGCTGTTGGTGCTGCAGCCTAATGCCATGTCGACTGTAAGTGCGTTATGAAGGGCATCAGGAGTAATGATATCTCTTGGTTTGATGTCTTTTTCAATCAGCTCTATAATCTTCATTCCCGTCATTTTTGCAAGACGCAGACGCTCCGAATAAACAGCGGGAATAGTGCCGTTACCCGGCAAAGCCATACCGATTGCTTCTGTCAGGCAGTTCATGCTGTTGGCGGTAAACATTCCTGAGCATGATCCACAGCTGGGACATACGCTGTTTTCAAGGCATTTCAGTTCATCTTCGCTTATTTTGCCTGCCTGCACAGCCCCCACAGCCTCAAACATATTGGTAAGGCTTACGCCCTTCCCGTTTATTCTTCCGGCCAGCATGGGACCTCCGCTTACAACAATGGCGGGTATATTCAGCCGTGCTGCCCCCATTAACATTCCGGGAACAATTTTATCGCAGTTGGGAATAAGGACTAATCCGTCGAAGCCATGCGCCACAGCCATAGATTCCAGGCTGTCGGCAATCAGCTCTCTTGATGCCAATGAGTAATGCATGCCGATATGTCCCATTGCTATGCCGTCACAGACTCCTATGGACGGAAATTCCAGGGGTGTTCCTCCGGCTATTCGAACACCGGCTTTTACAGCCTCTGCTATTTTATCAAGATGCATATGTCCGGGGACGACTTCGCTTTTGGCATTGACAATACCTATTAACGGGCGTTTCATTTCCTCATCTGTTAAACCCAAAGCTTTAAAAAGCGATCTGTGGCCGGCTCTTTCCAAACCTTTCTTAACTACATTGCTGCGCATTTCTTTCACGCCTTTCATTTTCAAAAGTTTTACACTTTGCTTAATCTTTCAGCTATAAGCTCTCCCATTTTATTGGTACCAACGAGAGTTTTCCCGGGGCTCATAATATCCCCCGTTCTATAACCCTCTTCAAGAACTCTGTTAACGGCATTTTCAACTGATTGAGCTTCTTCCTCAAGATTTAAAGTGTATCTTAAAAGCATAGCAATTGATAAAACCGTGGCGATGGGATTTGCCTTGTCCTGACCGGCAATATCGGGTGCGGAACCGTGTATAGGCTCATATAAGCCAAAACTGTTTTCTCCAAGGCTTGCTGAGGGCAGCATCCCGATTGACCCGGTAATCATGCTGGCTTCATCGGACAGGATATCTCCAAACATATTGGTGGTAACAATAACGTCAAACTGCCTTGGATTTCTGATAAGCTGCATGGCGGCGTTATCCACGTATAAATGATCCAGACTTATATCAGGATAATCTTTAGAAACATCGGTCACTACTTCACGCCATAGTCTTGAGGTTTCAAGAATATTGGCCTTGTCAATGCTGGTGACCTTCTTATTACGCTTCCTTGCTGTTTCAAAAGCAATCCTTGCTATTCTTTTTACTTCTTCTACGCTATAGACTTCGGTATCATAGGCTTCCTGCCCCATTTTCCCCATGCGGCGGCCTCTTTCGCCAAAGTAGATCCCTCCGGTAAGCTCCCGGACAACCATGATATCAATGCTGTCGCCGATAACTTCATGTTTTATGGGACATGCGTCTATTAGTTCCTTATATATTACGGCAGGCCTCAGGTTAGCGAATAATCCCAGTTGGCCTCTCAGTCCTAAAAGCGCCTGTTCCGGCCTCAAATGCCCCGGAAGAGTGTCCCATTTGGGTCCGCCCACCGCGCCAAGTATTACAGCATCACTTTTTTTACACACTTCAACGGTTTCAGCCGGGAGCGGCACTCCTGCGGCATCAATAGCGCACCCTCCTGCCGGAAGAGTGCTGTATTCAAATTTATGTCCATAGATTTCGCCAACCTTGTCTAAGACTTTAAGTCCCTGGTTAACGATTTCGGGTCCTATCCCGTCGCCTGGAATAACAGCTATTTTATAATCCATAAAAGCCTCCTGACATAATGGATGTTCGAAGTTCAAGGGTAGATGTTAGATGTCAGAAATCTATAGTTGGACTCAAGATATTGGAAAAGCAGTGGGATTGCATTACGCTTCCCGTATCTCACATCCCGCAGTAATAATATATCATGGGTAATGGTTACCAATCGTACTTAATACCAGCATTTATTTATGGAAGTAAGTATAATGAGTTAAACCCTTTTGTGAAGTGAAAAACTAGTTTCCTGTCTTAATATAGTTAATAAGGCCTTCGGCCTGTATTATTTTTTGCATGAATTTGGGAAAAGGCTGCACAGTAAAAGAAGTTCCTTTTGTAAGGTTCCTGATAATGCCGGTGTCAAAATCCACTTCAAGCTCATCGCCATGATCTGTTCCCTTAACAGCTTCTTCGCATTCCATGATTGGAAGACCGATGTTAATGGAATTCCTGAAGAAAATACGGGCAAAGCTTGAAGCAATTACGCATGAAATTCCTGAGGCCTTGATTGCTATTGGGGCATGTTCCCGGGAAGAACCGCAGCCGAAATTTTTACCGGCTACAATTATGTCCCCTGGCTTAACATTTTTTATAAAGTCCTTGTCAATATCCTCCATACAATGGCTTGCCAGTTCCTTAGGATCACTGGTGTTAAGGTGTCTGGCAGGGATAATGACATCGGTATCGACATTATCCTGATATCTGAATACTTTACCTCTTGCTTTCATAACGGCCCTCCTTATTCTTCATAATGGTCTGTTAACTTAATAATAAAAATGAGACCTGAAACGCCTCTGGTATAATGGAATCGCCAAAAACACATTACCTCCCAGAAAGGAGCGTTCAAGTCTCATGATTATTATACCATCTAGCG
>Ga0134100_1002821_pt1 | contig 12753 bp, 7 predicted proteins | sample 11_taG_2_FD_94444 | JGI IMG/M metagenome (GOLD analysis project Ga0134100, IMG submission 94444) | Switchgrass degrading microbial communities from high solid loading bioreactors in New Hampshire, USA - 11_42_5_180_A3 metaG | ecosystem: Engineered > Bioreactor > Semi-continuous > Anaerobic >...
ATTCTCTCTGTAGTCGACAGGTTCGGCGGGCTAGAGAACCAGACGTGGTTTGTCGACTTTTCCAAGACGGCTACTTCTGTGGTCTCCTCGTTCAAATACAGCTGCAGGTATTCGTTCTCCGACACCAGTGTGTAATCTTTGAGATACTGCTCATTTGCCAGTATAGGAGCACTAAACAGGAGGAGAGCCAGCATGGTCAGATATAAGCTGTTAAATGATAGCGTCTTCACTGGTTCTCATAACCTCCTTACAGTCTATAGGTCAGCTCTGTGTAGATAGTGTTTACGAACCCTAAAGCCTGGGCAATGACGTTAAAGAACAGCAAGCACATAAAGACGACCACTGCCATGCCCACTCCGGTAAGGACGCATGTAAACAGGTTCGCCTTGAAGTCGTATTCATGGATTGTCTGAGTTCCCACGAACACTAGGAAACCTGACCAAAGCACCGATATTGCGTCAAAAGCCGTATAAAATGCTCCTTCCTCAATGGTTATTACGTTGCTCAACGCGATCAATGGCATTCTGATCAACACTAGTGGCACGAGGCCATAAGCAGTAGCAATGAAAATGTCCTTAAACGAGCCTTTGCCATCCGCAAGACTGGTCAGAGCTAGATTCACGCCGCACCACAGGATGAAGGGCAAGAGAACACTGGTGACCTCCATGTAGATATTCAAACGCCGGAAATCGTTGTAGTTAAATATGAAACCTGTGTACTGGTACGCCAGGATGTATGTGATGGCCACAAACACGAGTATGGTCAAGGCCGACGCGATACTGCCGCGTTTCTCGTGTTTCAAGTCCCAAAAGCCATCGAACGGGTGGAATATAACGTAGAAAGCATATTGCAGACTCTGAAGGTACGCCTTAAACCAATGGCCGCTTCTTTGAAATGCCAATCCTCTGTACTCCTGGCTTTCTCTCATTCTCTTGCGCTTGATCACTACGCGTATCGCCACGATTGCAACTATCAGCAAAATTGTCACTGTGAAGATAATGGAGAAGTGCTCGTCGACCCAGTCTCTTCGGTAGAGCCTCAAAGCCTTGGAAAACCCTTCTCGATCGCTGCCCAGCCTGTACATTTCCATCGCCTCAACGAACCGTCCCTGATTGAGTAAAGACCTACCGATGCCGCTGTAGGCCATGTCGAGGTTAGGATTGAGCTTCAGCACCTCGTACCACATCTCTGTGGACTCATCGTACCGCCCGGACTGAAGGTGACCGATTGCAGAATGGATTGCCTTAGCGTACTCGGTGGGCTCCAGCACAGCAATACCGTTCAAACCCCTGTCGAGAACAAGTAGGTACTGCCCGAGGGTATCTATGGCGCTAGGTGCCCTAAAACCGCCTTTTTCAACGGTCGGTGCGCCAAAGGCATAGAGCAAACGACCGTCATCGTCGTAAGTGAACACCCGGCCGCGTCGCAGATCGAGGACACTATATATACCGTGTTCACGCACAACTATGTCAACAAGGTATGAACGGCCGGTAATAGTTGCATTGAGGTTTTCCTCGGCAAAGACCACATCGACATCGCCCCGCGGAGGAGTGAAACCATTCCTGCGAAGCACGTCTGTACCTGAAGGGTTAAGCTTGCGGATCACATGTCCGTCCTCTGTGGTGCCTCCGGAGATTGTCGCGTAGATAAACCCGCGAGGATCGATATCCGCATTGCTATACTCGGTTGGAAGGAACATCACAGAACGTTTCTTCTGCTCTTCAGTCATGAACTTGCGCCAGAGGTAGTCCAATGGATCAGGGTTGACTCTCGGCGCTCCGAGGAAACCGCTGAACACACCATACTCGTCGAACTCCATGAACCCCTCGAGGACACCTTCCGCAATCACATACGCACGTTCAGACCTATCTACCACGACTTTAAGCGGTTTGAATGTAAATGACTCAGGAATCAGCTCATTGTCCTTCGGATTTTGTATGAACCGCACAAACTCGCCCTGCGCGTTCAACACCACTACTCGAGCGTTTCCGTAATCGGCCACATAAAGGTCACCCAAGTCAGTGACAAACAGACCCATTGGGCTGCGAAAGGACTGGCGAACACCGTTGACTTCGAACCCGTCCAGCACCTTGACCAGATCAAAGTTCTCGTCAAGGATCACTATCCTGTTGTTGCCTGTATCCGCCACGTATACATAGTTGTCACTACTCACAAACAGGTCTTGGGGCTCCTTGAACGAGCCGATGCCGATGTTCTCTCCAAAGACCTCGCGGACATGAAGATAGACATCGGGGCCGGGAACAGCTTCCCGTTCGAAGTTATAGGTATAACTGCCCGCAGCGCATTCCGGCGCGTACGAGGCAGCGATCAGAACAATCGAGACAATTAAGCCGGTCAGTGATCTCGTCAACCGCATCAAGCTGGTCCCTCCTATCCGGTCGATCTCACTTGATGCCTGATGCACCCATGGTTTCTATGACCTTGCTCTGATTAATCACAAACACAATAACCGGAACACTCATCATAATTACACCCACTGCTGCGCCAACCCCGGCACGAGCAATTCCTCCAGCAACTATCTGGTTGAGTGCATACGGCAAGGTCTTTAGCTGCTCGCTGTAAATGAACTGTCCACCGGTCTCGTTCCACAGCGCCTGAAATGCCAAAATAGTCAGAGTGAGCCAACCCGGCCGAACATTGGGCATCACTACGTGCCAGAACAACGTCCACTCGCTTGCCCCCTCAATCCTCGCAGCCTCGAGCAGCGCATCGTGAATCATCGCATCCATGAACTGCTTCATTAGAAACAATCCCAGACTCATTGCCCAAGCAGGAAGGATGATTGCCCAATAGGTATCTACCCATCCCAGATACGATACAATCAGGTAGTTCGGAATCGCAGTCACCTGCCTGGCAAACATCAGAGATAAGACAACCAGTGTGAAAAATAGATTGGATCCCGGGAACTTATGCTTTGAGAGAGCGTAAGCGGCCATAGAGGCAAGGATCACGTGCCCGGCAGTCCCCGTCAGAGAAATCACGATTGTATTCAAGAGGTATCTGGAGAACGGAATCCAGGAGTCCGCCATCAGGACGAACAGGTCGACAAAGTTGTCGAGAGTCGGATTTCTAACAAAAAACTGCGGTGGGAAAATAAACAATTCGTTCAGCGGCTTGAACGCGTTAGATACCGCATAGACCAGCGGCAGCGCAGAGAAACAGGCGCCGGCTGTGATGAACAGCAGAACCGCTATATCGCCGCCAAGTGATCGAGTCGGCTTCTGGTCCCAGATCAACCTTCTAATCATGGCGAATCCCCTTCCTAAGACTCCAGACCGTTCAGCAACCTTTGGACAAGGCGCTGCATGCCGACCATTGCCACGAACAGAATTACAGCAATGGCAGACGCATAGCCCATCTCAAAGCGAACGTTGCCGTAGTCGATCAAGTGAGTCACGATAGTATGGCCTGCGTAGTCCGTGCTCGGAAATCCGACCAACGGTATGATCTGCGCAGCAGCCGCGAATGAATTAGTAATTGACATGATCGCTCCGAACATCAGATAGCCTTTCATCTGAGGTAGCGTCACGAAAAACAGCTCCTGCCAGCGATTGCGAACCCCATCCACCGCGGCAGCTTCGTACAACTGTTTGTCTACACCTTGCAGCCCCGCAATGAACGCGAGGAAGCTCGTTCCAAGGCTCATCCACAAGACCACAAGGATCACAACCGGCATCATCCACTGGGGATCCGTCAGGAATTGAATTGGCTCCTCAATGATGCCCCAGTAGAGCAGAAACCCATTTAGATAGCCGTAAGCGTCACCGCTGAAAATGAACGTCCAGATCATATACACCGAGCCAGAGATCGAAGGTGCATACAGCAGCAACGTAAGCAGAGCTCGAATCTTCGGCCGCAGGTCGTTTATGAGCCAGGCAAAGATGAAGCAAGCGAAGTAACTCAACGGCCCGGTAATCAGCGCGAACACAAACGTGTTCTTTACTGCTATTAGGAACACGTCGTCAGACAGGAACAACCTCAGATAATTCTGGTAACCAATCCACTTAGGCGGCTGCAGCATGTTGTAATGAGTAAAACTCAAACCAATCGCAATTAGAACCGGCAGCACAGTGAATAGGAAGAACAATATACCGTAGGGAGCTAGGAAGAGATAGGCTACCTTATTAGCCTTTATATCCCTCCAAAGCTTCTGTGCCCAGTTCAATTCCGTGCTTCTGGCAGCTTCTGTAACAGTGGCCGGTCGCATCTTCTACCTCCTTCTGGCCCTTCCCTACTCCTGCACCCAGTAGAGCTTGCGATAAGCCGGATCCAGTTCCTCATAAGTCGTAGGAAGCCCGAACTCTTGCCTCTTGCGCACAATCTCTTCGTTTATCATCCGGTTGTATTCAATCAACGTATCCCGAACAGGCTCGTTGTCATAAACTACTCGCCTAAATGCGTTATCAAGGTAGCGGCCGATCATATAGCCACCCGGCACCTCGGGCACACCTTTGACCCACTCCCACTGGGCTGCCAGTTTTGAGTACTCCTCAACAGACCACGGCAGCCTTCGCATTGCCTCAACGTTTGCAGTGGCATAGCGGCCTGAGGGGCCAAGCAAACTCTCTATTTGCTGCCCAAATGCAACCTGCACCTCGGTGCTGCTCCACCACTTCACAAACTCCCAGGCTGCTTCGATCTGCTTCGAGCTGCTTAGGATTATCGTGCCGGTTTGTCCGGCACTGGTGGGCGAAGGCCCAACCGGAATAGACCGGTCTATAGTGCCATCCGGCAGTCTCGTGCCCGGAACCAGCGTAAAGTCCCACTTGCCTCTAAGCTCCGGTGCAAACACTTGAAGTTGGTTGTAGAAGGTATAGCTAGTCAAGACGATCGGCATCTCGCCCATTCTGAATCTATTGGCTGCATCAAACTCCAACGGAATCTTGTACAGCTCGTACAACTCAGTCCAAAGAGTGAAAGCCTCTACGGCTGCCTCATTGTCGAGGTTAGTCGCATATCCATCCTCTTTGAACAGCTCTTCACCGCGCTGATAGAGAAAGGTCAAGAAGGTGACCACACCGCCGCTCGCGGACAGGCTGCCAATCGTATCGCTAACATCGCCGATCGAAGCGCTCACAGAACGTGGAGGCGATGAAAACGGAAGCCCAATCTCCATGTTTCGCTTCTGCAGGATAGGAATGATCTCCAGCACATCATCCCATGTCTGCGGCACCTCAAGCCCGAGCTCATCCAAAACGTCAGCCCGGTAAAACATCATTAGAAACGGCTGCTGATCCGGAACCGCGTAAACGCTGTCCCTGAACATAAACGGCACAAGGGCGCTATGTTTAAAACGCTTTGCTACTTCCGGAAAGTCCGGGAATTGGGCTAGATCAACAACTCCACCTCTGAAAGCGAAGTTGATCGGCTGCGCAGTCGAAACGCCCATAGCAACGTCCGGCCCTCGTCCGGCTAGAGTCGCAGGGAGGAGAACGCTCATATTCACCAGCTCAAGGTTCACGGTGATTCCGGTCTTCGGCGTAAAGTCGCTCTCGATCATCCTTTTCAGAATCTGAGCTTGGTCTCTTCCTAATCCAATCCAGACTTTGAGAGGGGTCACATCCTCGTCCGAGCTATGGACATCCCCGACTGCTTTGTAATCATGCGTGTACGAGGCAATCAGAGCCCTTACCTCATGGAGAAGACGTTCGGCCAAGGTCGGCGTAGCCCTGGGCAGCTCCTGCTCAGGAGATGCGACTACTATGTAATCGACTTCAAGCGGCTGCTGACGAATGTTTAGCAGCCAGGTACCAAGAGCACCTAGGTTATCTCTAAATTCACTTATACGAGAAGGGATGCTTTCAGTATTGTCGGCTAAGTCATACAATTGTCTAGACAAATCCTGTAGGGTTACTGTCATACCGCCTTTTTGACCGGTAAATGTCTCCAAGTCCGCGGCAACCTGTCCGATTATTCTCGCCTGGCGAGTCAACTCCTCAACGAGTCCCGGTATTCTTTCTTCCAGCTGGTAAGTTCTTATCGGGTCGGGCGTGGGCGAAGTGATCATGATGATCTTTCGGTAAAGGGTGTTCAGATCATAGAGGCTTCTCTCGACAGTGCGGATGAGATCGACCATGTCGCCTAACACGGCTTCGATCGTAATGTAATGCTTACCTTTGGTCAAATAAAACAGATACGGTTCTTCACCATCGCGGGGACCTATAGTAGTGATCTGATACGAAGTGCTGTATGGGAAACGAACGGTCTCAAGTTCCCTGAACGGCTGCTTACCATCAATCAGAATCCGCCGGGAGCTATAGGCCCCGCGTTGGAGATTTTGCTTTGCCTTGATTGCGATCTTGTAGAAACCATCCTCAGGGACCTCAAAGTCCCAGCGAATCCAGTCGCCAACCTGGCTCCAGTTAGATCCCCCGATGGAATTCAGGCGAAGAAGAACAGGATGGTACGGTTCGAGTGTGGGATCCCCTTGATCGGTCTGAGGCGATAGAATCGGGCTCGATCTGTACGTTGAGTCTCGCTCCTGGAGTTTAATCAGAAACCCAGATGCAGGCTTATGTCCCAGTTCAAGATGAACGGCCAAATACTCTCTGTATGTGGGTGGCTCCTCTGCTTGGAAAATCCTAAGCGCACCGATAGCGACAGGCTCCCTCCGAGAACGGAGAGTAATAGTATTGAGTCCCTCATTCAGATAGAACTTGTATGGCTCGAGATAATCGCCGGTGGAATCGTGCAAGATCTGAGTTACCCAAGCGGGGTACTCCTTTTGCAGCGGACGAAGTTCATTGCCCTGGTTATCCATAGCGATTGGTTCAGCATCGCCCCAAATCCGGTGAAATCGCAAATACCTGGCACCCTCAAAGGGCAATTGGCCATTGATTTCAATCGTGCGTTCGATAGAGGTGCTGCGCCCTTCCACAGGGTAGTACTGAATCTCTATGTTGTACAACCCCGCTGCGGGAACATTGACCTCCCATTCTACAAAACCTTCCTCACCCGTAAGAATGCAATCGACTCCCTCGATGTTAGTCACTTCGACTTCGCCGCTAGCTCGAGCATAATCGCTTGCACGAACGACAATCTCGTGCTCGGGAAAGCCTACACCGCTCTGGAGATGTTGAGATATATAACTCTCATACTCAACAATTTCCTCATAATCCAGCAGCTCTGCGAAGCAATAAGACGACGCGGCTACTAGGAGGATACAGGCTGACACAACCAGAAACAGGCCTGCCAAAATCGTCCGGTTTCTCACGTTCTCACCTCTCTCAGGCCCGCTCATCTGAGCGCTCGACAAGATTTTCTCTCCACGAGTCTGGTCGGAAAGTAACACTGGGTGTAGTACAAGGGCTCTCCCGACTCAAGCTTCTCTCGAGCCTCTATCTTTTCTACAAGGAGCCTTACTGCTCGGTAACCGATAAGCTCAGAGTACTGCGCAACAGCAGTCAAGGGCACATCCAACAACCTGGTTATGCTCAAATCGTCAAAGCTAACTATCGATAAGTCATCGGGGATTACCAATCCAAGCTCGCGGCATGCTTTCACTACGTCCAACGCCACATAACTATTTACCGTTACGACTGCCGTGTACTCCCTTTTCGCCAGAAAAGCCTTGAGCTCGGGCAATCCGGTGCCGTAATCAAAGGAGAACATCACGCCGTCGCCAAGGCCTCTCCTACGCAATGCCTGCTGATAACCGGTAAAACGATCCTTCATGCTGCTCGTTTGGTCGTCATTATGTTTGACAAAAGCGATTCGCTCGTGCCCTAGGTTGAGAAGGTGCTCGGTTGCGAGCGTACCTCCCTGGATGTTATCAGACATTACGCAATCGGTCTCGCAGCCGGGCACGCGCCTGTCCACTAATACAAACGGAAACCCGTCATTCTTGAGCTCGTACGCGGCTGCTCCGCCACCCGGCTCTTGGCTTGGCATGATTATGAGCCCAGAAACGTGCTCATCCCGCAGACGCCTGATCTCTTCGAGCTCCTTCTGGCTGTCATTATTCGACACAAGCAAAGTCATGCTGTACTTGGTCTCTCTCAAAGCCCGCTGCATGCCGTTGAGAAGCAACATCTCCATCTCAGCGTCGCAAAACGGCAAGACAATGCCGATGCTGTCGCTCCTCGGATGAACACTGCGCTTTGGTTCCTGAACAAAGGTTCCGTTGCCCTGAACTCGGTAAAGGACACCTTCGTCGACAAGCTCCTGAATTGCTCTCCGAACAGTGTACCTGCTGACACCCAGTCTTTCAGCCAACTCACGCTCAGCAGGTATGACCTCTCCTGGGAGGTAAATGCCCTTTTGAATGTGACTGAGTATAAAATCCTTGACTTGCCGATATAACATCCTCCGACTGGTGAAACCTACCCGTTTTTCCATAGCGCACTCCGCCCCTCACGGCGTCCCTGACCCTCCGACATCCAACTTCTCAACCACCTGCTGCAATGGTCCAAGAAAACTAACTTTCGCCATACCACTATCGTAATACTTCAATACAACTCGGGCTTTTCCTGCCTGTGCCTTCAAATAACCGAAAGCTGCTAACCAAAAGCTGCTCATTTTCTGAATCTGACCTTAAACGTCTTAATCTCGTACGGCCTGACCCGAAATGCAAAACCTTTTTCTGAATGCGGAACCTTCTGAACGGGTTTCTCCATAAGGTTGCACTCGCAGACCTCTTCGACAGCCCGCGGGAACTCTACTTTGACCCAATCGCGACGATTCCCGTACTCATAGAAACGAAAGACTGTCGAATCGTCGTCTTCGGATTTCTTAACCGTTTCCAGAATCGTGCTGGCCGCATCCACAGTTGCGAAGGCGCCCTGAGTAGGCAAATTCCCGGCCGGTCCGGTCACTACAGCAGCGAGCAACTCGAAGTTGAGGTCGTACGCCTGCTTTACCGTCTCGCCCGTAAACCAATTGCCCAAGTGCGGGTAAATGCTGTAGGTAAACACATGCTTGCCCTGGTCCGCCATAGGATCCGGGTCTATACCGGACTTAATCAGCGTCAATCGAATGACGTTGTTCCTTATGTCATACCCGTATTTACAGTCATTTAGCAAGCTAACGCCATAATCTTGCTCGGATAGATCGGCCCACTTGTGTCCAACAGTTTCGAATTTCGCATAATCCCAGCTGGTGTTCCAGTGAGTCGGTCTCTCGACGTTGCCAAACTGGATCTCATAGGTTGCCTTTGTAGCTCTGATATCGACAGGAAATGCGACCTTAAGCAGGATCTGATGCTCTCGCCAATCGACATTAGTATGGAAATCGATCCTGCGACTGTCGCGGCGAACTACCATTCGCTGCTCGATGGTCGAATCTAGCAGCTTCCACTTAAACCTAATGACAGCCTGCTCAGGCGAATACCTCTCGACTTCCCATTCTACTAACTCATCGACCGGGTACTGCTTTTCCTGATAGTACAGGTCTATGTCCCAGGCGTCAAAAGACATAGGTTTGTCCTCAAAAGCCTGGAATGCATTTGCGACTTGCCCAGGCGCTATGACCTCCCGTCTCGCTTCCTTATCATAAATGGAAGCTATCTGACCCTTTTCGTTCAGCTCAATCTTGAAGTACCTATTCTCTATGCGTCTCCCGTTGATTGCAACGCAGTCGCAAAAGTCTTCAGAACCGGCCTGAACGTCCGGAATCTCTGTGGACTGCTCGTTCTCCACTGACTGCGCTGAAGCTGAAAAGGTAGTCCCCGACTTGGGAACGAGTGCAAAAACCCGGTATCCTAAGCCGGGCACGCTCGGAACCTCAACCTCCAGCAACTTGCCGTTTTCGTTTTCGACTGCTCGAGTCACCAACGGCGTGCCGTTGTCGTCGACAACGGCAGTCCCGGAGAACTCCTCTCTCCATGGAAGAGTCACTACCCCGCCTCTAGACCAAGACAGAGGATTGAAGACGACCATCCTAGTACCCTCAAGGCCGGTTGAGTTTGCGATTGCCTCCAAAGCCCTGTTTAGGTGCGACCCACCCGACTCAAACACCTGTGCAAACTCGCGCTGGCTGTCCTCGTACACCTCATGTATAGAGGAACCCGGGAGGATATCATGAAACTGGTTCCTGAGAACTATCTTCCAGTTATCATTGATCTCTTTCTGCGGATAAACAAATCCATCCAGGCATGCGGAGGCATAACTGCTGAAAAGCTCCAAATTATGGAGGAGGATCTCACTCTTCCGGTTGTTGCGCTTGGTCCGCGCTTGGGAAGTATATGTTCCACGGTGATACTCCAGATATAGCTCGCCGTCCACTACCGGCAGCCTCGGATTGCCTTCAACCCTCGCTGCAAGCCTGTCAAAGAAATCCTCCGCCTTGCCGAAACGCACTTCCGGCACCCGGGCTAGTTCCTGCATCTTCAGGCCGGTTTCGATCATCTCCTTGGTTGGACCGCCTCCGCCATCGCCCCAACCGTAAGCCAGAAGAAGTTCGTTATTGATATCCTTTTGCCGATAATGCTCCCAACTGTACTTGGCGCTAGCCGGAGTCAACATGCCGTTGTAGGTGTAAAAACGCGGGGTTGGGCCTTCGGTCGTAGTAATAAAATGGGTCAAGATCTCGGTGCCGTCCAAGCCGCGCCACTTGAAGGTATCATACGCAGGACGGTTGTACTGGCTCCAACTGATCTTCGTGGTCATGAAGTACTTGAGTCCGCTCTTGGCAACGATCTGCGGCAACGCCCAAGAATAACCGAACACGTCCGGCAACCACAGGACTTTGCACTCAACGCCAAACCGGTCTTTCATGTAACGCGTGCCAAACAGCAGCTGCCGAACGAGTGACTCGCCTGACGGAATATTGCAGTCCGCCTCCACCCACATGCCTCCAGTTACTTCCCACTTGCCGGCTTTGACGTTTTCCTGTATCTTGGCAAATATCTCGGGATAATCTTCCTCAATGAACTCATACAGCTGTGGCATGCTCTGCAAGAACACATAGCACGGATACTGCCTCATCAGATGATTGACAGTAGAAAAGGTGCGTGCACATTTCTCCCTAGTGTGTCTAAGCCGCCACAACCAGGCTACGTCAATGTGGGAATGCCCGACAGCAGTAATGATCGGTTTATTCTCTGTCTCGGGCTTATAGGCTCTCAGCCTCTCCTTCAACAGTTCGTTCGCCTTGGCAACCGATTTATAGAATTGCGGAGAACCCGGTTTGCGGAAATCTAGGGTGTTGACTGCTTCGTTCAATACTTTAAGAAGATTCTCTCTGTCATAATCGCCTTCCGGGAGGCTCTTGACTGCGAGTAATACGGTATTGGCTCTAAAGTAGAAATCCTCTGCGTCCTCATTGATGCGAACCAACCGAGCCACCCTGAAGACTCGCTTCTCGTGCTGCAACCCGCTAAAAGCTTTGATGGCTATGCTCAACCGTCCGGATCCAACCTGCTCCTGCAACAGGCATACCTCTCGGTGGTTCTCATCGAGTCCCTGAACTACTCTGCCGTTGACATATAGCAACGCCTCAGAGCCTCGCAATCCGCCTTCTTGTCCTGCACCGACAATAAAGTACAGTGCTACCTTTCTGCCTATCCAGTCACTAGGAATCTCTACAGAGGTGCGGAACCAAACAGTCTTGTCTCGCCCGCCCCAGACGTCTCCGACTTCAAAATCAACCCACGAGGAATCATCAAAATCCGGCATGAATGCGTCAGGGATGTCCCGCTCGCTCATCTTAAACTTAGGTATCTCAACCTGAGCGTCATAGACATACCTTCTAAGGTCACTGATGTATCTATCGGCCTTGTCAACAGTAAAGTACATTAGATTGGTCATCCTCCACTGATTTAAGTAAGCAATTTCAGCAGTGTATCTTGTATACCCCCGTTATTCCCCTGTCAAGGTGCATAGACAACGCCCCATTCTTCATGCACTGGCAAACCGCCTGAGCACTTTCAGAATATCCGCAGCCGTTCCAATCCTGTAACCAGCGGATACATATCGAACAACTCGATCTGGGCCGGCCAGAATCACCAAAGGCAACCCGGCCGGCGGGCGAGTGCTCAGTCCTGCAACAGCTCTTGACAGAACGGTATCGCCGCGGTCCATGCAGAATCGTGCAGACTTTGGCAGTCGAGCATAGTCGCTCTCGCGGAAGGACTGTGTCAAGCGCCCCTCAGATATGAACAGGCGTATTTGAACTCCGCACCTGTCAAATTCGTCTTTCAGCTCACCGAGCTCTCGCAGCAGGTGTTTCGATGGTTCGCGATTGGGCTCAATAAACGCCAGGACTGCGCCGCGGGGCGACAATAGATCGTCGAGTCGCTCAGATGCGCCGTCCAAACAGGTAATAGCTAGACCGGCAGGCACGAATCCGAGTTGCTCCGGCTGCTCCTCTTCCTTTCGAATCTTTAGATCCACTTCTGTTGTGTCCCCACTGCTTACTCTGAAGGAAACAATCCTAGCCAGCACAGTGCCATCACTGAGCCTATTGCCGGTTGTAAGCCAGTAATACCCCACCGGCAGGGAAAATGGTTCGCTGAACCTGTCGTAGTCAAGACCGCGGAAATCTAGGACGTGCGGGGAATATCCTTCAAATCTCGCAATCGTGAAGTTGCGAAAATACTCAGGTTTTTCCGAGTAGTCGTCCATCAAACGAAGGCGAAGAGTGCCGCTCGAACCGGACTCGCTCTTTGCCTTCTGTTCGGAAGCAGGGCCAATTGAAGCATCTACCCAGCCCTGGTCAGTGAGGTATTGGGCCCTGCGGTCGGCTCTATTTAGCCTCGCTGGAATACCGAAGCTTCTTGCCAAGGCTACAAAAAGC
>Ga0134100_1002828_pt1 | contig 12719 bp, 12 predicted proteins | sample 11_taG_2_FD_94444 | JGI IMG/M metagenome (GOLD analysis project Ga0134100, IMG submission 94444) | Switchgrass degrading microbial communities from high solid loading bioreactors in New Hampshire, USA - 11_42_5_180_A3 metaG | ecosystem: Engineered > Bioreactor > Semi-continuous > Anaerobic >...
CAAGTCCATTATGGTGTGCTCAAAACGGGAGAAAGGGTGGCTGTGAAAGTCCAGCGTCCTCAAATAACCGAAATGGTCAATACGGATCTGGAGATTCTGCTGGATTTGGCGGCCTTGGCTGAACGGCAGTTGGAATGGGCAAAGCATTACCAAATTAGGGCCCTGGTGGAGGAGTTTGCCACCTCCTTGCGCAATGAAATGAATTATGAAATTGAAGGGGAAAATGCCCAGCGCCTCGGCAAGCAGTTTGCCGGTGATGATACTGTGTGTATACCCAAAATTTATAAGGAATTTTCCAGAAAAAGAGTCCTGACCATGGAATATGTGGAAGGCATTAAGCTGAACCAGTTTGCCGCACTGGATCTCATGGGGTATGATCGCAAACTCTTGGCGGAAAATCTGATTAGGGCAATGCTTAAGCAGATTTTGATCGACGGCTTTTTCCACGGTGATCCTCACCCGGGAAATATTTTAGTCTTACCCGGACAAGTGATTGCCTTTTTGGATTTTGGCATGGTGGGAAGACTTACCCCGGATATGAAAGACAACTTTGCTTCTCTGGTCATCGGCATGATGCGGGGGAAAACGGAAGACATGCTTGATGCAGTCTTTGCCATGGGTATCGTCCCGGATGATATTGACCGGCAAGCCTTGTTTCGCGAGGTAGATATGCTTCGGGATAAATATTTGGATGTACCTTTAAGCGAGGTGGATCTGGGCTATGCGGTCAATGATTTGTTCAGGATAGCTTATAAGCACCGGATTGTAATTCCTGCGGACCTGGTATTACTGGGGAAAGCCCTTCTGAGCCTGGAAGGAATTGTGGAACAACTGGACCCCGAGGTAAGCATCATGGACATTGCCGAGCCCTTTGGTGAGAAGTTGCTGCAAGAAAGGTTGAATCCCCTTTATATTGTCGGAAAGAACTGGCGCCATATCCGGGAATACGGTGAACTGTTATTGAACCTGCCCAGGCAAGTAAGGGAATTCTTCAGCAGCATTCATAAGGGGAAAGTGCGGCTGGAAATCTATCAACCGGAATTAACTAATTATATGAAAAAGCTGGAGCGGATCGGCAATCAGCTTTCTTTTAGTATCCTATTGCTTTCTTTAAGCATTGTCATTGCCGGTCTGGTTATTGCCTCAGCTTTAAGCAATCAGCCCCTGATTATATGGCGTATTCCCGCCGTTGAGGCATGTTTTGTATTGGCGACGCTGATGTTCCTCGCGATTCTGGCCTCTATTTTGCGTTCAGGAAGGTTTTAGGAACAATTTATGCAATTAGCAAGTTGTTTCAACTTTTCTCTCTGGAATATTTAATCTACATTCATAATTCGATATAATTTAACTACGATTTACGAATTCTGCCACAAGGGTTAGAAGAAATGTAAAAATGCAGTATAAAAGAAGGACAGAAGAAGAACATAAAAAGGACAGAAGAGGGAAGGGTGAAACATGAAAGCGGAAGTAGAAATATTAGTGACACAAATATGTGAAGCTGAAGAATTGCAGAAGGCTTTTGAAATTCGTCGTGAGGTTTTTGTGGAAGAACAAGGGGTTCCTCTGGAAGCTGAGTTTGATCGGTTTGATGATTTGGCCAATCCTAAAGCAGCTCATGTCCTGGTGTATTATCAAGGGGAGCCTGGAGCCGCCGGGAGATTGCGTCTGCTGGAAGATTGGGCTAAGCCGGAAAGGATCTGTGTCCGCGCCCCTTTACGGCAATATGGATTAGGCAGTGTATTGGTTCGGAGTCTGGAAAACCTGGCTATGGAGTATGGCTTTAAACAAACCAGAATTCACGCTCAGGTTCAAGCCCGTTCGTTTTATGAGAAACTAGGCTACAAACAAGTATCCGAGGAATTTATGGAAGACGGTATTCCCCATATCGTTATGGAGAGGAAATTAAAATGATTTTTCCCTATGGCCAAAAAGAAATGGAGTATTTAAAAGCTCAGGACCCAGTCCTGGGTGGCGTTATCGCCGAAATCGGCATGATTGAACGGAAGGTTTACCCCAACCTCTTTGAAGCCCTTATATCCAGTGTAGTCAGTCAGCAGATTTCCAATAAAGCTGCGGAAACGGTTTGGAAGCGTCTTCAAACTCTCCTGGGTGATATCACTCCGGAGAATATTGTTCAAGTGGAGTTGGAAGCCATTCAGGGATGCGGCATGTCCATGCGAAAAGCCGGCTATATTAAAGGGATAGCCGAGGCTGCCCATAAAGGGGAAGTGAACTTTCAGGAGTTGTCCAAACTGAAAGATGAGGAGATAATCAAGATCTTATCGACTTTACCCGGGGTAGGAGTATGGACAGCGGAGATGCTTTTGCTTTTTTCCCTGTGCCGTCCGGATGTTGTTAGTTATCGGGACTTAGGTATTCGGCGGGGAATGATGAAATTATACGGTCTTGAGGAACTGACCAAGGAGGCTTTTGCCCAATATCGACAAAGGTATTCTCCTTATGGTTCAGTTGCTTCTCTTTATCTTTGGGCTTTAGCTTAAGCTTATTTATTTTTTCAGGAAGGGTGCTTGATTTAGTTGTGTGAACTATGCCTGCAACATGGGGAAGGGAAAAAGTGGTATGAGGTCATGAAGAACTACTCTTTAGAGCTCTATGCCCAGAACAAGCGGGAGCAATATGCTCAGGAATTTCTTGCCAGCAGTCAGACCACCATGTTGCCGCGGATTGAAAAGATGGCCCAAATGAAAAAGAAGAAGGTACCCCTTTACCATCCTTATCATAAAATCGGGACCTGGTATATGAAGAAAAATCATTTCGGGCAGGTAATTCCTTTGGAGGACGCCTACAAGGTATTGGAGTTGGCTCAATCCATTACCCGTATTCCTTGTGTTTGCCGCAGCGCCATTAAAGGAGTGAAAAATGCCCGTTACTGTTTTGCATTGGGAATGGATCCATTTAAGATTTTTAACGGCTTTCCTGAATTAAAGGAAAGCTTGGAAGTCCTCACCTTGGAACAAGCTAAAGCCTTAGTAACCCAGTTTGACCAGGAAGGCTTAGTTCATTCCGTTTGGACCTTTAAAACCCCATTTATCGGTGCTCTCTGCAACTGCGACCAGGACTGCATGGCTTACAAATCCCAGATTTCCTTGGAAGTCATGGAGGTTATGTATAAAGGGGAATACTTAGCTGAAATCAATCCTGAGGAATGTGTGGGCTGCCGTAATTGCTTAAAATACTGCCAATTTGGAGCGATTGAGTATTCTATTCTTGCTGAGAAATGCAGTGTAAATAAGGAAAGCTGCTATGGTTGTGGCCTTTGCCGCAGAGGGTGCAAAAAGGATGCCATAACTTTAGTGAGCAAGGATTAAGTTATAAATTAAAGTGGCACTCTTAGGGAGGCCACTTTTTTCGCAGGTGAGGAAAAATAGATGCTGGGAAAATTTTTCTTGTTGGTCATTGTAAACTGTATTATAATAATGGATAGTGTTATTTAACAGAATCCCTGTGCTAATGAGGTGTTGTATGCTAACAGTAGAAAAAATCGGGGGCACTTCCATGTCCCAATTCGAAGATGTTCTAAAAAATATTATCGGGGAACCGAATACGGAGCGGTTCAGATTTGGGCGAGTATTTGTGGTTTCTGCCTATGCAGGGGTAACCAATAAATTATTAGAGGATAAAAAGACCAAAGCTCCTGGAATCTATCACCATTTTGTCAACGGGGAAGATTATGAAGGAGCTTTAGACGCTCTCCTGCAGGAACTACTGGAAATAAACAAAGGTTTTGTGAAAATTGGCTTAGACTATGAGGTAGCAAAGAACTTCCTGGAGTCCCGCATCAACCAGACCAAATCCTATTTGCATAGCATGCATGAAATCATTGCCTCCGGTTATGTGGATCGGGAAAGCATTTTTTCAGCAGCCCGGGAGTTATTGGCTTCTTTAGGGGAAGCTCATTCGGCATTCAATTCCGTGAATATCCTCCAAAACAGAGGGATACCTGCCCGGTTAGTGGATTTGACCGGACTGAGAGATCCCCGTCAGCTCACCATTGATGAGAGAATAGCCACAGCTTTCAAAAATGTGGATCCTTTTAAGGAAATCGTCATCGCTACCGGTTATACCAAAGGTAAGGAAGGGATTATGCGGCAATTTGAGCGTGGGTATTCAGAAATTACCTTCTCTAAAATTGCCACCCATCTTAAAGCGGATGAGGCAATTATTCACAAGGAGTTTCATCTCTCTTCCGCCGATCCCAAGATTGTAGGCATTGAAAAAGCGATTCCAGTGGGCAGAACCAATTATGATGTAGCAGACCAATTGGCGGATATCGGGATGGAAGCCATTCATCCTAATGCTTCCAAGCCCTTGGAAATGGCCGGCATCAATCTGCGCCTCAAAAACACCTTTGAGCCGGATCATCCCGGAACCCTGATCTCCAAGGACTATATCGGACCGGAAGCTAAAATTGAGATCATCGCCGGGTCGGATAAAGTTGTGGTGGTGGAGATTCACGATTCTCTCATGGTGGGAGAGCCGGGCTATGATAAGCAGATTATGGAGATGTTTATGAAATACCATATCAGCTATATTATGAAAGCTACCAATGCCAACAGCATTTCCATGGTAATTTGGGAAGATGATTTGGCAAATGAGCTGGTAAAAGATTTACGGGAAGCTTACCAGACAGTCACTATTCTTCCTGCGGCAATAGTCTGTGTTATCGGCTCCAATATCGCCGTGCCCAATATTTTAGCTAAGGCCAGCAACTGTCTGGCCAGAAACAATATCAATGTCAACTGTGTTTCCCAATCCCTCCGTCAAGTCAATATGCAATTTGTTATTGACCGGGATAAATACACCAGCGCCATTTATCATCTAAATGAAGATCTCTGTTTAAGCTAAAAGGAATTACAAGCAAGAACAGTCTTTCCTGGCCGGAAAGACTGTTTTTTGTGTGCAATTTGTGTTAAGCAATGATATAAGCTCCCCAATGCTTGCGAATCTCAAAAAGATGTTCCAGAAACCAGTAGTTAATAAACTTGCCTTCTTGGGCTAATTGGAGGACTTCCTCTTTACTTGCCCATTTAACTGCCTTGACTTCTTCAGTTTGGATGGTCAGAGCTTCAAGGGGTAAATCTCTTTCAATGAGATAATAATCATCAAAGCCGTTTGCGAAATTAATAGTAAAATAGGGCCGCTCCTCGGAGAAATCTATATCCAGCCCCAGCTCTTCCAGAGTCTCTCTGTGAGCTGCATCCTGACTGGTTTCCCCGGCCAGGACGCAGCCACCCACAGAAAGATCCCAGAGGTCGGGCCAGCTTTTCTTCCAAGGCTGGCGTAGTTGGATCAGCATTTCATTTTGGGAATTAAAAATACAGACATGAACAACCAGGTGGTATTCATTTTTGCCCAAGGTACTGCCTCGAGGCAGGGTTTTACCGGTTGGAACCCGGTTTCTATCATAAATATCCAATAATTCCATAAAAGGCACTCCATGAGTTTATTTTAATTGAGCTCATTATTAATTAAGGCGGGGGGGTCTTGAGAATCCAATTCACGAGGTTTTTTCGGGGGCTTGGGACCGAAAAATTGATAAAAATGACATTCCAAGCGGCCATTATAGAGTTTCCGGCTTTTATCCCAACGGCGTCCGATCAAAAGCTCAGGATGCCTGTCCGTGGTGATCATATGTAATGACCAGGTTTCCAGCCGTTTCAAGGTTTCTCCCAATTCTTTATAGAGCTGTTTTATTTCTTCTTCCTCTCCCAGGCGTTCACCGTAAGGAGGATTGGTAATAATATGACCATATTCAAACCGGGAGCGAACTTCGGCCACAGGCAATTTTTGAAAGAAGACTTTGTCTGTCAGTCCGGCTTCTTCACAGTGGATCCGGGCTAACTGCAACGCTTTGGGATCAATATCTGAGCCGTAAATGTGAAGTTTCAGGTCTCGTTCATAGAGATCCTCGGCTTCTTCCCGGGCTTGTCGCCAATACTCTCCTTTAATATTGGGCCAGGTTTCCGCAACAAAACTTCGCTTGAGTCCCGGTGCCCGGTTCATGGCCATCATGGCCGCTTCAATAGGGATAGTCCCTGTGCCGCAGAAAGGATCGATCAGGGCCCGGTCAGCTTTCCAATAGCTTAAGCTTATCATGGCACAAGCCAGAGTTTCTTTTAAGGGAGCCTGTCCCGCCAGTTTGCGATAACCCCGTTTATGTAGTCCTGCCCCGGAGGTATCGATGGTGAGAGTGGCAATATCTTTTAACAAAGCTACTTCGATTTTGTACTTTGGCCCTGTTTCCTTAAACCAACTGATGCCATAGACTTCCTTAAGTCTCTCTACAATTGCCTTCTTCACAATGGCTTGACAATCAGATACGCTGAAAAGCTTGGATTTAATGGACTTGCCTTCCACCGGGAATTCAGCATCCACAGGGAGCCATTCTTCCCAGGGGAGGGCTTTGGTTTGTTGAAAGAGCTCCTCAAAGGTGGTCGCTTTAAATTCTCCCATCTTTAAGAGGACCCTTTCCGCTGAGCGCAGCCAGAGATTGGTACGGCAAATGCCTTGTTCATTCGCGGTAAATGTAATCTTGCCGTTTTCCACTTGGGTTTCTTTATACCCCAGATTATGGAGTTCGCGGTTGACGATAGCTTCAATGCCAAAGGCACTGGTGGCAATCAGTTGGAGTTTAGCCAATTTGAAGTCACCTTTCTATTCAAAATTCTTCTTCTATCATAAGGACAAGTGAGCTTTAAAGCAAGTGCTTGCCAAATTATCTTCAGCACTGTTAGGATAAGGTAGATGCTTATTCCATATGCAAGAGATGGGGGAGAAAGGTTTATGGCAAATAAAATTGAAAACAAGGAGCAACTACAGGCAGCATTAATTCCCTCTTTTTGGCTTACCCAGCTGATTTTATTAATACCTGCCGGAATTTTGCTCTGGTTTTTCTATTTGCGCAATGGTTATAGTTTTCAGTTCTTTTTCTCCGGGGACAATCTCCTGGAGATCGGACTTTATGGAACTGTTGTAGCTTTAATCGGCATGGGAGCACAGTTTCTGGCTTGGCGGCTCTTTCCGAAAGAAGCCTTTGATGACGGCGGTGTTAATCGCCTTCTCCTGGAGCAGCCTGCCCGAGTTCTTTTCTTTATGTTTTTGATCGGGGCTTTTTCGGAAGAACTTTTAGTGAGAGGGGTAGTCCAGACCGGTCTGGGAATGTTATGGGGACCTTTAGTGGGAGTAGTCCTTACCAGTGTCCTTTTTACCGCCATGCATCTTCGCTATCTTAAAAAGCCTGTTTTAATGGGAGGAGTTTTTGGACTCAGCCTTATTCTTTGCACGCTTTACAGCTTAACCGGAACCCTATGGGCTACCATCTATGCGCATTTTCTCTATAATTTTGGCACTTCTTTTTTAGCCAAGAAGTATTATCTGCCTTTGTTTGAAGAAGAGGAACTTATGGGAGAAAAAGAAGAACAGGAAGAAACAAAGGTTTGATGTGAATAGGGTTCTGCTGAATAGCCTTGAAGATGATAAAGGGAGCGTTGCTGTCACTACTTTGCCTAAAAAAGTAGTCCGGCGACCCTCCCTTTTTGCTCTAAATTTCGGCTGCCCTGTTGAAGTGAAGTGTCAAAATCAGCTTAAGGTTCCGTTGGGAACAAAGGTAGCACAGTCAGTCATTTCGGTGGTTTTTGCATTTGGGGATTGAACTTCGATCTCTTGGGCATAACAGTGATCATTTCCCCAGTAATGGCAAGTATTGACCACACATTTAACTCCTTGGATATGGGTATCCATTTTGTTCACACGTCCAGGCATATAAACTAGCCTCCTTCATTTATTTTGAATTTAATAGCCAGAACACCCATTAATGTGCCACAGGACTACTATTTTATACTGTAAGAAAACTTCTTTGTGTGGGTTAAGTACGAAGGAATTCTATTCAAAGTTAGGGATTATAAGCTATAATTTAATTAAACAAAAGGGTGTGCAAAGAGGTGTAATTTTGGGCAAAACTTTAATTATTGCAGAAAAGCCCTCCCAAGCCAGGGAGTATGCTAAAGCCCTTGGAGTAAAAGGTAAAGGGGAAGGGTTTTTCGAGAATGAGGAATACATCATTTCCTGGTGTGTTGGTCATTTATTCGAATTAAAGCCCCCTGAAACGTATATGGAGTTGGCTAGAGTCGGTAAACGCTGGGGCCTCCATCGGTTGCCGGTACTCCCTCCTTTAGGAAAGTTCCAGTATGGCTTAAAAACCGGTACCCAAAAGCAGTTTAAGGTACTGGCAAAATTGCTTAAATCTCCGGAAGTGCACCAGGTTATCTGTGGAACGGATGCTGACCGGGAAGGGCAGCTCCTTTTTCAAGAAGTATGGGATCAAGTGGGCTGTCAGAAACCTCTTTGGCGACTCTGGATTTCGTCTTTAACGAAGGAAGCTATTCAGGAAGGCATGAGCAATCTGCGTCCGGCTCATGAGGTGGCAGGTTTGGTACGAGCCGGTTATGGCCGAGCTTATAGCGACTGGGATTTTGGCATGAACTTAACGGAAGGTTTTACAGCTCTTTTCGGCAGCTTTGATCCCGTGAGGAAAAAACCCAATGTAATCTCTATCGGCAGAGTCCAAACCCCCACCTTAGCTTTGGTGGTGGAGCGGGAATGGGCCATTCAAAACTTTGTCTCCCAAACCTATTATGAGGTGGAAGCGGAGTTTGCCGGCGCTCAAGGAACCTATAAAGGTAAGTGGTTCCGGCAGACTGCCAAGAAAACAGACGTTGAAGGCAGCAAAGACCTGGAAAAAGGCAAAGGAAAAGATAAGCATAATAACTCTGAGGGAGAGGGGGAGAACTCTAAGCATTCCTTGACTAAAGAGCAAGCCCAGGAGATCATCGCCAAAGTCCAGGGCAAGCCTGGCCGGGTCAAGTCTGTCAAGGAAAAAGAGACCCTGGAATACCATCCCTTGCTCTTTGATTTAACCTCTCTTACAGTGGCGGCCTCCAAGCGCTATGGTTTCGGCGCCGAGAAGGTCCTGAAGTTAGCTCAGTCTCTATATGAAAAGAAAGCCATTACCTATCCCCGAACGGATTGTAATTACCTTCCGCCGGATATTCTTCCAAAACTCAAAGCCCATCTCCAGGCATTAAATCAAGGCCCTTTTGCCTCGTTGGTTCAGGAAGCCTTGGCAAGGCCATTGCCTAAAAGTAAAAGAGTCATTAATGAGATTACCGCTCACCACGCTATTATTCCTACCACCGAGAAGCTTAGCCAGAAGCTTAGTGCTGATGAAGAGAAACTTTGGGAAATGATCGTTCTCAGATTCCTGAGCATTTGGTTTCCTCCTGCCCGCTATGAGGAGAAAGAGATCATTACCCAAGTGGAAGATGAATATTTCCTGACCAAAGGAAAAATCCTTTTGGATCCAGGCTGGAAAAAGGTTGAGAAAGAAGTAGAGAAGGAAACTGAAAAAGGGACCAAACTTCCTCTTGTGAAGCCGGAGGAACAGGTACAAAATCTTGCCTGTAAAGCTCTGGAAAAGGAGACTAAACCCCCGAAGCGCTATACCCAAGGTGACCTTATTAAAGCGATGGAAGGAGCCGGCAAGGAAATAGAGGACGAGACGCTGCGGCAACAACTGAAAGGCAAAGGGATTGGCACAGTGGCAACCCGACCGGCTATCATTGAGAACCTTTTAGGGCGCGGTTATCTTGTTCAACAGCAGAGATTTCTGGTACCCACAGATAAAGGCATGGAGCTTATCAGGCTGATTAAAACCAAGTTGCCCAAGGCTCAATTGCTCATAAGTGCGGAAATGACCGGCCAGATGGAATATGAGCTGGCCCAAGTAGAGAAGGGGCATCTTTCTCTAGAACAATTCATGGCTAAGGTGGAGCAAGCTATCTGCGATATCCTGGAGGAATTGCGCCAATATGAAGCCATGAACGGCAAAACCCCATTGGCTTTAGCTCCTGTAAAAGGGAGAGGGACTGCCATTAAGAAGGGTATTGACCTAGAACAAGAAGATAACAGTGATCAAACCCCGGGGAAACAAGCTACCGGAGCCGAAGTTTTAGGCAAATGTCCTAACTGTGGTGGCAAGGTCGTGGTAGGGCCAAAAAGTTATAGCTGCGAGAACCGGCGCCAAGGCTGTCAATTTGCCCTCTGGAAAACGCCTATTTGCGGTAAGGTACTAACCCCGGCTCAGGTTAAAAGCCTTTTGAAAAAGGGGAAAACCAATCTGATTAAAGGCTTCCGCTCCCAAAAAGGCAAGAGTTTTGCAGCCTATCTTGTCTGGGAGGAAGCGGCAAAAGGAAAACTCAAGTTTGAATTTCCGCAAATGCCAAGAAGCTAAGTGATGGATGACAAGTTTATGGTTATTTGCTAATATATTGTGGATATAAGCTTCTACAAACTACAATAATAAGCTGATGGGGGGGACAGTATGATTAGCGGTTGGAAAGAATTTCTGGTTGCTCTGGGTCTGATACTTTTGTTTTACTATGCCCGGCGTTACTTTCCCAAACAAAAACATCCTCCTGATTTGCCGAAGCGATCGCGGGTTCAAGATGAAATCAAACCCTTAGAAATGATCAGCACAAAGAATAGTGTTAATCAGTCAGCGGTTAAAAGCAAAATAGCTCAAAGCGCTAAAGCTACGCAAAACACTGTGGCTAATCTCGTGATGCATCCCCATAGCTTTGAGAGGGCGAAAAAAGAATATATTCAGCATGCTGCCAAATTCAGCGGCTTATATGAGGTTCTATATTTAGCAAATATGGGAAGTTTATCTCCATTACAGCAGGAGCAATTGCTTAAGAGCTGGGAAGATAGAATCTTGGCTACTGAGGCCTCGAATTTGATCCTGGCTTGGAATACTATTATTCAGAGATACTGTGGCCGGAATTTATATTATAAGAGCTCCGGTAAGAGAAAAGAGGAAGAGCAGTCTGCTTCAAAAGAAGTGGAAAAGATTCTCCGGGATTGGCTGAAGCTTATGTTTAAATGGGGACTCCATAGGGAACCTCGAGCTCAAAGTCATACCCTCCACTCGGAAGGTCACGGTGGGGAACATGTCAACGCCCAAGAACTTGACTATTATTGGGTATTAAACGGTGAGGTCATCGAAGAAGGACGGAGCAAGCAACAAAGCGCAGGGCAATGAAAAAAACAAAAAAGTTTTGACAAATAGGGCTTTTACACGACCAACAACTCTATTGGACGGGTAAAAGCTTTTTTTATGGCGAGGGCACTTGTTTCCACAGTTCGATTATTTTCCTCTTGACAAGGGAGGGATCAGGTAGGAAACTAGAGATACTGAAATCGTTTCCTGAGGGAGGGGTGGATTTGCGGCAGCGAATTTTAGATAAAGCCTATGAATTAATCCGGCACTATGGTTTAAGAGGGTTCACAATGGACGATGTAGCCGGCGAACTGGGCATAAGCAAAAAGACCATTTACAAATTTTTTACCTCCAAAAATCAATTAATCAGCGAGCTGGTTGACAGGATCGTGGAAGTGGAGAAAGCAGCCTTTATAGAAGAGATGAGCAAGCATGATAATTGGTTGGATAAGTTTGAAACCATGCTCACCATGTATACCCCGGAGGATCTGCCTATGCGCTTGGTGAACGAACTCTACCGGTATTATCCGGAAGAAAAAGAGAAGATAGAAGAACTGGCAGAGTTTCGGCAGGAGATATTGTTTCCTTTGATTGAGGAAGGACAGCGCCTGGGCAGAATTCGTGAAGACCTAAACCCGGTCATTATTGTCATGATGATCAATGATTTATTTACGGCACCGGCAGATTCCAAGAAGCTGGAGGGGCAAGACATTACAATCAAGCAGCTACTGGAGCAGATGAAAAAGTTATTTTTGTATGGGATTCTTAAGCATGAGGAGGAAAAGGATAATGTCAAATAGAGTTAGAACAATTTGGGCAAGAGTTGTGTTAATCGGTGCATTGGCTTTAAGTATGGGCCTGACAGGCTGTTCAGAAGAGGCTGCCGCCACATCTGCAGAGAAAGAAAAACTTGTCCAGGTTCAAGTAGCCCAAGAAGAAGCATATCCTGTCCAACTTAGTTATACAGGGCTTACCACTACTGGGGAGCTACGCAAATACAGCTTCAAAATCTCAGGCAAACTCCAGGATCTGGCGGTGAAAAAGGGAGATTATGTTAAAGCAGGCCAAAGACTGGCTTCTCTCGATACCACTGAGTATGGCTTGGCTTTAGAAGCTTCTCAGCTCAATGCGGATCTGGCTGAGAAGGCCTACAACGATGCTCTGGATACATATGAAAAAAGCAAGCAGCTTTTTGAGGCCGGTGCTATTTCCCAAAGCGATCTGGATAAAACGAAACTTAACGTGGATGATAAAGAAACCACTTTAAAGAAGGCCAGGTTGGACCTGGAAGCTAAGCAAATTCAATTTAACGATGCCCAGCTTTATGCGGATATGGAAGGCTATGTCGTAGAGGTTCTCTTTCAGAAAAGCGAGATTGTGGGCGCCGGTTATCCTGTAGTGGTAATCCGTTCACCGGAGCAAAAAGTCAGTGTAGGACTCTCCCAAAATGATGTTTACAAAGTCAAAGTGGGGGATCCGGTTGAGGTCACTGTAAACGGACAAACCACAAAAGGCAAAGTAGAGCGTATAGATGCGGTTCCTGATGAGCAAACCCGTACCTATAATGCGGAAATCCTGATAACAGAACCCTATCCTGCAGAGGACTATTTCCTGGGGGTTACAGCTGAAGTGAAGTTTTCCC
>Ga0134100_1002830_pt1 | contig 12710 bp, 17 predicted proteins | sample 11_taG_2_FD_94444 | JGI IMG/M metagenome (GOLD analysis project Ga0134100, IMG submission 94444) | Switchgrass degrading microbial communities from high solid loading bioreactors in New Hampshire, USA - 11_42_5_180_A3 metaG | ecosystem: Engineered > Bioreactor > Semi-continuous > Anaerobic >...
CAATCACTCCATTCCTGGTTGAAAAAGTTGGCCTACTTTTTCAACTTTTTCAACTTGTTTTACTGTGATTGTATCAACTACACAACCGATATACTATGTGAGGGTTTCTTTGACGCTTACTTTAAATACATACATACAATGTAAAAAAACGGGTGTAAAAAAGAAAAATGCTACGTGAGTGCATTGTTATATGGAGTCACGAACCCCAAGGAGCCTGATCTGAGATAGATGTCGGTGCCCTGAAACTACTCATTAACCTTCATACAAAACCTTGTCTCATGTGGTTCAAATACAAAAAAACTATCCTCAGAAAAATCAATTATTCTAATTTTTTCTTTAATAAACTCTATTACTTCAGGGCAATTACTTATGAATTCCAAAGAATTCTTTCCACCAACACAAGATCCAAAAAAGAAGCAGTCAATTTCTTTAGCCTTAGAGATTAATTCCAGACATTCTCTCACCTGAAATGCTTCAAAATGCTTCAGGTCATTCTCCTGATAATAGCATCCAAGAGGAGTAGAATCAATAATAAAAAAGCACATAATAATATCTTCAACTTGCCTTACTATATTCTCGCTAATTAGGTGAGACTTATATTCTGCTACCTTAGCCAAGTGCTTTTCAAAAACACTCTTGAAATTCCCAATGTAGTTATCAGCAGAATATAAACAGTCTATACTATCTGTTAAAACCAAAGGTTCCGAAGATATATCTGAATTCTGAATTAGCTTATCAAATTCACGATTCCTCTCAGCTAATTTTCTTTTATCAAGACTACCTTTTCTGCTAGAAGATGATGCATCAAATTCAAAATGCTCAATCGCTAGTACTTTATCATCTAGCATAAGTATTATATCAGGTTGCTCAAATGGCTTAATTCTTTTCCAAACAGCTACAATCTTTTCTAATAGTTCTCGATCTCCCTCGAAGATGAAGTGTATTCCATTAACTGCATATTCATAAAATTTCCTTACCTCATCAGTCAATTCTTACACCTCCCGAAAGATTGTAGCAGTGATCAACGCTATATTTTTAAACATTCCTCGCGTGTTTATTTAGCCAAAGCGGATAGTTCAGTTAAAGGCATACGCAATCTATTGCTTACAATTTCATCTCAAGTTTTTTGCTTTTTTACCGCATTTCTTGCTATGTGTGCCTGCCATATTGAAATAGTTGACCCTAATGTTGTTATTCCTAAACCAATCCATTACGTACCTATTATTTTTCTGTTCGAATCTTTCCATTATTTCTATATCCAAATTTCCATATACGATTCCTTCTTAAGGCTTTTTTAGTCTAATGGTCCGTTTTCACGACGCCGACGAAAGGACCAGCGGAGCCTTTCCCTTTAGTGGCGCTTGCCACCCGGTGATATGGTTTGGCAGCAATGACCTCATGAACCTTCTCCACCCTCAATGATTCTCTTAAGTTCTAAATCTGCCATTAAAACTTGTATAGATTTTGAATCTATCCTCCCTTCAAAATTTTTCATAAAGTCTTTCCCGATCTTTTCTTTTTGCCTTTCTGATATATTACCTGCCAATTTATTAGTCAACTTTATCCTATCATTAAGAAATTCGCCAAAGCCCGTAGCACCACAGGCTTGTGGTATTTTCAATCTTCCTTTATTCTCAACTCGTGTATTTCTCCAACCGTTTTCATTAAACGGTATGACATATGAAACAAATATGATTCCAGGTAATTTTGTATAAACAAACTCATTAATTTTACTATACGCAATAGTTGCATCAATTGAACGTAAGAAATACCAATTAGTCTTCTCAACTATCTCGACGCCTTCTGAGGCTGATTCAAGAATGTCCAAAAAGAATATATGGTGCTTGTATTTACCTCTGTTACTACTTTCATCATTCAAATACCTTCGCCAAGTTTCAATTGCTTTTTGCATTGCGCATAAATTAGGTAGATATTGACCACCCAATTCTTCTATTTCTGTAAATGCAACTCTCCAACTCAAAGATATAATAAAATCAATGAGCCATTTATCGTAAATGAATTCCTTTTTTCCATTTTGAAACGAGATAAATATATTCTCGCAAAATTTTTTCTCAATATTTGAAAACTTCTCTTCACAATCACCACATAATAAAGGTTTTTTAAATAAATCTTGTTGTCGCATATTAGGTTTTATACCTTGCCTTATATAACCTGTTGTGGAGGTCTCTTTTAGCCATCTAACAACAAACTTTGGTATGATATGACTTTGCCTGAGTTCTTTTTTTCTTTTGCATAGGGCACATACTTTCTCGTCCATTTAATAACCCCCATTAAGTGACTTGATTTCTTCCTGCCCTTCTGCAAGCTGTTTGTAACCGTCAAACAGGGCATCCGACTTTTTACCATGCCTGTCTTCAATATGTGTTATGCTGCCTCCTTTACCGTGGTGATGATTATATCATACCATAGCTAAATGGGAGAGGAAAGAAGGAACTTTATTACGGTACCCCAAAATAAAAAAGAACCTCCGTGCTATGCCGGAAGGCTCTTAACTGATGTACTGGAAAGTGAAAGGTGGTAAAAATCTAATTTGATTATAAGCACTTAATGGAGTATTGGCAAGCCTATTCAGAGCTACGAGAGCTATAAATATTTTCGTTATTTTGCTGCAATCGCACAGGCTTTCTTTACTCATAGACGGAATTATTACCTCTTGAAAAGAAAAGCATCATCTGGAACCAAACAAAGTATAATTATCTTGTAATGATGTCATTACAGGTAAGTATTTTACACAAAATCACCAAAAAATCACCAAAAAGAAGTATCATAGGAATTTATGACAGGGTAGATTCCATGTGTAAGACATAGCTCTATAAAATAATTTTAGTATTGTTATGTTGTCATTACGTCTTAACTACAGTTTGTGCGCGCCAAAATAAACTCTTTTATAAAAAGAACAAATTTTCTTTATGGGAAATTGCCAAATAATACTGTTAGTTGTATAATATTGGTATGGAGGCGATTAGCATGTTGAAAAAGCATAGACAGCTAATAATCGGCATTGTAATAGGCTTCATCCTTGCGTCAAGCGTTGTTTTGGGCGCTGATGTTATAAGAAACTCATATTTCAATAGTGAACTGAAACTTGCCATAAACGGTCATCAAGTTGAAGATGTAAGAATAGTAACGGTTGAACTGGAAGGCGAGCAATGGGGAAGGAATTATTATTCCATTGCGGACCTGATTAAAGCGCTTAACGATTACGGCGGTATTTCTGCCAAAGTGGATTTTGATTCGGAAACAAAGACAACAGTTGTAGAGATTGAGCAAAAGACGGAATATGTTACTCCGGTCCCGGAAAATAATTCACAAAGGAAAGGGGATATAGAAATGGACAAACCGTTGATTGAAACGATAACAGATATTACAGATATGAACATAGACGATATGGGGATGGGTTATTTTTATTCCAACGGGGAGAAGTATATTACAGGCGTTTCACTGGGCGCTGCTATAGCGGAAACAAAAGATTTGGGAATTGAGATACGAGCCAGGACTTTTATTTTCAGAAAATCGGATAATAGCATTGTATTAGACAATATTCCTGTCTATGGTTATATCGATGCAAACGGGAACCCTCGTTCCTGTATAAAATACGATTATTTTGCCAATACGATATTGCCTATAATAGAGGCGGAAAAAGAAGCTGAAAAAGAGGCCGATTAAGCCTCTTTTTTTATTATTAATGGTAAGCTGCTACATGTGCGGCTATTGCCGAATCCACATAGTTCTCTGTAGCTGCGGGACGGCCATTAATTCTTACTCCGTACCCGCCTTCAAGGTTCAGATACCCAAAAGCGGATACCGTCAAATTTTCTGTACCGGATGGGTTAGAAATAGAGGCATTACTGTTGAAAATTATCGCCTTTCCACTTGTAAGAGTATTCCCAAGATACAGATTATTCCCTATTGTCGCATTTGTTGTCACGTTTATTGTAGTATTAGAAGTAATATTGCCACCAGTGATTGTCCCGCCAGTAATAGTTCCGCCGATGATATTTGATGATGCTATTGTGCCTTCTATATATGCCTCAGTAGCGTACAGCCTACCCTGCATATCAACGGAAAAAGGCGCATTTGCGAAATTTGCATGCCCTAAATATATACCTTGATTATCGACCTTAAAGATGTTGTTGCCTGAACCAACAGCCATCCAGACGTTTACAAGAACAGTATTGGCCTTAATCTTGTCTGCCGACAAGTTCTTAATCTTTGCATCTTCTATCGTCATATCTTCAATAGAGTACCCGCTGAACCTTCCGGCACCGTTAAATTTGCCGTCGACAAAGCCGGTTGTGCTGAAAGATGCCTTAAGCTTTTCTTCAATCCGCTCATGCGGATCGCCAAGCTCAATTTCGCAATCCCACGGCTGAAACAGGTTGTATTTGTGCCTTAATATCCGAACCCGCGGCTTGTCCGGCGCAACGGACGGATCAATTACATCGGCTATGTCACCGACAGCAAAATCCTCATGCGAATATTCCGGCAACGTCCGGAGGTCTGCAATCTTTACAGAATAAAGATAACGCGGCCGGCAAATTAATTCGAGTTCCGCAGCGGCCTTTTCCTTAAGTTCTTGCGCATCGTAGATGTCCTGATTCTTATATATTCCTATATACTCGCGTGACGTATAACTAAAGTTTGTAAGGTACTTTCTCCCATTATTTACCGACGCTATGTCAAGATCATCGTGTCCGAATGCGTATAACTTTGTTACAATCCGGTTAGATTGCGTGCGGGTAATGTGTTTCAGGTTCTTTGCATACTTAATCTGAAAACCGGTATAATTCTGCCATTTGCCACCATCGCGTAAATGCACAACCTTGTTCACGCTGTCCCAAACAAGATAGCCGCCCCATATTTCTTGAATAGCCTTAATAAGCTCAAGGCGGCTGACTTTTTCCATCTCAAGATCATGTGTTCCTGTAACGTCGACGGTACCGACAGACCAATCAGAGCCGTTCAAAACTGCATATAAAGCGTGCCCGGCGCTGCCAACGGGATAACGTCCTCCAGATAAATCAGAACCGCCGCCAACAATTATTACAGCCAGATCAGCGGGTTGCGGAATAGTAGGATCGTTTGTAATATACGGCTCGGGATACTGGTTATCAAGATTGTGCCAGCGTTCATGTGTCCTGTATTTATACCAAACCTTGTCGCCTTCTTCCCGGACAAGCTCAACGGCCTGTTCCCGGAGCAGGGAATAAACTTTGTCGCCCGCCCAAATCTGACATTCGGGGGTTATATATGCGTTCTTTTCAGAACTTGCCGGCAACATGAATTCCAGGTTTGATTCGCTGTTTATCCGATAGTCGACAAAACACTTTTTTAACCCGTCTGATTTAGGAGAAAGAAAAGCTACGCGTTGCCCAGCGGCGTTCTTGACTTCAATGTAATCAGGAATAACCACGAAATTTCCTCCCTCCTAAAAACACGAATTAACGTTTTGTATTATTTTTTTTCCGATTTCTTCAGTAAGATCGTCAAGCGTCTCAGGCACTTTTAATTTAACTGTGTGGCCGCATTCAGCATTTTCTATCTTTTCTAGTAATTGCGCACGGGCTAAATTATTGAACCTTGAATGCAAAATGAAATCCTTCAAAAACTTTTCTTCTTCCGGAGAAACCTCAAGGGTTCCCGCGTTCAATAAAGATTGCGCCCAGTGCATCATTTTTCGAGGATCGCCTACATTTGAGGCTGCCAGTTCATCAGCCAGGGCTTCCGCCATATTCACGCGCATAGGTTCACCTGCTAAATTCAGAAACTCGCAATTCAGATGTATGAATTTCATGTCAACCCCTCCTTCTCATTCGTTCCGGGACATTGGAAAAGCTTTGATACAGATTTAAGGTTTTTGCCAGGCCGATAAGGATCGAGGGGTCAAAAATGCTCCACTCAACTATGAAATTTAGCAGTTTTTCAGGATCAGCCCTCAACAAAAGCTGCTCTTTGATCTGACTGTACTGACACATGAAATTACTAACTCCGTGCCGATACTCCTCAATAGCCTTCATCCGTTTGTTCAGGTCCGTATCACCCGCTATATACGCCAGTTCGTCATCGAGGCGCTGTGCTATATTAAATAGCTCTTCAAGCCGCCGCAAAATCACTCCGTCGTTTTCCCTTTTTATACTGTTATCCATTCACACCATCCTTTCGAAAATAAATAGTAATATTTTATATTCATCAAGTTTAATTCTACTTAACGAACAAATCCGCTTTAATGCTTGTTCAAGGCTCAATTTGATTGCCCCTTTTCCCATCTTCATTTCAGTTACCATTTCTTGATAGGTCAAACCATGTCTGTATCTTAGCTGAATTATTTTCTGTTCTGCAGACCTCAAGAGCCGTTTTGCTAGTTCAAGCTGGTCAATAATACTGCCAAGTAAATTAATCTCCTGTGTCAGTTCCCGGATTGCCCAATGCTGTTCTTTTAAGGCTTGTCCCTTTTCTAAAACTGCTTTTGCGGTCCTGTCTTGGATTTTCGCAGAGCGCGGCATCCCGTCCATTTTCCGCTTTACTGCTAGGTCATAAATGTAATCCTCCTTCCTTTCATCCTTTATTTGTTCAATTTGCCTCTTTAATCTTAAAATTAGTGTTTTTATCGCTTCTTCATGGTGTAACAAGAAGTCAATTTCTGTTACCCTTATGTACAATCCCGCCACCTTCCTGTTATAATTTGATTTGGGGAAACAAGAAGGTTATGTGGGAGCGGGCTAAACCGCTCTTATTTTTTTAGGCGCTCGCCCAAATTAATCATCAAGCTTTTTGATGTACCCCAATTTTTCAAGTTTTTTCAGGCTTTCAATTACATCCTGTTCGTTAAGCGGAACTGTCGGCAGCGCATTAAATTCTTTATCACTCAACACATCAATGTCTTTACCGCTTCGCTTGATGTAATTCTTTATCTTTTCATCATCACGATCCGGATGACTTCCGATTTCTTTGATTAATGTTCTAATGTCATAGCTTCTGCCCAGCTGTTCCAGCCCCAAAAGGCACCAATACAAGCTTTTATCGAGGTAGGTTAATCTTTTGTCTCTTTTATATGTCAACGGCAAGTAATGGTATCGCGAATCCCTTTCTGATTCTGCTGGCATATGCGGCGGCAGCCAGATATTATAACACATGACGTTTACTCACCTTCTCAAACTGCTTAACCCGCTCGGCTCGTATATGGGCTTTACCTCTACCGATTGCCTTTTTGAATATATCCGGCTCTTTAGCAAGGCATCGCATCAATTCACTCTCTGTGAGAACCAGAGTGCATTTCGTGGCTCTGATTAGCAATTGTTTTTCCATATAAATCTTCCTTTCCCGCTCCGTTGACGTGCTCAAAAATAATAGATACCAGATCGCAACCACTCATGTTGGAAAATAATTCTTCGTCTTTGATTGTGACCTTCGCAATTTCTGCCAGTTTAAAGGTATCACCCCTTTATTTGTGAGCCATTTATCAGTTCTAGCTTTTTGTTAAACATTGCTATCTTTCGAGATCATCAAACTTGGTATTCTTGCCTTCATTTGATGTACTGCTGCTAACATCATTTTTTCTGTCACGATTAACATATCTCTTCCTCTATGAACTTAAATAATGGTCGGATATATTTGATTTTCCTTGATACGTTTGTTTCGCCGTTTCGCTGTTTTGCAAGTATTATCCGGATTTCATCATCGTTGTTATCTATTTCCGAATATTCGCCTGTATGCGGGTTGTGTAGGAAAAGGACTACATCCGCATCCTGTTCGATTGCTCCTGAATCTCGTAAATCTGAAAGTATCGGTTCACGGTTTGCTCCGTCACGGTTTAGCTGCGACAATACAATAACCGGTATTCCCAGCTGTTTTGCCATCAGTTTACACTTCCTTGACAAAAAGGCCACTCTTTCGTTTGCGCTTTGAAACTTCCTCCGGGCTTCCATAAGCTGCAAATAATCTATGATAAGCAAGTCAAGCCCTTTTGCCGCTTTGATTTCCCTTGCCCGCATTTCGATTTCCTCAATGGAATATAAGTCATCAATTAAAAACATGTTTAATCTTGTCAGTTCGGAAACTGCTTTCCCTAACTGTTGTAAGTGTTTGTCCGTCAGCTGTTTTGGGAACCGCAAATAATTACCTGGAATATTTGATGTATTTGAAAGCATACGTTCTGCCACGCTCTCTTTTGTCATCTCAAGATTAAAGAAAGCAACTTTAAATCCCCGGAAGGCATTTAATACTCCAACCTGGGAAACGAAGGCTGTTTTCCCAACGGAAGGCCTTGCTGCAATTATTACAAGCTCACCATTCCATAACCCTTTTGTTTTTCTGTCCAGCCATGGAATGCCGTATTTAAGCCTGCTATCCTCGTTTTTCATTCGTTCTTCTATATCTGTTAACACCTTATCGATGATTTCCGGCATTTCTGTGTATTTCTTTTCGTCTTCAACTTTTATATCAACTTTGCTGATAATTTCTGATTTGAGCTCTACTATATCGTCGATTTCATCCCCCATCGCAATTTCTATTATCCTTCTGCCGGCGTCTATGAATTGTCGACGGATATTCTTATTTCTCAAAATACGTATATACTCCGAAATCACAGAAGGTAGCCCAAGAGTAGCATATTCCGTCAGTTCCTCTATGCTTGCATTCGCATATTCGCATAAACTTACCAGGTCAATGACTTTCTTCTGCTCATACAATTCCCGTGCTTTTATGAAAAGGTTCCGGCATTCCCGATTGTAAAATTCATCTATAGTCAAAGAATTAAATATAATATCATGAGTTTTCGGGTCCGATAGCATCACTCCGATAACAGCCTGTTCAGTCTCCAATGATGAAGGATATTGAAACATTTTTATTCCTCCCTGTACCGTGATTTAGGCTTGTCCTGTTGTTGTTCATTTTTGAAGCGTAAATAATTAAGCCATTTAGAGCCATCATCCAAGAATCTTTTATAACCTTCTTTACGTGTCAAAAATTCATGGAGTCCCCATTTATATTTGCAATATTCGTATTTGGGATCATGGTACGCTTCTGCGTAATGGTCGATAGCTTTTTTTATCTCTTCGAGACTTGACTGTTTGAGAGCCTTGTCGATGTCTTTTTTGAATTCGTCAGTAAGTTTTTGATGTACGATAATCTTTTTGGAATTCCAGTGTTCAAAAATTGCATAATATATATTATCTTTATTATTTATCTTTATTATTTTATTTTCTTGGTCAACGGATTCGATCCCTGTCCGGTCAACTAATCCGATCCCTGTCAACCCAGCTAATTCGTGGACTGTCGCTTTTTCGTTACCTGTCAACGTTTTAGTTGATACCCCTTGCCATGTTTCGAAATCCTTGTTAAAAGCTAAAACCCTTGGGGAGGAAAATGAAGCCGGTTTTTTAACAATCAGGATATTATTATTTATCAAGCCAGATAATTCACGCCCAACTTGTTTACAATGAATACCTGTCGCTTTAGAAAGAAACGATTCAGATAGTTCGCATTCCTTACGGTGAAATCCGTAAGTATAGCGGATAACAACCATTAGGATGCGCCATTGCGTGCCGTTAAGCGGCATCCTGGCCAGAGCTTCCAATATTGAATTTGCAATCCGTACATAACCGTTTTCAAGCTGTACATCTGCCATGTTACCACCACTCGCTTCCAGCGCTTCATATATCTTTACTTCTTGTTCCTAACATTGTTGATTCTCAACGCTTCATAATGTATTTTAGGAAACCGGCCTGCCAAGCCATAGAGGCGTTCTTTTTCTACCGGATCGATACCTCTAGGATTCGTATCGGACAGCCGATAAACGGCGGCAAGCTTTTGAGCTTCTTTGAGTAGTTCTTCTTTCATTGAGCCACACCGCCCGATTCCAGGAACCGATCGATAGCGGTCTTCGGAATAAGGAGCCGTCGACCTTCGCGTACATATTGAATTCGGCCGTTAAGCAGTAGCTTCACCAAAGAATTTTCGGCGATTCCCAAGTAAGCCGCCGCTTCCTTTCGATTGAATGTCGCTTTTTGTATTTCCATAAATCAATCAACCTCCTTCAAAAGTTCCTCAATTGGCATATTAAAATATTGGGAAAGTCGTATAGCATGAGCCGGAAAAGGTTTGGTCATACCCCTTTCAATCATGCAGATATAAGGAGCTTTAATGCCAACTTCTTTACCAAGAGCTTTCTGCGTCAAGTTCCTTTTTCTCCTCTGAAGTTCAAGCATTAACATTTGATCAACCTCCTTTCGCTAAAAAAATGCTTGCATTTTCCCTAATTTAATTATATAATGGATTTAGCGAATAAAAACATAAAAAAAATATCACGCTAAAAAAGGTGGAATTATGGTTAATGAATATATCCAGTGCGAAGTGATTAAACCAAAGAATGTAAAAATAATTGATGGTTATATTTTTGTTGATGGCATAGATGATAAGTTTAATCCCTTTGATACGCTTGCTAATGGTAGAAACCCGTTGCTTGAATTTGCGTCAATTGATACTAACGAAATTGACCAAATTGCGCGATTCGTTAAAGAATACGGCCTTCTTGGTATTAGTCATAATAATGAATTACTGATTGAAAAAGATATAAATGATATTTTTGATGATTTTTTTAAACAACAAGTAATGAGAGTAAACCAGTCAACATTTATAAAAGAACAATTTATATCCGATCTGCATTCATTAGTTAAAAAAATAGCTCCGATTGCAACTAGAAGAGTTATTGTACAAGCAGAAGGTACAAAGCTAGAACAAGTGAATTCGTTTGTAAAAGCAGTTAAAATAATGGCTTGCTTATTTAGACTCTACGATTCTAGAAACTATATTGACAAAGAAAGATATATTGATGAACTCAAAAGGCTTTTACCTGAATACACTAATGAATTTAAAGAAATAGAAAGGGCTGCATTCCGAGAGAATAAACGTGAAGCATTGCATCTAGGTATGGTTAGCTTTGTTGTTTGTGAAAATATGAGAAGTGTTGAGTTTAATACAAACCTTCATTATGATTCAAAAGCAAAAAAATATGTTATAAATGCCAAATATTTTGTACCGACTCTGTTATCAGGTTTATACACCATGTTCTATTTTCATATTACTAAACACGGAGTAATCCATCAGTGCCCTATATGTAAAAACTATTATTCTACAAATAATTCAGCCTGCTCCACAGAATGCATAAGGGCATTGAGTTCAAAGAAATATTATTGGGGAAAAAAAACGGATCCCATATATCTTGAATACGAAAAAATCCGCAAAAGAATGGTAGCCAGGATGAAAGCAAAGGGTTCAAAACGCATTACACGGCAAGAGTTTGATGAATGGAAAAAGAATGCTGATGAAGCACTCAAGGTAGCTAGAACATTGGAAGAATTCCAAGAGATAATGAATGAAAAAAAGGAGGAGGCTGATGACTATGGCAAAGCGTCGGGCAAAGGGTGAAGGTTCGATCTTTAAACGGAAAGATGGCACGTAGTGCGGCAAAATACCGATTGGTTACAATGCAAATGGGAGCATAAAGTACCGGTATGTTTACGGGAAAACTCAGAGCGAGGTTAAGGAAAAGGTAGAAGAAATTAAAGGTGATGTTCGGACAAACTCGTATTGTGATCCCAACAGGATAACGGTTGCTCAATGGCTGGATACTTGGCTGAACGTGACTATTAAAGAATCGGAAAAGGTAACAACCTGGCTGTCGTATGAATCAATGATCAGGAAGCACATAATTCCATCTATCGGCGGCATCCGTCTTAATCAATTACAGGCTTCCAGTCTGCAGAAGTTATACAACGACAAGATAAAAAGTGGCCGGGCTGACGGCAAAGAAGGTGGATTATCTCCGCGGACAGTGAGATATATTCATCAGGTGATTAATGGAGCATTACAACAGGCGGTAAAAGAAAAAATCATCCCTGTTAATGTAGCGGAATCAGTAAGACTTCCAAAGGATCCAAAAAAGGAAATGCGTGTACTTAGCATTAAGGATGTTTCAGTTTTTCTAGAAACCGCAAAGAATAGCAGACTTTATAGGAGATATTATCCTGCATATGTTACAGAGTTTTATACCGGCTTAAGACGTGGTGAATTATTAGGCTTACGCTGGTGCGACGTTGATCTGAAAAAGGGAAGGATTCAGGTGTGCCAGCAACTCGTCAAAGAGGGATCTAAACATTCGATACGAGAGCTAAAGACTGAATCATCACAAAATAGAATCATTAATATCCCTTCCGAAGTGATAGATGTTCTTAAGATCCACAGAAAAGAACAGGAAGAACATCTGAGGGTTTTGGGTTATAATGACTTACAGATTAGAGAACACTTCAAGAATGGCCTAGTGTTTATTAATGAACTTGGCGGTTATATCCAACCTCGCAACTTCACAAGGAACTTTAAAGGTGTTTTGCGGGCTGCAAAACTAGGGAATGTTCGCTTCCATGATTTACGTCATACCTTTGCTTTGATAAGTCTGCAAGCAGGAGCAGATCTAAAGACACTGCAATCCGACCTCGGCCATAGCTCCATTCAAACAACACTGGACCAGTACGGTCATGTTAATGAGGATATGAAACGAGAAGCTGCCGATAAGCTGTAGATGTCAAGTAACTTTTTACAATTTTCGATCAATAATTTTTTACACCTAATTTTTACCAAATATGGTTTGCCGATGCTTCAACCTGTAACTGTCACCATCCAGATTTAAGACTTCG
>Ga0134100_1002842_pt1 | contig 12669 bp, 8 predicted proteins | sample 11_taG_2_FD_94444 | JGI IMG/M metagenome (GOLD analysis project Ga0134100, IMG submission 94444) | Switchgrass degrading microbial communities from high solid loading bioreactors in New Hampshire, USA - 11_42_5_180_A3 metaG | ecosystem: Engineered > Bioreactor > Semi-continuous > Anaerobic >...
CCACTTCATCTTATTTCTTTCAATTATATCTTTCAGTTCATTTTCCGCACCGCCGGACCATCCATATGACCCGAATCTGAATGCTGTCTTACCCGAAATCCTCTTTCTGCCAAGTTCATTCAAAGCTGCCGCAACAGGTGGAAAGAGTTTGTATTCATAAGTAGGAGCCGCAATTATTATTCCTGCAGACTTAAAAACAGTAGCAACCATATCACTTTCACTTGTTATAGGCATTTTCAGCTTGTTGTATTTAACGCCTTCCCTTTTTAGTATTTCTTCTGCGTAATCCAGCGCTTTTGCCGTCATGCCATACATGGAGCCCCATATTATTGTAACTTCATACTTTCCTGCTCCTTCAGCATATTGTGCAAACCTCGAATAGTCATCCATGATTTTTTGAGGATTTTTCCTGTAAACGGGACCATGGCCGGGCGCAATAATATTTATCTCCAGAGATTTTGCCTTTTCAATTGCCTTTTTGACACTGGGAGTAAATGTTGCCATTACATTTGAATAATACCTTATCCCTTCGGATCCAAAGAACTCTATCTCTTCGGGTGTCAGTTCATCATCAAAGCAATGGTCTCCCATCCTGCCAAATGCTCCGAACATATCACATGAGAACAGGGTCTTTGTACTTTTTTCATATGCGTACATGGTATCCGGCCAATGAACGTTTGGTACCGGATGGAAACTCAATACCTTTCCCTTTCCGAGATCAAGAGTGTCGCCTTCCTTCACGACCCTTATCTTGTCTTCACAATAGAATGATGCCACCATCTTTGCGGCTTTCTCAGTACATATTATTGTGAAATCGTCCTTAACTTTTCGGAAATTTGAAATCCAGCCGGAATGATCCGGTTCCATATGATTAACAATTAAATAATCTATATTTTTAGGATCGACATTTATTTCCTTCAGGTTGCTATAAAGGGTTTCGGGTACACCGTCCCAATTAATTACTCCATCGATTATTGCAGTCTTTTCTCCCTTGACTATGTAGGAGTTGAGCGTCACTCCGTTAGCAATCTCCCAGATTCCCTCAAACAATATGTCTTCGACATTCATGGTAAGCATATATATACCGTCAGCAATTTTTATCTTATTCATATCTATCCTCCCAAGATTTATAATTCTTAACTTGCCTTTTCACAATTATATCAAATAATTTCTGTTAATTTCTCATAAATTTAAAATCTTAAAAAATCTTAATACGTAATTACATATTTATATCAGCTTTTATCTGCATAAGAGCTTCTGTGTGACAATATCAGAATATATTTCCATACCATTGGTATCCGCAATATGTATCACATTTTCAAACTGACCGCTTGCCGGCAGGAAAGAAGTAAGCAGATTCTCCTCCTGTAAAATGCAATCAGGGTTAAAAACCACATCCTGGTATCCATCAAAAATAGCCACATAAAATATCTCCGATTCAACAATGTCCTGGAAGAAATGGCTGCCATAGGACAGCTCCGGCATAAAACCTTCTTTTTTGGAGGAATACTCACAAAGAACTTTCATGTTACATAACTCGGTAAAGTGTACCGGAACTCCAAGAGACGGCGTAGTACTCCCCCATCTGCCGGGGCCTGCCAACATGGCATTTTTCCCCTTCATTTGGCTGTTAATCAAGCCAATCGTTCTGGCTACCTCGTACTTTTCCTGTTCGCTCAGTTTTAAGTATGCGTTCGCACTGATAAACACGACATAATCAATGGGCAGGCGTACGCTTCCGCCCATGAAGTTGCCTTTACTTGAGAAGAAGCAATCTTTCGCATTCTTTAATTCCGGTATCTTGACTGTTTTGCCCAAGCCCCTGGTCTGCAGCGGACGGCATTGCAGGAGGTTTATTTTGAAGCCGTTATCCTTATTGAAGTTAGCCGTAAATTCTATATCGACAGGATAATCGTATGCTTTTGAAAGCAGAGCCAATATTTCTTTCATTATCACAGCAAATTTCGTATCCTTTAAAAGTTTTTTAAAATTTAAAAGATATGGTGTTTTATAATCCCTGTAACCCAGTTCCCTCATACGATCCAGAGCGGCATAGTCGGGACTTACAAACAGGTCTTTATCTGTTTTTAAAGGGATGGATAAAACCTCATCCAAGTCTTTACTTTCCAGGGTATTATCTTTAAGGGAAAGAAGATCCACTCGATGCTGGGAGAATTTTTTCAGATCTTCGTAGTTCATTGGCGGAATTCGAAGTGGATTGTCAAGGCAAACTATCTTCACGTAATCTCCGTCCGTCCTGTCTACCGCTCTGGTACCTAATCCCAATACCAGGCGAAGCATTCCTGCGTTCATATCAATACTTTCATCCCAGACATAAAGATTTGAAGAATTCCCCACGCCTGCGATATGCGGAAAAAACCAGTCTCCATGCCTGTCTCCTGACACGCGTTGTACCAATATGGCCATTTGCTCGTCCTGCTGCGCCAGTCCCCGGTTCATTCTGTAGTTTAATGCATCTTCGTTCATAGTGCTTGCGTAAACAATACGTACAGCCTGTTCAAAGGCTTCATAACGCTCCTGGGGTGTTCCCTGATTCACGCAGAAAACGCTCTCATATTTACCGGCAAATGCATTACCAAAGTTATCTTCCAGCAGGGAACTGGACCGTATTATAATAGGAGACTGGCCGAAGTACTCCAGCATTTGAATAAACTGCTCCTGAATATCCTTGGGGAATGATCCGTGCAGAAGCTTTTCTTTGAGTTCCGCCGCATATTTATAATAGCCCTCAGGCGTTTTTTGCCTGGTACGCAGTCTCCACCAGCCGTTTTGGACAATATATGTGTAAAAAACATCGGAACCTATAAAAAAAGAATCATGAGGTTCCAGGAAAGATGCAAAGCGGTCGCCGCCTTCGACCTCCAGTATTTTTCTGGCCAGAAGCATTCCAACGCTTTTGCCTCCTATAAAGCCGGTGCCGATTTCCCTGGATGCAATGGCAAGGATATCTTTTAAGGTGAAATACTTGTCGCAAAGCTGAAACATCCGGGAGTCGCTTCCTATAAGCATATACATGAGCTTTCTTTTAACTTCTTCCTGCTGACTTATGGGGGAGCTTAACATTTTTTTTGCATCGTTAAAGATAGTATTCCAATAATCCAGTCTTATTTCACCGCGATTAATACTGTTAAACAGTTCAGAAGCATCAGAACTGGATGTAATGCAGACAGCCTCCCGACCCTGTATGAGATGAGGAAAAAACATTGTGGGTGAATATCGCTGCCATACCTTAAGGGGATGAATATAGATTTTATCATTTATATGATATAAATCCAAAAGAAGCTGGGTGGTCTCACGAATATTGGCAATGGTATTGTAGGTATGAAAATTTCGCTTAATGGCGAAATATGCGACTGTATCCAACTCATATAAATATGGACAAGTGGCCTTAAAGAAATTGCCAATCATCAAATCCGAATGCCAGTATTCCAATAAATCAGTTAAGCAGTCAAAAACATAGAATACCCTTTTTCCCTTCTCTTTAATAAGATTGTGTATGTCAATAGCAAAACTTTCAAAACCTCTTTTTGCGTCAACATGATATGTCTCAATACCATGGCCGGAACCCAGCAGGGGTTCATGATTGGCAAAACGGATATATACCAGGCTCACATTTTCTGCTACTGCACTCTCCACAAAACAATCAACCATTTTCTTGTAGTCTGAAACAGAATCCACCTGCCAAACTACATTATCTCCAAATCTTAAATGATCAATAACCTCATCAAAACCTTTTAACCCCGTGCTGACTTTGTCGTATACATTCATGGCATACCCCGATTTAAGCTTAATGATATCTTAATGATCTATTACTTTAGTTCAGATATATCATTTAGCTTTATAATTTAGTATTAATTACATAATTATACTATAAAATGAAAACAGGGAGAATTATTTAGTTCTGGCATAAGAAATATATAAATTGCACATTCCGATATTATGATAATCCTAAAGACGGGTCAGTTACTTTTTGGTGAAAGTCAACCAGAACCTGATTCTCTTTATACATTGTTTTTCATATAGTTTTGTCACAGCTCAAAGTACTATTATAATTTCTATCAGGCGTTTTCCAAGAGTTCCTTAACATATGTCGGCAGAGCGAAACAACCCTTGTGAAGCTCTGTATTGTAGTACCTGGTTTTTAAGCCAAGAAAGTTCCAATCCGGATTTAAGTCGGCTATTGGGTCAAGGCTTTTGGACGCAAAACCAAAAAGCCAGTGGCCTGACGGATATGTGGGTATGTGTGCCTGATAAACCAGGGCTATTGGAAAAATCGATTTTATATGCTTATGGGCTTTTTGCATTGCCTTTGCGTCATCTGGATAATATGGACTTTCATGCTGATTCACCAGGATACCCGAGGCATTCAATGCCTTGTAGCAGTTGCCGTAAAAATCTCTTGTAAACAGATTCTCTCCCGGTCCAATTGGATCTGTTGAGTCTACTATTATCAAATCGTATTCATTGAATTTTCTTCTGACAAAATTGAGGCCATCCTCATAATATATATGTACCCGCGGATCATCCAGTTTGCAGGCCGTTTGAGGCAAATACTCCCTGCAGACATCCACCACCGTTTTATCTATCTCTACCATATCAATTCGTTTTATTGAATTATATTTTGTGAGCTCTCTCACCACTCCGCCGTCACCGGCACCGATAACAAGAGCATCGGTTATTTTGGGATTTACCGCCATAGGTACATGGGTCATCATCTCGTGATATATAAATTCGTCTTTTTCGGTGAGCATCAGATATCCATCCAGCACTAAAATCCTGCCAAAAGTATAAGAGTCAAATACATCTATGCGCTGAAATTCGCTTTTCCGACTTATCACATGCTTATCAATCTTAATGGAAAAACGGGCATTCTTTGTGTGATATTCATTAAACCATAAATCCATATTATCCATTACCCCTCATGACAATTATTTTTCTCATCTTCATGTCCTGAGCGCCCATCGGAAGACTGCACATGTCCTTTACTAATCAATTATATCCTCCGATTTCATACATACAGACTGAAGACATACCCGCACCGACTTTCACGTCAGATACAGGTAAATTATTTCAAAAGTAAAAATGAGTATATTGAACTTCGTCTGCAAGTACAGGTATGTTTCAATTATAAGCAAGCTTAACTATTGCATATTCAATAGTATGTCGGATTTTTCAGATATCAGATACAAGGAACATTATGATCCAATCTTTTGCTTTCTACGAGTTGTAAATATTCATTCCGCTAAAAATCTCAATCATTTCTTTCCGAAGTCTGTCTGTTATTTCAAGTCTCTTCTTGGGAGTCAGCTCATATACATCCCGGTTGAAAAGATAATTTTGCAGCTTAATCTCCTTTATAAGCATTTTTGTATGGAATGTATTTGACTGATATACATTCACATCAACAGCATCATATTTTCTTAGAGTCTTTTCATCTATATAATCCTGTATTGACTTCATATCATGGTCGGTAAAATATTTCTTTCCATGTACGTCCCGGGTGAAACCTCTCACACGATAGTCTATAGTTATTATATCCGAGTCAAAACTGTCAATAAGGAAACCTAACGCATTTAAAGGAGATATTTTGCCGCAGGTTGAGACATCAATGTCCACCCGAAAGGTAGAAATAGCATTATCGGGGTGATGTTCAGGAAAGGTATGAACGGTTATATGACTTTTATCCAAATGTGCATGAACGGTCTCGCTCTGCATTGGCTTGCCGTGCAGCTTACCTTGATTGCAGGATTCGTCAATTTCGCCGGGCGGCAGTTCTTCTTCTGCTATCAGGATATTTACAGAGGCCCCCTGAGGTTCATAATCCTGCTTGGAGATATTCAGGATATTGGCTCCGATTATTTCTGCAACCTTGCACAGAATACTTGTTAATCTATCTGAATTATATTGCTCGTCTATATACTCAATATAATCATTCTTTTCTCTTTCGCTTTCAGCGTAACATACGTCGTAGATATTAAAGCTGAGAGATTTTGTAAGATTATTGAAGCCATACAAGGTTAACTTTTTCTCCAACCCTAACACCACTACCCTTCTATTTCATTAGAATAGAATTCCAAGCTTTGGAATATGCTCCCAAATTAAAGAAATTATTACATATCTTGTCGGTGAATGCAATACCAATATATGCTTTTATAATAATTGAGTGTTATTGTGCAGGATCGTCTCTTTTCGAAGATCTTCTTAGTATATTTGATTTCCAGCCTATACTTCTTTTTTTACCCATACCCTGTTTTTTAGCGGTTTTCCGTGGCCAAAATATACAGTACGTTCCCCAAGCTTTGTTATTTTTTTAGCACTGTTTAGCATCATCTTTTCGTCATTATATAACAATGAAACAGTCGGACAGAAAAAATTCATCAATGCATCGCCCACTATTACTGCTTTTTCTTCAATATCTATACCTATGGAACCTTTAGTGTGGCCCGGAAGCCCGATGATTTTTGCCGTAATGCCATATCCCGATAAGTCGTCTCCGTCTTTCAACAAAACAAATGGGCTAAAGCCTTTCATTTTTCTTTTGGAAACTATATTAGTGGCAGATAATATGATTTTCCCCAAAAAAGTCGTGGCTGTTATAGACTGATTATTTAATGACTGGATTAAGTCCATATCATCTTTATGCATTGCAATCGGAACTCCAAGTGTTTCTGATAACGCGGCAGTGTTTTCTGCGTGATCCAAATGCGCGTGCGTTAATACAATCAACTTAATCTTATAAGGTTTGCAAGCTTCAATAACAGTATCCAGGTATCCCGACATTCCGGTATCAATCAATATGCCGGAAACTCCATTTGTCACTATATAACAGTTCACATTGCCGCACTTTATTCTATGTACCATACTCATATTGATTTTCCTCTTTGCTTTTTATAATCGTTTCTATTGGTTTTCGACCTTAATAACTACTCCAACATTTCAACTTACCAAACTAACCCTTATAGTATAATTTTTATATTTTTGTCTTAACTTGTCAATATGTTTATGTGCACTATTCACAAAGTAATTCTTAATACGCTTTGCCTCATCATCCAAGAAAGTAACAAAACAGAACTTACAACTTAAATACATTGTAACTGAAATGGCTGACAAAAGGAACCATCCCCTGTATGAAAGCTCAAAAATGTCTTTTTGATGACCTTTAATGTTTCAAACAGTATAGAAAAGGGTAGAAAAATCGATAATGCATTTCTGTTCAGGAAATTCGTTTTGTGTTTAAGAATATACATAGGCGGTGAAAGATATGTTCCGTGAGATGAGAAGATTTAAACAGGCTGTTTCCGAGGATGAGTGTATGAAGATATTAACTGAAGCCAAGAGAGGAGTATTCTCGGTTATTGGAGATGAGGGATACCCATATTCTCTTCCAATTAATTTCTATTATGATGAATTTGATAATCGCATCTACTTCCACGGTGCCAGAGAAGGCCATAAAGTTGATGCAATAAAAAATTGTGACAAGGTGTGTTTTACCACATGGGACGAAGGTTTTAAGCTGGAATGTCATTGGGAATGGAATATCACCAGTGTTATTGTATTTGGCAGAGCAAAATTTATCGAAGATAGAAAAATCGCAGAGGACAGGGTGCGTAAGCTCGCCTATAAGTACTATCCCACAAAGGAAGAAGCCGAAGAAGAACTGGCACGTTCCATTGGCAGAGTTCAGCTTTTTGCCATTGATATTGAACACATGACCGGTAAATTGGTTAATGAAAAGTAGATTGCTTTGTAATATTTATAAAGGATGTAAATAATTTTGCTGGTATAAAACTTGATGCTCCTTCTTGAGCAAGGAAACTATAACCAAATATATGTTTTAACTATTGCCAGGAAGCATGGTTTTTATGCATGAAACCATAATTTTATGGCAATAATGCAGCAAAGCTCTTAATTTTCAATTTCATGACTTTATTCACCTCTCGCATTTATATTTATTAATTACTATAAATAAATCTTAATTACCATTATTCTGCATGGGAATATTTGTAATTTCAATATTTCAAAAACTCTAAATGTATTAGTATGACTTATCTTCACGGCAAGTCTGAGTTGGTTCTCCTGTCAATTGCCACGAATATCCTTTGCTAATTTCTCTTGCGGATCAATTACCAGAAGTGCCGTTTTAGGGTATCGGATGTAAGCAAGTAATACCATTTTGCATGAACAGATTTACCAGGACCTTTCTTTCAGAATAATCCTACCTTTTTACCTTGTAAGATTTCATTATAAGGATCCAAAACCGTATCTTCCGGCACTAAACCGTGCTTGCTGGAAATAATAAAGATTATATCAGCAATAAGCTTTGATAATTCATAAGCCAGCCGAAACCGCGGGCTTTCCGAATATAATTATCTTGCCTGGCATGAATATGGTTTTTTGCTGCTGGTGCATTGGATCAGGGCAACTCTGATATTTCTTCGGGACCTCCCTTTAATTAACATTACTTCGCGCGATAATCCATGCCCATATACTTGTCTTTCATACGCAGTTCATCGAGCATTTGGACTATGCGTTTTTCTCTTGTTTCCGGTCTCTTTGCTTTCAGGATCCAGCCCAAATAATCGTTCTGCTGGTATGGTGGTCTCCTTCTGTAGGCATCCATAAGGTTTTCCTTTATGAGCCGTTCTTCTATGTCCTCGGGCATGGTATTTATCTTTCTTTTTAACCTTGATGTATCCATCAATAATATCACTCTCCTTTTTCTTTTCGTTCTTTATGATACCCGCTACTGATGCAAAATGATATTCAACTACGGTGATTGCGTCTATTTCAACCGGGTATAAGGGATTTGCAAGATAGATCATAATATCCCTCTTGTCAGGTATGCGTGGATTTTTTCAGAAAGCCTTTCCTGTTCCTCCCAATTACCGTATAAAATGCCTTTAGGTGTCAAATCTCTTATCTTGTCCCTGATTTGCTGCCTCACCCTGCCATAAGGCGCCTGTTCATACCTGGTCTGCGGTAAAGGCATAAACGTATGCGCATGGATCCTTGCGCCCATATCTGCCAGATCAGACATCATCCTGATTGTCATTTCTGCATCTTCAATGGTTTCTCCCGGTAATCCAAATATAAAGTCAACATTTGCAATGAATCCATGTTTTTTTGCTATCCTGACCGCGTTGTAAACATCATCGACAGTATGTCCACGATGTGATGATTCCAGGATCCTGTCGCTGCCGGATTGAGCGCCGATGATCAAATTACCATTACTGACAAACCTTTTTAAAAGTCCTATTGATTCATTTGTTACGTTATTTGGTCTTACCTCTGAAGGGAAAGTGCCCAGGTAAATTCTGGATTCAGGACCAAGCGCTTTTCTCACAGTAATCAATAATTTCTCCAACTCGGGAAGATTTAGATCCACTCCATTATCGGAACCATAAGAGAGCGCATTTGGCGCTATTGCACGGAATACTTTCGCGTTCCTTTCAGTTCTCATGGCCCTTAATACGTTAAATATCTGGCCCGTTGTTCTATGGCGGGTATGTCTTCCCATTATGTGTCCCGTTTGGCAAAACGAGCAGCCATACGGACAGCCTCTCGTTATTTCTATAGGGCCTATACGTCCAAACCTTAGTGATATCGGCGTAAATTTCGTAATATCTACCTGATCGCTCTGACCTGTGTTGACTATATTTCCATCTTCATCCTTATAGCAAACTCCTTTTAAATCGGACAAGTCTATCCTTTCTAATATCCTGAAAACAAAAGCCGGGAATGTTTCTTCGCTTTCACCTATAATCGCATAATCAAAACCAAGTTTTGTTACAGTTCTGACAGGATCTCCCGTCGCGTGCGGCCCGCCGGCTACAAAAATAATGTTCAGCTCGTTCCGGATCAATTTAAGTTGAGTTATTAAATCATATACATTCCATATTTGCGGAGTAAAGAAAGAAAAAGCCGCTATGATTATTTCATACTTTTTTAAATCATCTATATCCGCATAGATATCGGCAGGTTTCGTAAAAAAACCTATATCGATGATATCGAATAATTCGCATGAATTTTCTAAAGCACCAAGCAATGCATTTATACTATACTTGTTTAAAGAAGTATCCCAAAACAGTAATTTTGCCTTTTTCATAAGATCGAGTACACCTTAACTGACAATATTGTTTATATATCCCGCCAATTCATTTTCGTCGTGCGAAAGCAAGTCCGCCACCTTTACCAGGTTTATGGGCTTCAGGATCACGCATGCCATTTTAGCGCCTGAAACAGGATCATTAATACCGATTTTCTGCACCGACGGCGTATCGCTTGTGGTTGGGTATATTATAGTGGCCGTTTTGTCCCCCACCCCGCTCATTGCGTATATAGAAAGCTGGTACAGCATTTCGCGCGGCAGGCTGTTTTTCCACAAATCCCTGTACTTTGCATCCAGGAGCTTAACCGCTCTTCCTTTCTTCATGAGCGCAAAATCCGGCCTCGGCGTTGGCGGATTCCTGCGTCTGGGGTTAAATCCCGGGGTGTATATAAACATATTGTACAGGCTAAACTGGTCCTTCACGGTATATTCTGCGGCATAGTCTGCAAGAAGTCTTCCCACGAGAGTTTCAAAGAAAGCGTTCATATCGAAGAAGTATCCCTTTAAACTGATGTACCTGGACTCATCCTCAAGCTGGATGCCCTGGGATTCGTATAAGATGTTGATGATTTCAAGAACGGCGCTGTACCTTCCCGTCAGCCTGTCCACGCTGTCTTTCGCAAGCTGAAGGTTTGATCTTGACAGGTTCATGGGCTCTATACTCTCTTCCATAATTGAGCACAACCTTTGCAGTTTTACCTTCAGCTCGTCATCCGAAACCAGCTTTATGCCCAATTTCATGCCTGCCAGCAAAACCCTGTTCAATATGTTGTTTTCGTCCCTGTTAAAGTACCTGCATGGGAGTTTATCACGAATCAATCCGCCCTGGCTGCAAAGCCTGTTTATATCGATTCTGCCCCTGGGCGATGCAAGGTCCTCTTCTTTATTAATGTAGCTCTTGTGGATCCCTCTTCTCAGCAGGTCCCCGGCTTCTGCATACAGTTCGTAAATGAGCAGGTCAAAGAATGAAAACGCGGCCAGAGTATGTTCAGCAATATTGAACAGTTTCAGTTCCCTTAATCCGTACGCGTATCTTAAAAGCCTGTAAAGCGGCATCCCGTTAAGCTTCGGATAAACGTTTACCTGTAAATCGCCTATCCTGATCCTGCCGACATATGAATTACTGGCAATTGAGATGCCGTTCTTCAGTTCCAGGATCTCAATTATCCCATTTTTATTGAGCATACTGGCAGTATTGCGGGCATCGTTACCGGACAGTTCTTTTCCTTCCAGGAATATGGTCTCCCATTCCCTTAAATCAACGGTGTGGCACATCATGTTTCATCCCCGGTACTGCTGTCGGTGTCCTGATCATCTTCAATATCAGATTCATCAGTTGATCCTGTGCCTGTACGGATGGCAGGGCATGGCGACAGCAGCGCATTTACAAGATTTGAAATGTCTTGCGTGCTAAAGAGTTCAGTTCTTATAACCTGGTTTTTGACATCAACGAGGCCCTCGCCCAGTATCCTGGAAATCATTTCATAATCGCCATAACAGTATTCTTCAATGAGCGGGATAATATCCTCCCTGATAATCCGCCTGAACGTATCCTTGTCAGTAACGAGTTTTCCCTCCTCCAGGAAATACGAATGACCGATCTGGAGATTCCGGGCATCCTTTCCGAGATGCTCCCGTATCCTTGCGTTAAGCTCCCTGAGCCACCCGTCAAGGGGCAAGCCTTCTAATACAACACCTTCGAGCAGGCTATAGTCCGGCATGAGCTCTATAAAGCCGAATCTCCTGCGAAGCGCCGCGTCCAGGAGGGTGATCGAGCGATCCGCGGTATTCATGGTGCCTACGATATATACGTTGCCCGGGACCTGGAAAGGCTCATTAGACAGCGGGAGTATCACCTGTTTTCCCCGCTTGTTCTTCTCTATGAGCATAATCAGTTCCCCGAATATGCGGGATATGTCCCCACGGTTGATTTCATCGATGATCAGGTAATAATTATGCTCAGGATCATTCAATGCATCTTTGCATATTTCCTTGAAGATCCCGTCCCTTGTTTCAAATAATGTTTGGTCGTGTTTGACCTTTGGCTTTATCCCTTCTATGAAATCTTCGTATCCATAAGACGGATGGAAGCAGCACATGCGAACTGTGCCATATGTCCTTCCGTCGCCCGTGACAGCCTTCTTTTCATCTTCCGAAATCTGGCTGAAAGGTTTATTGAACATGTTTCTCGAGGAAAGCTCGCAGCAGGCTTTTTCTGCGTAATATGTTTTCCCTGTCCCCGGTGGCCCATAAAGTATAACCTGTTTCTTTCTTTCAAGACCGCTTTCGATCTCGGCAATAATGCCTGTAAGCGGGAGCGTTACCGTTTCAGCCTTTTTGCTGGTTCTTATCAGTCTGTTGATCTCCATGATGTTGTCTATGTCCTTGTACTGGTAGCACGAAGTCAGCTTCCCTTCGCCGGGTTTTGGAAGCCTGACAGGCTCATCGAAGATCCTGATCCATTCTACGTTCCTGCAATGGGGATACGGTCTTTCTTCAACATATCTATAGTTACTTATAATCCTGCCGATCCCAAGAAC
>Ga0134100_1002848_pt1 | contig 12652 bp, 2 predicted proteins | sample 11_taG_2_FD_94444 | JGI IMG/M metagenome (GOLD analysis project Ga0134100, IMG submission 94444) | Switchgrass degrading microbial communities from high solid loading bioreactors in New Hampshire, USA - 11_42_5_180_A3 metaG | ecosystem: Engineered > Bioreactor > Semi-continuous > Anaerobic >...
ACCAAACCACAAGGAACTTCTGTGTCGATAAATTGTATGCGACTTTCGGAGTACTTTCTCTTCCGGATGTATCCGAAATGAGAAACTCTGAGCCTATCTTTGACCCATATGCGTCAATAAATAAGCCATAAATATCCCAGTCATCAGCATCTTCCCCTCCAAACCTTTCATAGACCAGAAGGTATCTTCTATTCACTGAGTCATAGGCCATGTCCGGATTGACAAATGTCACACTATAAGGTTGGACAATAGATGTAATCCCAATGCCAAGTTGTCCAAATCGATTATCCCCCAATGTCCATAAGGTTCCGTCCTGATCTAAAGCAAGAGCATGGTAGTCACCAATTGCAATATGAGCTATCTTCGTTAAAGATGTCTCAACTGCTATGGTTGTTTGATACGTTGGCAGCCCTAACTGACCCTCGTAGCTGGAGCCCCAAGCCCACACCTTGCCATTTTCGTCAATGGCTAAGGTTGAATTTTCTCCTCCGGCGACTGCAATGATGCCACCTAAATATTCAGGCTCGATGGATTTTATCACTTTAACCGGAGTGGTTCTCGTGGTATAAGAAGTCCCATCCCCGAGCTCCCCATAGTAGTTGTTACCCCAAGCTAACACCGTGTTGTCACTAGCGATAGCCAAGGAATAATATTGACCTGCTGCGATACTCTTGATGTCCGATAATCCCGGCACTTGCTGCGGTAGGAACTGATCGACAGTTGTACCATCACCAAGTTGTCCAGAATAGTTATCTCCCCAAGTCCATACAGTACCATCTCCCCGCAGAGCTACCGAGTGGTAGTCACCCGCGGCAATGGCCACCACGTTCGTTAAGTATCCGGTGCCATCGAGGCTTTTCACTCGAGCGGGAGTATAGCTATTCTCCTCCGTCCCGTTACCTAGGGATCCATCATTGTTACTTCCCCAACTCCAGACCGTACCATCCCTGTCTAAGGCAAGGACGTGGTATTCACCGGCTGCAATTGCTGCAATATTGGTTAAATAGCCTACTCCACCCTTTCCTTTGACCTGAGTAGGATAGAGATGATATTGATAATCTGCTTTTCCGATTCCCAGCTGTCCATCTCCATTGTTACCCCAAGTCCACACAGTGCCATCAGCCTTCAGAGCCACTGAGTATTCTCCACTTGCCGCAACTGCCACAACCTCGGTTAAATATCCTTCACCCCCTGGCCCTGCCACATAATTTGGAATTGGCGATTCATCATCCATTGTTTGGTAACCCAATTGTCCGTCACTGTTATCACCCCAAGCCATGACTCGACCATCATCAGCTATCATCAGGGAATGATATGACCCTGCAGCTATGGGTACGCTGATTTGATTTAATGGAGGTACAGGGGGTGTGGAAACTTCCAGAGGAATGGGTATTTCGGACCAGTTACCATCATCATCTCCCGCAAGCACATAATAATAGTACACGCTGTTTTCGGTCAAGCTTACATCCCAGTAACTACTCTTTAATCCATCGAGAGTTACGATCTTCTCAAAAAGTCCTTCCGGTTCTGCGCTCCTGAACAATGCATATTTGGTTACTCCATAATTATCCGTGGCTTCGTTCCACTCTAATTTTACCCAGCTTGGACCAACGTCTACCGCGTTTAATCCTGTACCCGAACTAAAAACTGGAGGTTCAGTATCAAACGGGGATTTTAAATCCAGATCGACGACAATGACATCACTGTCATCTTCAGGATCGTTGGGAAACAAATTCGTTACATCGGAGGTAAAGGTTACGCAGTTTCCATCTGCACTGATTGCAACGTAATAGCTATCGGAATTTCCGGGTTCTCCTGCCAGGTTAGCGCTTAAGAGTTTTGTTATTCCTCTCAATCGATCATGGAAATAAACGTTACCAAGTCCACTTGTTGCTCCTTCGACTATATTTGTTGCATGAGAGTAATAGACGATATAGCGGCCATCTGCGCTAATCTTTGGTGATGAGGCCCAATTATCCAGTTGTTCACCTTTCTCATTTAAAGTGATTCTTTCTATATAAATAAATCCTGTCTCATCATAAATACCATTTTCATCGATATCCCGGTCGATCACAAAGACATCTTCTTCACCATTATTATCTCCCGGGACTAACTCGGCACTATCATAAGCGGTAAATACGATAAACCGACCATCGGCACTTATGTCAGGAGATGAACCAGGGGCTATGAAAGTGGTCGTGTCATTCACCAGATCACGGACGTACACACCAAATTCATTGACCTCAGGAACTAAATTTGATGCACCGGATGTAAAGACCACAAATCGTCCATTCTTACTGATGACCGGATCATATGAATTTGCGTTGGGCATCATTTCATCATAAGTAACGGTTACCAGTTCGGTACTGACTTGTCCAGGTTCATCAAAGATACCGTCCTCGTCAATATCTCGATCGTGAACAAAGATAAGCAAATTATCCGCTACGTATGCAATATAGCGGCCATCGGCACTGATCGTTGGATAGTTGAGCCACCCAGGTGTTATCTGGCTTCCGCTTTCATCAATGGAAATGCATACAGTGGTGCCGGCTGCAGGTGTTTCAGCATCCAGATTCCGAACATAAATGTCGTACTGCCCATTGGTGTCGTGAGCAACGAGTTGTGCTTTGGTACTAAAAACAACATACTTCCCATTATCACTAATAATGGGCGTGCTTGTTCCATATGTGCCCTGTCCTTCATCACTGGTAACATTGACTTGCTGTGTTATTCCTGTTTCCCTGTCTCTAACAAAGATATTTATTATATTTTTATTTACACCAGGTGCTAAATTGTCTGCATAGGACGCAAACGCAACAAAACGTCCCTCTTTGCTCAAGTTTGAAAGATTACTAGAATCATCACCTTTTTCTCCTTCACTATTTACACTGGCCAGCTCTATGCCTGTAATGCGAACCTTTGTGGGCTCTTCTATCGAAATCGGCAACCCGCTGACTATGCTTACATCGTTTACAATAATCTCAGCACTTTCATCATAGGCATACCCTGGATTAAGCTTGATTCTATAAATACCGTTTCCTATCTCGCTAAAATCGTTGAGCATGGGAAGTTCCCCAACCGTATATCTTTGCTCACCCAGCTTCACTGTAAAAAGTTCCTGAGAAAGATGTCCAATGGGATTGCCATCACTATTCTTAAGGATAACAGTGATGGTTGCTGAGCCATTCTCATTATCTACGAACTTCACGCCACAATTCTCGGCAAAGGGAATACTCCAATCAGCAGTAACCATTATAGGAGCACTGGTTTCATCAATGTCCTTTACACCAAGCTGCCCATCCCTATTGCTCCCCCAAGCCCAGTAAGTACCATCCTCAAGTATGGCGAGACTATGGGCATATCCACCCGAAATATCTTCAAGCTTTTTACCTTCAAATAACTCTAGTTCTGTAACGACACTGGTCCATCCTGATTCAACTGTCTCATAACCAAGCTGCCCGCATTCATTATCGCCCCAAGCATATAGTATCCCATCCTTGATTGCAAAGGACCAATTATCTCCGGCCTCGATCAAGGATACACCCGTCAAGTCGGATCCATTATACGGGACCGTCTTTGGAGTAGGATTAGGATTATTCTCTGTCTCTCCATATCCGCCAACCTGCCCCCACCTATTGAATCCCCAAGCATAGACTGTTCCTTCACTTGTCAATGCCAAGGAATGCTTATAGCCGGCTGCGACAGCAATTACCTTAGCATTGTTAATTCCGGCAACGAGCTCCGGGATATGAACCGCTAATTGTATACTTGGATCTTTCCCTGCCTGGCCATAGCTGTTATCCCCCCAAGCCCAAACTCTTCCGTCTTGGTCAACAGCCAGGGAGTGAAAATCGCCGGCTGCGATTGCGGTGATATTTGCCAGGGAATCGAGGAGTGCCGGGGCCCATAGATCCTCCGTTGTTCCATTGCCTAATTGACCGTAATAATTGGCTCCCCATACAAAAACTTGACCATATTTATTTAAGGCTAGATTATGATCTTCCCTGGTATCTATGGCTACAATATCGTCCAGACCGGGTATCTGCGCAGGTGTGCTTTGGATATACTCTTCATCTTCTATACCCAATCCTAACTGGCCGCTATAGTTTGCTCCCCAGCTCCAAACCGTACCATCCTCTTTCAACGCGATACTATGATCATAGCCTGCTGCTACGGCCACGACATTGGTTAAACCCACAACCTTAACCGGCAAGGAAGGCTCTTCAGAAATCTCTCCATTCCCGATTTGACCGCATCCATTATACCCCCATGCTAGAACAGTCCCATCCTCCTGTACTGCAAGGGAATGGTAATCGCCGGCAGAAACACGTCTCGGCTGCATGGCTAGGGTTGCAGGTCCACTGATCATCAGTTCCAATACAGCTATCTGTACTCCCTTAACTTCAATCTCCACCATCGCATTCACGGCAAAGCCTGGGTTGAAGACAAAAGTATAGACGCCTCCCCCTACTTCTGTGAAGTTCTGGAATGTCGATGTTTCTCCTACGACATACCTTTCCCCGCTCAACCAAATCGCGAAGTCTGCTGCCGTAAGATCTTCTATTCCTTCCTCGCTTCCATTCCTCACGGTAACCGTTATCGTTGCTGAGCCATCACCGTTATCCACGGATGCTGCTTCGCTATTTTCCTCATTAGGTTCTTCTGGGTCTATCGGTGGCTCCGTGGTATCAATGACCCCAATTCCCACCTCAACGGGATTCCCTCCGCTGAAGACGAAAATGAGCACTGCATTTCCTAACGGAAGTTCCTGGAGATATTCCTTCTTGAGGAAAACTCTATTATCTGAGATGGAATAGTCCTCATTTTCCACTAGGACATACTCACCCTGCATGATTGCAGTCAGGGTATTGCCATTATAAATAATCTCAAGTTCAATATTTCCTTGATTGCTTATATTCTTATCAAAAATGACGTTAGTGGGCAGTACGATACTATTTTGAGATGCGGGCTCACTGATAAAGAGTTCCAGCACCCCAATCAGTACTCCCTTAACTTCAATCTCCACCATCGCATTCACGGCAAAGCCTGGGTTGAAGACGAAGGTATAGGCGCCTCCCCCTACTTCTGTGAAGTTCTGGAATGTCGATGTTTCTCCTACGACATACCTTTCCCCGCTCAGCCAAATGGCAAAGTCTGCTGCCGTTAGACCTTCTATTCCTTCCTCGCTTCCATTCCTCACGGTAACGGTTATCGTTGCTGAACCATCACCGTTATCCACGGATGCTGCTTCGCTATTTTCCTCATTTGGTTCTTCAGGGTCTATGGGTGGTTCCGTGGTATCAATAATCTTCACCTTTAAAACGGCAGGATTGCCACCACTAAAGTTAAAGGTAAAGACTATTTCTCCTTCACTCAAGCTGCTAAGGTACTCTTTCTTTAAGGTGACTTGATTGCCCTCAACACTGTAATGTTCAGGTTGGCTTAGAGTTGTTTCTCCCTTTTTGATCGATGTTAAGGTATTGCCCTTCCACTCAACTTCCACTACGATATCCGCTTGTTGGCCGGCCTTTTTATCAAACACTGCACTCGACTTGCTTATGGTACTGTTGCTTGGAATGGGAGTTGCAGGTTCGTCATCACCTTCATCATTTCCACCACTTGGTGGTGTTGGAGGAGCCGGTGGTCCTGACGGAGTGGGTGGATTTGATGTACCTGTAGGAGGTGTAGTGGATGTGACAGCTCCAGCCAAAATATCCTCGATTTGATCTTCCGTAAGAACCTCACCGGCAGTATCCCTTACCTCAGTTTCGGTTTTTTGAGCATTTTCGCTGGAGGTCTTGACTTCATCGCTCAAGCTGTTCAAATCGGTATTCTGTTCTTGAAGAACCTCATCGACTGATGCAGCTTTCTCAGAAGCCATCAGCTCGCTGACAAAGCTCTCGGCAAACTGAGCAAGCTCAGTTCCTCTACGAGCCAGAGCCAAGGCATTTTGAATTTGCCCCACATCTTGGGTCTGATCATAAGCCGATTGAGCATTCTGGGCTTGTTGAATTATCTCATTGACACGCTCGGTAATGTCGAGCATGATCTTGGCGAGAATACGAGGCTCCACTTCCTCGACTAATCTTTGAAGTTCAATGGCTTGCTTAGCAGGAGGTGCCGCAAAAGAAGTATCATAGCTCAACTGCTCACCCATGGTCACAAGGTATTCCTGACCAGTGCCCACTCTTTCCGTGTTCTCTTGTCCGGCTACCACCCCTTCGACGACTTCTACTCGAGTTTCACCCGTTAAAGGATCGATGGTCACCAAATAGAGAGTTCCGCGAACCCCAATGACCGCTGTAGGAGTTTCTACCTCATATTCATCCCTAATATTCAGCAAACTTTTGACCTTATTCCATACATTTCCAGCCCATAGTTTTATTGAGGACTGGGTGCCTTGGCTATCCGCTGTTAGGGTATTGATCGTAATCTGGGTATTGGCGGCAAGCACTGTCTCAGTTCCATTTTCATAGACGATCATAACTGAGCTGTCTTGACCGGTGCGAATCCAATCCCCTTGAGAGACAAGCATCCCTTCCACAGCTTTTAATTCCTTTTGCCCACCTGCTTTTTTGACAAATACCTCACCTTTGATCTCGGACAATTTAGCAGTGGCCGCAGCCCCATAAACTATATTTGGTGAAATCAAGCTCAACATCATAAATAGTATCAGAAATATTGATATACTCACTCTAAGATGCTGGCTCGATTTAGAATTGATAAACATCCAATAACCCCCTTTAGTCTTCTAAGGGAAAGTTCACACTACTTTACATTAACTGCTCGTATCAAATTGCCAAATTGGTCAACTATGAGGAGATTACCACTTTGAGATACATATATCCCGGTGGGTCCGTCAAACTCAGCTTGGCGCAAATAACCATTTTGCTTGCCATGATGACCATTCCCAGCGAAAGTTTCTACTTGCCCATTAGGTCGAATCACTCGAATGCGGTGGTTATACGTATCAGCCACATAAATTGCTCCGTCAGATCCTATGGCAATGCCGCTGGGGAAGTTGAAGAGAGCTTTCTCTGCCGCTCCATTTCTATAGCCACCCATTATATAAGTTGTTCCCGCCAGCAGGTCTTTTCCTGAGCCGGCTATGGTGGTCACTTTTCCTTCGGGGGTGATGGCCCGTATCCTTTGATTGCCCGTATCAGCTACATAAAGAGTGCCATCATTTCCCAAAGCTAACCCTGTGGGCTCATTGAACTGTGCCTTTTCTCTTACTCCATCTGCATAGGCTCCCTGGGGAGAGCCATCGACCATCTCATATCCTCCACCGGCCAGGACGGTCATGGTTCCATCCACAAGAACTTTCAAGATTCGATGATTCATGGTCTCCGAAACATAAAGGGATCCGTCAGGTGCAACCACAAGATCCGTTGGCGATTCCAGACCGCTAATAACGGTTCGCACTTGTCCATTGGTCTCAATAACTCTAATCGCTCCATTACCGGAATCCGCCACAAAAATGCTTCCTGTTTTGTCAATAGCTAACCCCTTGGGTTGGTTAAATAAAGCTTCACTTAAGGCTCCATCTTTGAAGCCACCGATGCTTAAGCCATATGGATCTTTGCCTTGAATCTTACCGGCAAAAGTAGTGACCTTGCCATCTGGGGTAAGAGCTCTTATCACATGGTTTGCCGAATCAGATATGTAAAGCGTTTTATCTGTTCCTTCAACTATCCCCCAAGGGAAAGAAAACTTAGACTCCAAAGCTGCCCCATCCCCATAGCCAAGCCCTCCCGAGCCGGCAACGGTGGTGACTTTGGGCTTTTCCGCGAGGGAGCCACCATAATTAAATAGATAGTCAACATTGACAACTGCTTGATTAGAGATGACTCCTGTCGCCCCCAAGACAATGATCTTCGTATCCTTAATTAAGCCTTTTTGGTTCTTATTATAAAAAGCACTTAAAAGCTCACAGGTTTCTTTGGGCATAGATTCATTGATTAATACCAAAGGAGCAACTTCCTTAGCGGCTAACACTGCCCCTGTTAGAGCATCGGGGAAGTTCTCACCGGAAGCCAAATAAATATTAGGAATGACTGGCCCCATGCCATTATTCATATAGGAAGCATCGAAGATACCCTCTAGAGAGTTGACTTGTTTCATGGTGTCATATCTATTCGTTCCGGCAATCCGGTGAATACCGTTCTTATCTAGGTTGATGACTCGCTGGCGTAATTGGATAAGACTGGAATCCGGTACGGCAGCAGAACCGCCGATGATATGAATGGATTGCTTGCTTAGCGGATCCTTATCCGCTTTGTTGATGTATTCCAAAACACTTTCAGGTATTGGTTGTTTAGACGGGACGAGGAGTATCGGTACTCCCCCGGAAGCTGGCTCTACCGTCTTACCAAGGGACTTAAGATAAGCAGACTTTTCAGCAGTGACCGTGTTGGTGGTCGCAGCAACCACTGAAGCACTTAAAGCATCGGCAAAGCTATCGCCTGAGGCAATATAGAATTCATTGCCATCATGCTCCATAAGCTCGGCGATCTTCACTGAGGTCTCATAACGATTGCTGCCGGCCACCCGATGAATATTTTCTCTACTGAAGCCCATTTCCGCCAGTTTCGTAACAAAGGTCTCGGGAATTACAGCGGTTCCCCCTAAAATATAAACATTTCCCTTCTTGTTCACATGCTCTTGTAAATAGGCAAAAGCTTCTTTGCTTTTCTCCGGTGTCCGATCAACTAAAAGAATTGGCGCATTTTTTTGCTTAGCCAAAGGTACGGCAGCGATGGCATCAGGAAAATCGTAGCCTGTAGTGAGAATTACATTCTGGGCTCTTCCGGAGTTGAACTTCAAGGCGATTTGCAGCATCGTCTCAAAGCGATTCTTTCCCGAAAGCCTCTCCACTTTATAATTAGGCAAGATCTCTTCGTGTTCCTGAGCGACCTCTGCTGCAAAAGCGTAGCTTTCAGAATGAAAACTTATTAATGCAAAGATTAATGCACCGATAAGTCCAATTAATAGAGAATTACGTCTGTAAAATTTCATTGTATCCGCGCCCTCCTAAACTCCTCATCTTTTTAAATCTGAGTGATGCTGATAGTTGGCACTATAACATAATCAAATCATGCAAATTGCAGTATTGCTGCAAAATGAAGGGTAATAAATATTCATGATTACTTCTCTATATGGATTGGAAATTCCTACTGTTTTATGTAAAATGATAGAAATTTTTGAAAAAATGCAAATTAAAAAACCAATCTACCTCTAATAATGAAGCGACTGGCATTTCTCACAAAAAAATGACGTTCCTTTCAGCTAATACTACCTACTCGAAACGTCATTTTCACGCTCAGACTTTTATTCGTTTCATATTGAGTTTTAATTTGAATTTACTTCTAACCCTTTATTTTTCAAATACCTACTCATTTACTGCTCTATATCTAATTCCTATTTAATCCTGCTCTTGCCCATCAGGTATTTATCCACTTCGCTGGCTGCCAGCTTCCCTTCTTGCAGTGCCCAGACCACAAGGCTCTGGCCCCGGCGGGCATCGCCGGCCACAAAGACCTTTTCAACATTGGTCTGGAATTCTTCGAATTCGGCCTTAATATTGCTGCGAGCATCCCGCTCCAGCTTTAATTCATTGGGGATAGTATCTTCAGGACCGAGGAAGCCCATGGCTAAGAGGACCAGGTCTGCTTCCCAGACTTTTTCCGTGCCGGGCACTTCTTGGGGAACCATTCTTCCTTGGGAGTCTTTGACCCATTTGATCTCTACAGTGTGGACTTCTTTGACCTCGCCTTTTTCATTGCCTACTATTTTCTTCGTGTTGATGAGGTAGTGGCGGGGGTCTTGACCATAGATGGAGATGGCTTCTTCCTGACCGTAGTCAACTTTGAGTTTGACAGGCCATTCCGGCCAAGGATTGGTGGTTTTATTACGCTTAGATGGTGGTTGAGGCATGATTTCAAACTGGTAGACACTTTTGCAGCCATGGCGGAGGGCGGTAGCCACACAGTCTGTTCCTGTGTCTCCCCCACCGATGATAATAACGTTTTTACCCTTTGCACTGATAAATTCACACTTACCTTCTTCTATCTTATCCTCTGCTTCTATCTTTTCTTCCCGCTCACCAGCCAACTTCTCTTCCAAGCTGCCCTCCAATAGGCATTTAGTGTTGGCCTTCAGGAAATCCACCGCATAGTGAACCCCTTTTAAGTTATTGCCTTCCACATTGATACCTCTGGCTTTGGTAGCTCCGATGCAAAGGACGACGGCATCGTATTTGTCCAGTAGCTCTTGGGCCGGAATATCCACTCCTACTTCTGTGTTCAGGATGAATTGAACCCCGGATTCCTGTAAAAGTTTGATTCGCCGCTCCACCACTTTTTTGTCCAACTTCATGTTGGGTATCCCATACATCAGAAGTCCTCCGGGGCGGTCGGCACGTTCATAAACCGTAACTTCATGGCCCACGGCGGTAAGATAATAAGCTGTGGACAGTCCTGCGGGACCTGAGCCTACTACCGCCACCTTTTTCCCGGTGGCTTTTCCTTTTTTGGGCTTTACCCATCCTTCGGCAAAAGCTTTTTCGATAATATCATATTCTATGGCGTTAATGGTTACGGATTCCATAATGTGACCTTCGGTGCAGGCACCCTCACAAGGAGCTGGACAGACCCGGGAGGTGAACTCCGAAAAAGGACTGGTCCGGCTCAAACGTTTATAGGCTTCTTCCCACTGACCTCGATAGACAAGTTCATTCCACTCCGGAATCAGATTGTGCAAGGGGCAACCCGAGACCATACCCTTAAGCAAAACTCCACCTTGACAGAAGGGGACACCACAGTTCATACAGCGGGCACCTTGGGCTTTGATCACTTCAGGTTCTCGCGGAAGCCTCAATTCCTGCCAATCTTTCAGGCGCTCTTGGGGAGCACGCTTTTTGGGATCAATGCGTTCATATTCTAAAAAACCGGCTGCTTTACCCATCTCTATCCCCCCTATCTATTTTGCAGCTTCCGGACTCTTAAAGTTTTCTTCAAAGGCTACGAGCAGAGCTTCTTCTCCGGTATAGCCAACTTGTTTAGCCTTTTCAATATTGGCAAGCATCCGTTTATAATCTCTGGGAATCACCTTGGTAAACCTTGGAGCATAGCTTTCCCAGTTCTCCAGGATTTTCTTGCCCCGCGGACTTTGGGTATATTCCACATGTCTTTCAATCATGGCCTTGACTTCATTGAGCTCGGCCGGAGATTCAATTTTCTCCAGGAGAACCATGGACTTGTTGCAGTATTTTTCTTCGAAATCCAAGATATAAGCGATACCGCCGGACATACCCGCAGCGAAGTTGCGGCCGGTTTTACCGAGAATGACCACCTTGCCCCCGGTCATATATTCACAGCCGTGATCTCCTACTCCTTCCACAACCGCCTGGATACCGCTGTTGCGGACACAGAACCGCTCTCCGGCAATTCCGTTAATATAAGCTTCCCCGGAGGTGGCGCCATAGAAGGCTACATTACCAATGAGGATATTTTCTTCAGGCACAAAATCCGCTTCTTTCGGCGGGTAAACGATGATCTTGCCACCGGATAAACCTTTGCCCAGATAATCGTTGGTATCTCCCTCCAGTTCTAAGGTTAAGCCTTTGGGGATAAAGGCTCCAAAGCTTTGCCCTGCGGAACCCACAAAAGTAAGCTTAATGGTATCTTCAGGAAGACCCTCTTCCCCATAGCGCTTGGTTATTTCACTGCCCACAATGGTTCCAACCACCCGGTCGGTGTTGTTGATCTTTAATTTAGCCCGGATGGGTTTTTGATTTTCTAAAGCCGGCCGGCAAATGCGCAGGAGTTTCTTCATATCCAAGGACTCTTCCAAACCGTGTTTTTGAGGCTGGGTGTTATAACGTCCGACCTCAGCGCCGGCATAAGGCTGGTAAAGAATAGGAGAAAGATCCAGTTTGGAAGCCTTCCAGTTTTTAATGTTTTCTTTGGTCTTCAGGCGGTCAGTCCGGCCAACCATCTCGTTGACAGTCCTGAATCCAAGCTTCGCCATGATTTCCCGCATTTCCTGAGCGACGAAACGCATGAAGTTTTCTACATACTCCGGTTTTCCGGTAAAGTTCTTTCTCAGTTCCTTATCCTGGGTAGCTATACCTACCGGACAAGTGTTAAGATCGCAGACCCGCATCATGACACAGCCCAGAGCAATCAAAGGAGTGGTAGCAAAACCAAACTCTTCTGCTCCCAGCATGGCGGCTATTACTACATCCCTTCCGGTAAGGAGTTTGCCGTCTGTTTCCAGAATTACTCTGTCTCTGAGTTTGTTGAGCACTAAAGTCTGATGAGTTTCCGACAGCCCTAATTCCCAAGGCAGTCCCGCATTTTTGATACTGGTGCGGGGTGAGGCTCCTGTTCCTCCGTCGTAGCCACTGATCAGGATTACATCCGCTTTACCTTTGGCCACGCCGGCGGCAATAGTACCTACTCCTACCTCAGAAACCAGTTTCACATTGATCCGGGCATCCCGGTTAGCGTTCTTCAGGTCGTGAATCAGCTCTGCTAAGTCTTCGATGGAGTATATATCATGATGAGGTGGTGGGGAAATCAGTTCCACACCGGGAGTGGAGTGACGGGTTTTGGCCACCCAGGGATAAACCTTTCGGCCCGGCAATTGC
>Ga0134100_1002864_pt1 | contig 12582 bp, 12 predicted proteins | sample 11_taG_2_FD_94444 | JGI IMG/M metagenome (GOLD analysis project Ga0134100, IMG submission 94444) | Switchgrass degrading microbial communities from high solid loading bioreactors in New Hampshire, USA - 11_42_5_180_A3 metaG | ecosystem: Engineered > Bioreactor > Semi-continuous > Anaerobic >...
CAGCGATGCCCCCTTTTCTATTGTGGGTTCTATTAGGTTTGGTAATTTAAGCGACCATTTGTAGTTAAAGTTTGTTTGAAATTTTGGGTACAGCAAAATAAGCCTATGATTTTTAGGCTGGTTTATTGCCTTTTTACGATGCTTTCTAAGCAGTTTCCATTTGATGAAGGGGATTGCCTACCCGTTCATTTTGTATTTTGCTATGGAGCTTATTTACGTTATAGCCTAGACACAGCAACATGAATTCTATCTTTACATTAGGTTTTCCGCGTGTCAAAAATCTGTTAAATCCATAGTCGTTTTTTAAAACCCCAAAGGCCCCTTCTACTTGGATTGAACGGTTAATTCTTAGCAATATTCCTTCTTTGCTTGTTATGTTCTCATAAGATTTCTGGCGCTTCTCTACAAAGGTTTTCGATACCTGCAACTTCCGATTCCCTCTGGCCTTTGTACAGCGGCTTTTATATGGGCAATCACTGCAGTCTTCACATTCATAGATGGTTATTTCTGAACGGTATCCCGTTGCCGAGGTTCGATGGCTTATTCCCACTGGCCTTAGCTGCTTGCCATTATGACAAGTATATTCGTCTGTTTCTGGATTGTAGAGCATATTTTCCCGTTTACTTATGTCTCTTTTAAAACTCCGCTTTTTCCATTGTTCATAGGTCTGGGGCTTTATGTAGCAGCTCTGATTTTGCTTTTCCAGGTAAAGATAATTTTCTTCGCTCTCATATCCAGAATCCGCTGTCACATTCTTATAACGCACCTTTAACCGATACTCCTCACTTTCTACCCCAATTTGTACGTTGTAAGCAGGTTTTAACTGTGCATTACGCATATGGTCGTCTTTCATATGCATAAAGGTGGCGTCGGGATCGGTTTTGGAATAGCTGTTTCTTCCTTTAAACAGCTGGTTATGGGCAGTATATTGTTCTTGGCGAGCATGAAATTCTTGCAACGCTTCGGTAAACTTTTGGAGCTTGGATTTTCTTTTGCCGATTCCTTTGACAAACTCAATCTGCTCTTGCTTCCGTTTATCTTCCAGGTATGATAAAACGATGGTTAAGTCATGGAGTAAGGTTTCTTTCGATACGTTAAATTCGGTCTCATAGGTGGCGTTTATCTCTTTTATGCACGATTGAATCTTCTCGTACATCTTTGCTTCGTTTTTGCTAACAACTTTCTTCCAGACAAAGGTATAGCGGTTAGCATTGGCCTCAATTTTTGTCCCGTCGACAAAGAGGTTATTGAAATCTATTTCATGGATACTATGGAGGTATTGAACCAATTGATAGAAAAGATCATCGATACATTCTTGAAGATAGTCTTTGCGAAAGCGAGCAATGGTACTGTGATCGGGAGCTTTTCTTCCTTCCAGCAACCACATGAAGTTAATATCTCTTTTGCAGGCGGACTCGATCTTGCGACTAGAATAAATATTGTTCATGTAGGCGTAGGTCAACACTTTGAATAGGATTTTAGGTTCGACTGCAGGTTTTCTTCCTGTAGAAGAGTAGGCCTGATAAAGTTTTTTGTAATTTAATCCCTCCAATATGTGGCTTAGCAGTCGAACGGAATCATCCTCAGGTATTAACACTTCAAAATTAAAAGGCAAAACGAGTTGATAGTTGCCGCCTAATTCGGTATAATTTTTACTGTGTAATTTGGTTTTTGGCATAACTCAATTATACACTAACTGTGAATCTTTCGGGGTTCACAGTTTTTATTTTACGTAAAAGTGAGGGGCTATTGCTCACGAACATTTTTATGTTCGTTTTGCGACAGCCCCTTTCCAGTTGAAAGGTTTTTAACCCTCATTACTCTCGACTTTTTTAGCGACCCTTTTGTCCCAGATATTTTTCAGATAGGCAGAAACTGCCGGAATGGCCGAGATACCGATAATTGCAAAGATAACTAAAGTAAAGTTATCCCGGACAACCGGCAGATTACCAAAGAAATAGCCTGCCCAGAGGGCTATGGTAACCCAGAGAAAAGCGCCAATGATGTTAAAAGATAAAAAGCGCAGGTATTTCATGGAGCCGATACCGGCTACAAATGGAGCAAAAGTACGAATAATGGGCAAAAAGCGGGCGATGATAATGGTTTTCCCGCCATGCCGCTCGTAAAATCTTTGGGTCTTGAGCAAATTTTCGTGGTTAAGAAAACGAATCTCTTTGGAGAAAGCCCTGGGTCCGATATAGCGACCTATCTCATAATTGACGGTATCACCCAGAACAGCGGCTGCTATTAACAAAATGTACAAAATCCAAACATCTATTACCCCGGTAGCAGCAAAAGTACCTACCGCAAAAATCAAAGAATCCCCCGGAAGAAAGGGAGTCACCACAAAACCTGTTTCCGCAAAAATTACAACGAAAAGAATAAGATAAGTCCACACACCGTAATTAGCTATGATATCACCAATATATTTGTCCAAATGAATAAAAAAATCAAATACTAATTCAATAAACTCCAAAATTAAACCTCCTACTATTAATTCTCGATTCTGAACCCTTGGAATCATCATAGCTTTTACTCAGGAAAAAATCAAATAATGTCTAATTATTTTAATAAAAAATTAATAGAAAAGAAGAAAAGAAAAATCCTCTAACTTCCTGACAGAAAACCAAGAGAAGTTAGAGGACAATTTTATTTTAAAGGGGAAAATTAGATTTTTTAGCCTTCCTGGAATAAGACTGTGGAGAGATACCTCTCCCCGGTATCAGGCAGGATTACTACAATGTTCTTGCCTTTGTTTTCCGGCCTCTTGGCAATTTGGGTAGCAGCAAAAGCGGCTGCGCCGGAGGATATTCCTACCAACAAACCTTCGGTTTTGGCCAATTTGCGGGAAGTCTCAAAGGCTTCCTCATTCTTGACTTGGAATATCTCATCCACAACTTCTGATTTGAATACTCCAGGGACAAAGCCTGCGCCGATCCCTTGAATCTTATGGGGTCCAGGATTACCTCCTGACAATACAGGGGAATCAGCCGGCTCCACAGCAACCACTTTTACTCCGGGTTTTCTCTGCTTGAGAATTTCACCCACACCGGTTATTGTTCCGCCGGTACCTACACCGGCAACAAAGATATCCACTTCCCCGTCTGTATCCCGCCAGATTTCTTCCGCAGTGGTTTCTCTATGAATCTTGGGGTTGGCAGGATTGTTAAACTGTTGTGGAATGAAAGAGTTTTTATACTCAGCAGCCAATTCTTCAGCTTTTTGAATCGCGCCTTTCATTCCGGCCGTTCCCGGAGTGAGTACCAATTCAGCTCCCAAGGCCTTAAGAAGGTTTCTTCTTTCAATACTCATGGTTTCCGGCATGGTTAGAATCAGCCGATAGCCCCGGGCTGCCGAAACAAAAGCCAGAGCAATTCCCTTATTCGCGCTGTTCGGCTCAATAATCACCGTATCCTTATTGATCAGGCCTTTTTCCTCCGCATCCTTGATCATAGCATAGCCGATCCTGTCTTTAACACTGGATAGAGGATTAAAATACTCAAGCTTTGCTATGATTTTGGCCTCGAGCTCAAGAGCCTTGTTATAATTCGATAGCTCAAGCAATGGGGTATTACCAATAAGTTCAGTTAAATTCTTAGCGATTTTAGACATTGGAAAGCCTCCTTCAGTTATCAATTTGAACTAGGCATAAGCAAATTATTTAATCCTAGTATTCATATCAGTTTTGTTGTCTTTATTGTAATACCACACCGCAATACTGTCAATACTTATTTTCCAAATATTATTAGATTATTTCCATTTATTATCCTCTCAAAAAGGACGGGAGACCTGCTTTTGCCTAGGATTAAAGGCTGCTTTCCGCTTTATCCTGACTATAGTGAGCTACTTCCATTAAGAAGACCTCCGCAGCCTTGGTAAAGAAAACCTCTTGACCTTTGACGATCACAAACTCGCGGAGCAAACGGGGCAAGTTATCTTCCAAGGGTATGATGGCTAATTCCCCGGCCTTGATCTCCTTTTGAACAATGAGTTTCGATACCAGAGCAATACCTAAACCATTTATGACTGCCGCTTTCACCCCTGTATTGCTACTGAATACATAAGAGTGCTTCAGGCGCAGGTTTAAAGTCTGAATAAACTGATCGCTGAATTGGCGTGTTCCCGAACCTGATTCCCGCAAAATCCAAACCTGGTCCTGGAGATCCTCTGCCGAAACCTTTTCCGACTTGACTAGAGGATGTCCCGGTTTGGCTATCAGAACCATTTCATCTACCATAAAAGGTTCAACCTGGAACTCTTTTCCCTTAACTTCCCCTTCCACTAAAGCGATATCTATCCGGTTCTGCTTGATCTCCTGCGCTATTTCTTCCGTATTAGCAATAGTTACAGATATATTGAGATTAGGGTACCTTGCGGCTGTCTGGCTAACCAGTTCCGGTAAGATATACTCTCCCACCGTAAAGCTGGCCCCAATCCGAAGCTTGCCGGACACAATGCTTTGGATTTGGTTGATCTTTTCTTTGGCTTCCTGATACTGCTTGATGATTTTACAAGCTTGTTCATAGAGGATTTCCCCGGCAGGAGTTAGTTCAACATGCTTGGAAGAACGATAGATCAATTTGGTGCCAAATTCATTCTCCAGATTGCGGATATGGGAGCTCACCGCCGGTTGTGAAAGAAAGAGATCTTCTGCCGCTTTGGAAAAGCTCTTCACTTCAGCAACTTTCTTAAATATTTCCAGTGTTTCTGTAATCAATGCTTCATCCTCCAATATAAGTTTTTGTTATTGGCGCTATAAGAAATCTCGATTGCTTTATCTCCTTTCCAAAGGTAAAGTGAAATTACTTTTGTGATTCTTACCTTAGGAGGGTCCCATGCCAATCTTGAATATCCTATCGAAAAGAATGTTAAAACAATTTACCTACCTCAATTCCGATACTTCGTCCTTTATCCTTGGTCTTGGTTTTACTGTTAGTATCGCTGCCTTTGCCACGGCCCTGGCTAATTTGCCCGGATTGAATAAGTTCGGTCCTATGCTGTGCGCTATATTTATCGCCGTTTTGTACCGCAATATTTGGGGCTACCCGGAGCAATGCCGCTCAGGCATCCAGTTTACTTCCCAAAAAATCTTGCGCCTTGCTATTATTCTCTATGGCTTTCGCCTGAATATCCAAATGGTTTTCCAGCAAGGCCCCGCGCTTTTACTTCAAGGATTGCTCACGATTGTTTCAGCTATTATTATAACTCTTTTGGTGGCTCATTGGCTTCAGGGGGATAAACAACTTGCCCTGCTCCTGGGAATAGGAACAGGGATCTGCGGCGCTGCTGCCATAGCCTCTGTTGCTCCTATCCTTAAAGCCAAAGATGAAGATACCGCTATCAGTGTGGGAATCATCGCTTTGGTGGGAACCCTTTTCACTTTAGCTTATACCCTGCTCTATCCCTATCTGGGACTAAATCCGACGCAATATGGCACTTTCAGCGGCAGCACCCTTCACGAAATCGCACATGCAGCAGCAGCGGCTAACTCCATCAGTTCCCAAGCTCTGGCTGCCTCACTGCTTGCGAAATTAGCTAGGGTCTTTTTCCTCATACCTGTAAGCTTTATCCTCCTTTGGTGGATGCGCCGTAAGGATAATCCATCCTCCTGCTCCACGAAAGCTGCACCCTTTCCCTGGTTTCTTTTGGGCTTTATCCTTACCAGCTTAATCGGCACATATCTTCCCCTGTCCCCTGCTCTTCTGGATACTTTAGCAAAACTTTCCTCCTTTTTAATGGCTGCTGCAATGGTAGGGCTTGGCCTCAACATCCACCTGGCAAGCTTGGGCAAACGGGCTTTACGCCCTCTTTTGGCAATGTTGGTAGCTTCTTTATTTGTTTCATTTTCCTCTTACTTCATTTTAACGATTTAGCTTCTTTAAATAAAACATAGATAATAACATCATTATAATAACATTTTCATCATTATAACATTCTAATCACTGCTACAAAGAAATACCATAAACAGCACCATAGAACAGAACGAAAAACCTCTGTGTCCTCTCCTAAGGTTGCACCTTGGCGAAATTACACAGAGGTTTCTCATTTTTAGCTCACAGCTGCTTTTAAGGCCTGATCCAGATCGTAAATTAAATCATCCACATCTTCAATACCAATGGAGAGTCTTACCATGTCCGGAGTAACACCGGCAGCCACCAGATCTTCTTCGGCTAATTGAGAGTGGGTGGTGCTTGCCGGGTGAATAACCAATGACTTAGCGTCAGCCACATTTGCCAGTAAAGAGAAGATTTGCAAGCTGTCAATGAATTTCTTACCGGCCTCAACTCCGCCCTTAATACCAAAGGTAAAGATGGAACCTGCTCCTTTGGGGAAATATTTCTGAGCCAGGTCATAGTATTTATTGCCTTCTAAATTGGGGTAGTTTACCCAAGCGACATTGGGATGTTGATTTAAATACTCAGCAATCTTTCTGGCGTTGGCCACATGCTTTTCTACCCGCAAGGACAAGGTCTCCAAGCCTTGCAAAAGTAAGAACGCATTAAAAGGACTTAAGGCAGCGCCGGTATCTCTTAAAAGCTGAAGTCTCATCTTCATGATATAAGCCAGGGGTCCCAAAGCCTCTGCATATATTAGGCCATGATAACTGGGATCGGGTTCAGTGAAACCGGGGAATCTCCCGCTTGCTGCCCAATCGAAGCGACCCGAATCCACAACAACGCCACCGATGGAAGTGCCATGACCGCCAATGAATTTGGTAGCGGAATGAACCACAATATCTGCACCATATTCAATGGGGCGAATCAAATAGGGTGTACCAAAAGTATTGTCCACAATTAAAGGCAGCCCGTTTTCATGGGCAATCCTGGCTACTGCCTCAATATCAATAAGGTTGGTTCCCGGATTACCGATGGTCTCAATGTAAAGAGCCTTTGTCTTCTCATTGATGGCTTTGCGGAAATTCTCCGGGTCATCAGGGTTAACAAAAACCGTCTTAATCCCCAGCTTCGGTAAAGTTATAGCGAATAAGTTATAGGTTCCTCCATAGAGGGTACTGGCGGAAACGATCTCATCTCCTGCCCCGGCAATATTAAGTATGGCATAGGTTATAGCGGCTGAACCGGATGCTACAGCCAGAGCACCCACCCCTTTTTCCAATGCCGCCATTCTCTTTTCAAAGACATCCGTGGTAGGATTCATAATCCTTGTATAAATATTACCTGGCTCCTTTAAAGCAAATAAGTTTGCTCCATGTTCGGCATTGTTAAAGACATAAGAAGTGGTCTGATAGATGGGCACAGCCCTTGCCCCTGTCGTCGGATCAGCAACTTGCCCGGCATGAACTTGCAGCGTGTCAAATTTTAATTCCCTTTCACTCATGTTCCTAACTCTCCTTTACCCCAATAATTTACCTTAGTCACTGCTTAAGCAGCCAAAACCGTTTTCATTAGTTCTTAGTATTTTAGTATGTTTACTATGCTTTTACCAAATTGTAAAATCCACCAGTCCATTTGTCAATAGAATTCTGTAATGTATTATATATTTTTTATTTATTTTCTTCGTTATTATTTAACAGACTGTTCTGGTGAAGATTAATAAAAAATGAAGGCGCTGCGACCAACTTATGCGGTTCCCTTAGCAGCGCCTTCATCCACTTCAGCCCGGACATCCATTTGGACTTGCATATTCCAGGCTTCCTGTTTTGAATTTATTATTCTGTCCTGATATATTCTATCCTGATCTGGACACCCTTGTTTTAGATATAGTACATAACTCCACCATTACCACACATGGCATTGTATTCCTGCACAAGATCTTCCAGGGTTATAGAATCCACGTATTGATTGATCCGGTTTGTAATTTCATCCCATACTTTTCTTTGAATACACTCCTGAATCGTTACTCCGCCTTCCGGCTGCCATTCCTCATTGGCTACGGACAAATCCCCTTCCAGAACTCTGAGAATCGTGCCTACTTTGATTTTTTCTGCCTGGTCGGCTAAAACATAGCCACCTTGGGCGCCTTTGACACTATTGATAATTCCGGCTTTACGCAATGCAGAAAAAACCTGTTCCAAATAATTCTCCGAAATGTTTTGTCTTTCCGCGATATTGGAAAGGGGCACATGCTCTCCCTGAGAATGAACGGCCAAATCCAACAAAGCTCTTAATCCGTATCTACCCTTTGTTGATATTTTCATCTCGATAACACTCCAAGCATTAGAATTCATATTGGTTTAATATTAATGGTAATATGAACTCCCTACTTTGTCAAACATTTGACTATATAGTAAAAAAGGGGTTACCCAAAGCCAACGCTTTAGTAAACCCCTTAGAGTATTACCGTTATCGCCTCTACAACAACCATGCTGCTTATTCTCTCAAACCATAGGTCTGAGTCACATCCAGGACAAAAATGATTCCATTGCCTGGCTCATCGATGTGCAGTTCATTGCGAATAGTCGTGACAATTGCTTCCGTGGAAGCACTTTCTGCCAGGATCAAAACGATTTCCTTTTCCGGTTCGATGGCCATGGAAAACAAAGTATGGGTCTCATGGATGCTGGAGCCCCTGGCATTGATAATGGTTCCTCCTCTGGCACCTGCTCTCGTGGCCGCCTCCATTACCTCATCCGCTTTTCCTCGATCTACTATAGTATAAATAGCATGATACATAGGAATATCTACGCCTCCTCTATCCTGTTCACTGCGAAAGACCATTTGACGGCCTACAAATCCTCTCACTGAGCTTGTATATGCAATACCATGATTAGGCTTATGCAGCGCTAATTTTTCATTGATCACTGCAATTGCCCTTTCAGCCGTATTTTTCTCTGCAATCATCACAACAATTTCCTTACGCACATCTGCCAAATCCAAAAGCTTTAAAATCGGATTGTTGACAGTGCCTCTGCCTAAGAAAATCGTTCCTCCCGGAATACCATTCTGTTTAGCAAGTTTGATTACTTTGCTACCGGTGCCGAAATTCACGACATAGCAAATCGATTCAAACTCTTTACCCTCAGGATTAAATATCATCTTCTTTTAATCCTTCCTTTACCGATTTTATCTTATAGAGCAAACCTAAAACCTGTAAGGCGATGATGGGGGTGGTTGCCACCATAGCGATTACCCCGAAACCATCCACCATAACATCTGCTCCCTCGACGGCTTCAGCTACACCTTGCGCAAAAGCCAAAACAAAGGTAGCCGTCATTGGTCCAGAAGCAACACCCCCTGCGTCAAAAGCCATCCCTACAAATAGTTTGGGCGCGAAATACATCATCAGTATAGAGACCACATAAGCAGGCAAAAGGAAATGCCACAGTTGCAGTCCCGGTATTATGATGCGCACCATGGATAATGAGACGGCAAAGGCTACTCCGATAGAAAGTGCGACTAAAACTACAGGCCTCTTTACATAACCACTTGTAACATCTTCTATCTGATGTGTCAAGACATAAACTGCAGGTTCCGCTAAAATCACCACCAGACCTAAAATAAAACCAATGGCTATGATAATTATATTATTATCTAAAGTGGCTAATGTGTAGCCAATCTTACTTCCAACCTCCATAAAACCGGCATTGACTCCCGTCAGGAACAAAACCAAACCAATAAAGGTATAGGCTAAACCTTTTAAAACTTTCCGATAAGCTTTTCGTGACAGTTTAAAAGATAACTTTTGAAAAATCAGGAAAAGCACGACGATGGGGGACAAAGCCAATAAAATCTCATAAGCCATTTGCGGAATAACTTCAAAGAATGGTCCCAGAAGGGAAGTTGTGGAATTCATGGATTCCTCAAGACTCCCGGTAATCTTGTCCTGCCGCGAGATAATGCACATAAGCATAACAGCTATTATGGCTCCTGTCGATGTTACCCCAACCAGACCGAAACTGTCTTTTTCCGAAGCTTTGCCGTCTTTCTTCAGGGATGACACCCCTAAAGCCAAGGCCAACATAAAAGGTACGGTCAAAGCTCCCGTAGTGGCTCCGGAAGAATCAAAAGAGATCGCTAAAAATTCCGGTGAAGTAAATATCCCTAAGCCAAAAATGATTAGATATAGAACTGTCAGCAATTTATACAAAGGAACATTATAAATTATGCGCACTAAACCGGTGGTGAGCATAGCAGCGATACCAATGGAAACTACTACGACAATACTTAATTTGGATATTACGCCGGAAGTAACCAGATCAACTTGCCCGGCCAAAATATGCAAATCTGGTTCGGCTATGGAAATAAAGAAACCCAAGGCTAAACCGGCCACTACAACGATCCACAGCTTATTGCTTTTGGCCAAAGTACCTCCCATGAGGGTACCAACCTTTGAAACACCTATGTCAACTCCAAAGAGGAAAATGGATAAACCAAAGACAATAAGCAGAGCCCCTAACAAAAATCGCCCCAAAAGAATAGGCTCCATCGGCGTTATCGTAATATTAAGCAACAACACAAGAACAACAACCGGTCCGACGGATATTAAGACTTCTTTTAATTTTTCTATAAGTACATTCAAATAAACTTCCCCGCCCTTTCTTCTATGCCGTATTGTTTACAATTACGCCTATAGCGAAGGTATTCAATAAATTTTTCCACCTCCTCCAGCTCTTCCGGAGTTAAATCACTACAATCTATTTGCATCTTACTATTATAAGAAACATTTTCATCAATATACCCTGCCAGCTTCAACAGTTCGTTGTAATTCAAGTTAAGGGCAAGAGCGATGGATTTAAGAACACAGGGAGAAGGATGTTTCCTTTCCCCATTTTCTAAGCGATAGATTTCTGTATGGCTGAGATGAGCCAATTGCGCAAGTTTGCGCATAGATATTTTGCGCGCTGCTCGTTGAGCAGAAATATACTGACCCAAGTCTACCAAACTCTGCACCTTCTTCAAATATAATAGAAAAAAATGGTATTGTTTATAAATAAAGGATTTAACTGGCTATTAATGGATGCAGCCATATCGCAACAATAAAATTATATCATTTTTCGAAATGATTGTCACCTAACATTGCCAAAATGGTGACAGTAGGAATAATATCTTTTTAAATTTACAGCTATTGACTATTTAGCAAAGATTAGTTATAATAGATTAACCGTTAGTTTTGTGGATGATACCTTCTCGATTGCCTGTGGCTTTGGGGAGTAAGGGCGCTTCCCATACAACGGGTAGATTAAAATCGTGGAGGTTTTTTAATGTTTGCCGACAAAGTTTTGACTTGTAAAGAGTGCTCAGCAGAATTCGTTTTTTCTGCTTCAGAGCAAGAATTCTATGCAGAAAAAGGGTTTACTAACGAGCCTGGCCGTTGCCCATCCTGCCGTGCTGCCAGAAAAGCACAAAACAATCGTAACCAAGGCGGATACTCTCGTCCGCAACGGGAAATGTACCCAGCTACTTGTTCTTCCTGTGGCGTAGAGACTACCGTTCCATTCCAACCGACCGGTGACAAACCCGTGTATTGCCGCGACTGCTACAGCTCACGCAAACGCAGCAACTGGTAATAAAATAGTTTACCAAGGCAGATAGCCATAAGCTATCTGCTTTTATTTTTTCCATTCTCTAAATCATGTTTTTAAATTAACCGATTTTTTACTACTTTGCTACTCTTTTGTTACATTTTACTGCTTAAAGTTTATTTATCATTTTGTGATTGTGCTACTTTTCATTATTATTATTTATATTGTTTCATGTATAATTATAAATTTTACTTATTGCAGTATGGCTTTTATGCAATTTAATAATTTTGCATTTTACTTAATTTTAATCATCAATTTTATTGTTAAATATTCTTTTTATTCGTTTATTAAGTCAACAAATATTCTGTAATTCTTATTTCACAAAACATCTGTAACAGAACGATACATATTTTTCTGAAATTTATCCAAACGAACCAATTGATAACTATTTTCACTTCAGATTTAAAGTTTATTTACCATAAAGCATTAATATTCGCTTTATTTAAAAATATTATATTAAATTTTAACAAAATTTTAACAAGAAATACTTGCTCATGCAACAAAAAGCAGGTAATATATAAATAAAAAATCAATATGGCGAGGTAATATTTATGCCAACATTCGAAGAATATACCAGAACATCATTTGGACACAAAGTAAACAAGTCCGCTCGACTGATGACCCAACGGTTAGCCTATCATTTCAAGTCAAACAACTACGATGTAACCACAGAACAATGGAGATTGCTTTTATATCTCTGGCGGGAAGACGGGCAGACCCAAAACAGCTTAGCTCAATGCACAGGCAAAGATGAACCCAGCGTTTCGCGAATTATTAATACCATGGAGAAGCATAACCTAGTAGTCAGAACCCAACATCCCCACGATCGCCGAACCAATCTCATCTTTTTAACCGAGAAAGGCAAGAGCCTTCGGGATCCTCTTATGGCTTTAGGCCAAAAAGTAAACGCTGAAATCACCCAAGGAATAAGTCCGGAGGATTTGACCGTCTGTATGAAGGTATTGGATAAAGTTCTTGATAACTTGTACAAACTTCAAAATTCCAGGTGAAAAAATTGAAACGAATATGTGAAAGTTTTAGAAAGCACATTAAAGGTGAAACCTAAAGGGCTGACGACCAGATTAAAATCCAGCGTCAGC
>Ga0134100_1002880_pt1 | contig 12495 bp, 11 predicted proteins | sample 11_taG_2_FD_94444 | JGI IMG/M metagenome (GOLD analysis project Ga0134100, IMG submission 94444) | Switchgrass degrading microbial communities from high solid loading bioreactors in New Hampshire, USA - 11_42_5_180_A3 metaG | ecosystem: Engineered > Bioreactor > Semi-continuous > Anaerobic >...
GATGCACTTGACGCATATTTGATTAATAGCTATTATATAACCGATTGGTAAGCATAAAGCCTAACAATGGCCATATGACGATTTGCTCCAACCTTGCTTCCAAGGATGAGTGGGAGCGGGCTTATATGGCTTATTAGCTGTGCCCGGTGAATCAGCCTTAACTTTTTGAGCTTTCTTAGGCGGTTCACCGAGCTTTTGCACAGTATACACATTATTGCCATGCTGTACCCTTATACCTATCCTGGAGCTGGTAAGAACCGTCATCTTAGTTCTAGGAGCAATAGATGCAGCGGCTTTACCATCATCACACACAACTTGATAATATTGGCCATGAAGAGAAAATACGCCGCCGTTATCAAGCCTTCTAGACAACTTAACACAAAGTATATTATCCAAATCGATATCCGGCGGCAACTCTCTAAAGGCCGGCTCAGAGTTTTGAGGCTCTACGGCAAAACTCTTATTATACTACTTACCACCTTACCTTGGAGCTGATCCTCCAAAGAAAGCTTATCCCTATTAGGAGAAACAAAAATAGTACGCCTGTCAGAATACAAACACAAAGGCAGCCCGTAATTGTCAATAACACTACGCATAACCTCAAAATATTTCTCCTTTCGTAAAGCAAGGACACGGGCTACCAGCTCATCACTTAAAGCATTAGCAGGTTTACGGCCTTTATTTTTATGAATAACAAAAGACGGACCTTGTTCCTTTCTCATACTGACAATATCACAGAATAATAACAACAAAATTTTGATAATTTGACAAAGAAATATGATAGTTTAGGTCGGGCTTTTTTTTATTGCGCACAAGATATATAATTATATAAATCATGCAAGTCTATTGAGGTGATTCTTTATGAAACGCGTGCTTTCTGCAAGGATTTTGAATAATCTATCTATTTCAAAGAAAATGATGATTGTTTTCATTGGCTGTGTGATACTACCTCTGTTTATACAGAGCATGTTTTATTATAATACAGCTGAAAAAAACATACAAAATCAGGTCATTCAACGCTTGACCCAATCGCTTAATGAAAAAGCAAATAAGATAGATGGCTGTATAAACGGTGCCATGTCTCTCTCATTTCGTTATAGCACAAATGAAGAGCTATATGAGCTTTTGGACACTGATTATAGTGATACCATGAGCTATTTTAATAATTATCAACAATATATAAAAAATATGTTGTTGCCCGATCTAGCTTATGAGACTCAAATAAGCCAATTGGTCCTTTACTCAGATAATCCAACAATATTAAACGGGGCACTTGTTAGGAAGATAGGCATACATGATTTCGATACATTGCAGGAAAATCTGGTCGATTACAGAATTGATAATCTTACACAATCCCCAAACGGCCCTAAGCTTAGGATCGCTTTAACCGCAACAGAGCCTGAAATTTCGAGCAATAGAAACTTAAGCATAATCAGGCCATTAAATTATTACAAAAATTATTCTAAATACCAAAAGGCGATTAGAATCGATATAAATCTTTCTAGCATATCATCGGTGATTAGCGAAACCGGTTTATTTGACAATATAATACTGACCGATTCGGATGGAAGAATATTAGTTTCAGCTAATACCTACCGTGAAAATGGTAAATACGATGTTTTTAAGCAAAACAGCTTAAAAGAAGGAGTTGTCGCATTGAAACAAACGCTTAACGATGTTCCTTTGACGTTATATGGCTATTATGATACCAATATAATCTCAAAGGAATTTAATAAAATGCGCTGGAAGATAGTTTCAGTTATGATTTGCAGTATGCTCATGGCATTTTTCTGCATACTCGTTGTTGCCGGCAATATAACGAAGAGGACGAAATTGGTCGTTGATTTATCCACTAATATAGCTAAGGGCAACTTTACTCAGATAAACGAGGATAAAATCGGCCGGGATGAGATAGGAGTTTTAACGGCCGGCATAAACAAAATGAGCTTACAGCTTCAAGATTTAATAAATGAAAGATACAATGCGCGCCTTGCTAAAGAGCGTTTAGCCAAGGAAAATATGCAGGCAAAACTTTTAGCACTTCAGAGCCAAGTGAATCCGCATTTTATGTTTAATGTGCTTGAGTGCATACGTTTAAAAGCGGCAGCTAAAAACGAAAACCAAACTGCAAAAATAATAATGTATGTATCGAAGATGTTCAGATATCTTATAAATTGGGATGATGATGTCATACCGCTAAACGAGGAAATAAAATTTTTGGAGGAGTTTTTCTATATACAAAAATATAGGTTTGAAGATGAATTTGAGTATAATATTAATATAGATGAAAGAGCTAAATCGTATTATTTGCCTAAGCTTATAATCCAGCCGGTAGCTGAGAACGCATGTGTACATGGCATAGAGTCGGTTTCTCATGTTAAAAAGATAGATGTTTGCGTAACTGCAGCCGGCGATAAAATGATAATATCTGTTTCAGACAATGGCATGGGCATGAGCGAACAAAAGATCATGCAACTTAAGAGAATGTTTAATGGTGGAGAAAAACTAGAAGACAGCATCGGCTTATATAACGTGTACCAGCGCTTATGCTTGTATTATGGTGATAATTTTACTATAGACGTGCAAAGCGTGGAAGGTAGTGGGACGAAGTTTGTTATAGCTATTCCGGTACGTCACTCAAGGGAGGAATTTTAATGTATTCCATACTATTGGTAGATGATGAAAAAGCGATAAGGGATTACTTGCCAATTGTTATACCATTCGAAGAACACGGCTTTAAAATCACTGCTGTTGCAAGAAACGGGCAAGAAGCCTTAGATAAGCTTGCGATGATAAGGCCAGATTTGATTTTATTAGATGTGCGCATGCCGATTATGGATGGCATAGAATTTTTGAAAATTTTAAGGCAAGGCAAGTTTTCGGATACTTTGGTCGTAGTATTATCTGGATATAGGGATTTTGATTATGCTAGAGAGGCTATGCGCTATGGCGTACGCTCTTATTTAAATAAACCGGTAGATGAGGACGAAATAATACCTTTGCTAGATGAAATGCGCGCTAAACTAGATGAATATTATATGAAGAAGCATTCTGAACTGCTGCGCCAGCGCCTTAGCGTCCTCAATGATCTATATAATGGCGCGGAAGAGAAAAGAAGCGAGTTGCGCGACTATACGCTTATGAGCTGCGTGCTGTTACCATATTCGCAGGAATGTGGATGCGATAGGCCATATTTTACTATGCAGGAGTGCATTTCTAAAATGGTTGGCCAGCTTGAAAACTGTCTCTTCCGCAGCGATGATGGGTATATAACTTTGTTGCTTCCTGACAAAGCGTTTGAGCCTTTCAATAACAGCAAAAAATTATACGCGGATAATCTATTAGGTGTTTTTAGAGCGTATAAATTGAACTGTTCTTTGCTTTTTGATTCATATATACTTGCCTATCCTGATAAGACATTTAAAGAGGATTTTGTGGCTCATATGGACATGATGCTTACAGAGCTGTTTTTTGCACCGACAGGTTTTATCGAGTATTGTCCGCAATACTTTAAATCGACTGATCAATTATGCTCAGAAAACAAATATATATGCGATATAAGGCAGTGCGCGTCTTTAGTTAATGAAGATGGGCTGAGGAACTTAATAAACAAGTTGGCCGATGACGTTTATAATTCGCGTCTGAATATATCGCGCATAAAAGAGATAACTTCCCGTATATATTATATTATAAGGGACGAATTATTGTTAGATGACAACGAGAATGCGCCTGCATTATTGCTGAATTTGCAGGAAGTTATGGATTGTCCATATTTTGTCACCTTTAATCAGTGGAGAGCATCATTGGACGCATTTATAAATGATGCGTTGGATTTTGCAAAAAATAAATGCAAAATGCCCAATTATAGAGTTAACAAGGATGTAATAGATTATGTACATCAACATTATAAAGAGCCTATAACGCTTAAGCAAATTGCTGATAGATTTTTCGTTAATCCTGTGTATCTGGGAAGGGCATTTCATAAAGCGACAGGGATGAATTTTAGCCAATATGTAAACCGCCTTAGGATAGCAGAAGCAAAAAGGCTTTTACTGCACACGGATAAATTAATTTACGAAATAGCAAGTGAAATCGGCTATTCTGAAAGCAAATATTTTATAACTAAATTTGTTGAAGAAGTCGGCAAGAGTCCGAAAGAGTATAGAAACCAATTCGGCACGTAGGTTTAAATTGTGGAATTTTAAGTATAGTTTTTGGAATGATTACAATTTCTCTCAATGTTATAATGATGTTACATTAAGAAAATATTGAGAGGAAGGTGTACATCTGAAATGGCAAGGAAAAGCAGATGGTTGGCGTTATTGGTAGCTTTGGTAATGCTTGTTTCTTTATCAGCTTGCGGTTCTTCACAAACTAACGAATCATCAAGTACTGATAATCAAGCTTCAAATACCAATAGTCAACAAACAAAGAAGTTGGGGACAATAGACGGCAAGGATCCTGAAACAGGGTTACCGATGCTGGCGGATAGGAACAATCCTATAACATTTAAAGTGTTTCTCGGCAGTCCGGGCCAGGCACCGGCAAAGGACAATCCTGTTATCAAAAAAATCACCGAATTGACAGGGGTTACAATAGATTTTGAATTCCTTGTCGGTGATCTTTCTCAGAAAGTAGGTGTCATGATCGCAGGAGGGGATTATCCAGATGCTATTAATGTTGATGACGCACAAAAGTTTATTGAGGCCGGCGCATATATACCGCTCGATGATAAGCTTCCCAATTATCCGAATTTAAACGATTTGTATTTACCATTCAAAGAAGATTTAACTGCTAAATACGGAAAGACATATATACTTGAGCTTTATAATGTTTATACGCCAGAATTAGCTCCGCCAATCTTTGACAATGGAGGAGCAGGTTTCTTTATGCAGAAGGATGTTATTGCAGAGAGTGGTTATAAAGTGCCAAGGACGCTGGATGATTATTTTGGCATGATCGAAGCTTATGCAGCAAAACATCCGACTGTTGATGGTGTGAAAACCAGAGGCTTTGAGATATTATGCGATGGATGGCGAGATTTCTGTTTGCGCAATCCTGCACAGCACCTTTTAGGCGATGGCAATAACGGTGATGCCACGGTGGATTATAAGACTAATACCGCGTATTTCTATCAAATAACCGATACTGCTAAAAACTATTATAAAAAGCTGAATGAAGAATATCATAAAGGTATTATAATACCCGATACTTTTACACAAAGCTATGACCAATATTTATCTAGAATATCGAGCGGAGCAGTGCTTGGCATGTTTGATCAGCGATGGAATTTTGCTGATGGGGAGAACGCATTGAAGGCTGATGAAAAGTGGAATCGTACTTATGTTTCTCTCCCGATAACAAATCCAGGTGTCAAGGATGGCTATCTCGATGCTCCGAATGGACATATAACTGGAATAAATGGCATAGGTATAACAATAAAATGCAAAGATCCGGACCGCTTGTTAGAATTTTATGACTATCTCTTACAAAGAGAGGTTCAGGATTATCTGCAGTGGGGTGTAGAGGGCAAGGACTGGGTAAAAGCCGGCGAAAACGATAAAGTTCTTACAGCGGAACGCCGTGCGCTGAACTACGATACTGCCAAAGCGCGCGATCTGACCGGTGTTACTCTGTGGAACTATTCTCCGAAAAGGCAAGGTCGTTATCCTGATGGAGCGCCATGTGGGCCTGGCGATTCAGTAGCGGAATATAAGGCATCGCAGTCTGACTATGATAAAGGTTTCCTAAAGGCTTTGAAGATCGATTATCCTGCACAGCTATTGTCTGAACCAGTTAAACGCCCTGCGTATTATCCCATCTGGGCCATGCCTATTGAAGAAGGGAAGGGTGCAGCTGGAGCAGCTCAAACTGCAATGATCGATGTTTGCAGAAAATATTATCCGAAGTTGATCATGTGCGATCCGGGCGAATATGATAGCTTATGGAATGAGTTCGTGAGTGCTTTCAATGCGGCTAACCCTCAGCCTTACCTGGACGAAATAAATAAGTATATTAAGGAGAAGTTAGGCCAGAACTAATTAGTCTGATCTTCGTATAAACAAATGGTGGAGACTGAGATGGGTATCTTTCTCCACCATTTGTTTATAATGCGTGCGGAGAGAAGCTTTATAGATGATGTGTATGAATAAAATTGAGAGTATGGGAGAGGGCAGAGATGAATAACGGCAATATTGCATTAAACAGGAAAACAGCGGGCCCGCTAAAACATGAAAATAAGTGGAAAGAATATAAAACACAGAGGGATCTCTTTATTATGATAATTCCATGCATGATCCTGACTTTTATATTCAGCTATTGGCCTTTGACTGGCTGGATCATGGCCTTTGAAGATTTCAGGCCTGCTAAGGGATACTTTGGTTCACCGTTTGTAGGGCTTGCTCAATTTGAATTTTTGTTAAAATCGCCAGAATTCTGGAAAGCATTTAGAAACACCGTTTGTATGTCGATCTTGAATTTGACTTTCGGGACATTTTTTGCCATAGCTTTTGCTTTATTATTAAATGAAATTACTCATATCAGCTTTAAACGATTTGTTCAGACCGTGTCTTATATGCCGCATTTTTTAAGCTGGGTCATAGTTTGTTCGTTAATAGCAAATATGTTAGCGTCGGATGGGATGGTAAATAATCTATTAATGGCTTTAGGGCTTATAGATAAGCCTATTTTATGGCTTGGAACGCCTCAATATTTTTGGTGGATCAATACATTTTCAACTGTATGGAAAGAAACCGGGTGGAATTCTATAATTTATATTGCGGCGATGACATCTATAGATCCAGCGCTTTACGAATCCTGCGAAATAGATGGCGGAAGCCGTTATACGAAAATGTGGCATATCACGCTTCCAGGGATTCGCAACACCATTATGGTACTCCTGATTATGAATATAGGATGGCTGCTGAATGCGAGCTTTGAGGTGCCATATTTACTAGGCAATAGGGGATTGGTGCTGGATGTTTCTCAGACCATTGATATATATGTGTTGAAGTATGGCATCAATATTGGAAATTATTCACTGGCAACAGCGGCAGGAATTTTTAAATCGGTTATTTCTATAGTTTTGGTTGCAGGGGCAAACTATATGTCCGGCAAAATTGGCGAAGAGTCATTACTTTGAAGGGAGGGGTTTGCATGGGCAAAAATAATAGGATTAAAAGAAACAGCTTGGAACCGGTTATATTTCATACCGTGAATACTTTGTTGATGCTCATTGTAGTCGTGGTAATGCTGTATCCATTCTGGAATACGGTGGCGGTGTCTTTCAACAATGCTATGGATACCTTAAAGGGAGGCATCACTCTATGGCCTAGGAAATTCACACTTTATAATTACCAGACGGTATTTAAAAATCCATTATTGATTACTGCTACTATAAATTCTGTTTTACGTACCGTGTTGGCAACTGTAACAGGCGTTTTCGCAGCTGCGCTTGTAGGATATGTACTTTCCAGACCTGAATTTTTATGGCGTAAGTTTGCTACACGCTATTTTCTCATAACTATGTATGTATCTGCGGGCTTAATACCCAATTATTTCCTTATTAAGGATTTGAATTTATTGAATAACTTTCTGGTATATATTCTGCCTGGAATGGTCAGCGCTTTTAATATTATTATTATAAGATCTTATATGCAATCTCTACCGTCGAGCCTTTCGGAAGCAGCCTTTATCGATGGCGCGGGCCACTTTCGCTGCTTTTTTCAAATAATACTGCCATGTTGCAAACCTGTGTTGGCGACCGTTGCTTTATGGTGCGCTGTTGGTGCATGGAATTCATGGTTCGATACATTTATATATTGCTCAAGCGATGATAGTTTGACAACCCTCCAGTACGAGATGATGAAAATGCTATCTTCCGCAATGCAGGCCGGCAGCCAAAGGTCGCAGCTATCGATATATGGACAGCAGTTTAAGACTGTTGTGACAAATACCATTACCCCACAGTCTATGCAAGCTGCGGTTACGGTGGTAGCTGCTGTACCAATTCTATGCGTATATCCGTTTTTGCAGAAATACTTTGTTAACGGAGTCACTTTGGGTTCAGTAAAAGGCTGAGTATTGCGCATAAGAGATCGTTATAATATGAAAGGAAAATATGGTTATGCAAAATGGTGCTTTCTATACAGGGAAATATCCGAATCTATTTGCGGAAATCGGTATAGCCCAGAATAAAATAGAGCAAAAAATCAATGATACATTCAACACGATGTTTTTTGATCCAGAAGAAAAGATTTATTTTGAAACCGATGACGATATGGCTTACATGCTAGATACCGGCAACAACGATGCTCGGACTGAAGGAATGAGCTACGGCATGATGATGGCCGTTCAAATGGACAGAAAGGATATATTCGACCGGCTGTGGCGGTTTGCTAAAACATATATGTATCAGACCAGCGGTAAATATCAAGGCTATTTTGCCTGGTCGGTGCGCCCGGATGGCACAAAGAATGCCGAAGGACCGGCTCCTGATGGAGAAGAATATTTCGCTATGGATTTATTCTTTGCCAGCAAGAGATGGGGTGACGGCGAGCCGCCTTTTGATTACAGTGCCCAGGCAAGGGATATACTGCGCCATTGCTTACATCAAGATGAGCTCGTAGAAGGCGGAGAGCCGATGTGGGATCCATCTACTCATTATATAAAATTCGTGCCAGAAGCATCGTTTACCGATCCATCATACCATTTACCTCATTTTTACGAGCTGTTTGCGCTTGCGGCCGATGAGAGCGACAGGCCATTTTGGAAGAAGGCCGCCAAGGCCAGCCGAAGATATCTGCATATATGCTGTGACAAAGATACAGGTATGGCGCCAGAATATGCCGAGTTTGACGGTACACCTAAAAAGCTGTTCCATGAATGGGAGTTTTACTCAGATGCTTACCGCGTAGCGATGAATATAGGATTGGATGCAGCGTGGTTTAATGAGGACGAATCGCTCGGTGAAATAGTAGATAAGCTCCAAGCTTTCTTAAGTGAGAATACAAAATTAGGAGAATATAAGGCCTATACTATAAAAGGCGAACCTTTTGATGAACCGGCCCTGCACCCTATAGCCATAATAGCTACCACCGCTGCCGGATCATTGGCGGCAAAAGGCAGATACAGGCTTCAATGGGTAAAAGATTTTTGGCAAACGCCATTAAGAAGGGGAAATCGCAGGTATTATGATAACTGCCTTTATTTCTTCTCGCTTCTCATGCTAGGTGGACAGTATAGGATTTATATATAAATCCTATACTGTGTTGCGAAAGAATAAGAAAAAATGTGAAATAGCGATATATACGGAGCTTATGTGATGTAATTGGGAGGATTAAGCAGATTTGATGATTGAATGTCGATGAAGGTAATAATATAATGATTTCATCTTGAAATTTTAATTGTGCATTTTTATTTAACCGGTTAAGTAAAGGGGTTGATATATTATCAAAAGGGTAGGGATAAGGGATGTGGCGAAGCGTGCTGGAGTTTCGGTGGCTACTGTATCTTATGTAATTAATGGCAAGGATGTCGTGAGTGACGAGGTTAAACAGCGTGTTCTCGATGCGATAAATGAGATGGGTTATACTGTAAATAACAACGCGAAGGCTTTGGCTACTAATAAAACCACGATAATAGCCCTTAATGGGCAAGAGATAGCATATGAAAGCAATAATAAATTTTTGGTCGATTTTATAGCAGGTGTGAGCGATAAGCTTTTTCAATATAATTACAATTTATTGATTTCACCATTTAAAAAAGAAGCGATATATGAAGAAGTAGTGCAATTGGCTAATGCGCGTAAAGTAGACGGATTCATATTGCTAAGCGCCACAGTTGATGATAGGAGATTGAGCTTTTTGGTAGAACGTGACATACCATTTGTTTTAGTCGGAAGAAGTAATTTATATAAGAAGATTAATTACATTGATGTGAATGATGAAGAAGGAGGATACGAAGCTACCACTCACTTTATAAAGCTTGGCCATCAAAAAATAGCTCACATAGCTGCTCCTCTTAAAAATTTCTACGCATTGAACCGCTTGCGAGGTTATGTAAATGCATTGCGTGAACACGGCATTGAGATAAATAGGGATTATATAGTAAAGGGAGATTTGACGCTTACGAGCGGTTATGAGGCAGCCAAAAAGCTTTTTGCTTTGGAAGATAAACCTACTGCTATTTTTTCAGCGAATGATTTTATGGCTATAGGCGCGATAAGGTACATGAGAGAAAATGATATAAAAGTACCTGAAGATGTTGTTATAATTGGCTGCGATAATACTGATTTAGGCAGAAATATGTTTCCAAGTCTAACTACTATTGATCAAAAAAGCTATATGCTCGGTTACAAAGCAGCGGAAGGTATAGTAAATATTATAAATGGTAAGATAAAATCCGGTGCATTTAATGTGATTATAAAGCCGGAGATCATATATAGGGAAAGTTGTCCTGCATAATTTTTGTCGTTTCCAAATTTAACCGGTTAAATTAATATTAAATGCGCTGCAGCATCATGTAAAACAGTGCATTTATATAAAAAAACGATAAGAGGAGGAGATAGATATGTAAAACAGAAAGTTTATTTCGGCAAAAACATGTTTAACAGTGTGGGTTTGATGGAAAAATAATTTAGGAGGAATTGATGAAATGAAAAAACTATATCGTTTATCAATATTGATTTTATTGGCTGTTTTTCTTATAGCAGGCTGCTCGAACACTTCAACTACAAAGACAACCACAAATACGAGCGATAAGCAAGAACAAAATGCGAATTCACAAGAAAGCAAAAAAGTTGTGCTTAAATTAGGAATTTGGCCTGAAGACACGCTTACGAACGATATAAAGATGTTCGAAGAATGGAAAAAAGAGTTTAATGAGAAATATCCAAACGTTGAAGTCGTTCCGGCTAATTATAAATATGCAACTGATACCTTTGTCCCGTTAGCGCAAAGTGGTAACCTGCCTACCATATTCGAAACATGGTTTACAGAGCCTCAAAAGCTAATAGCTGGTGGCTTTGTAAAGGACGTTACTGATGAAGTGCAGGCAAAAGGATGGGACAAATACATGAATCCATCTATAAAAGATTTATTATCTGAAGATGGCAGGCTTTATGGTGTGCCTCGCGATGGTTATGCCCTCGGAATGTATTTGAATCTTAATTTGTTCGAAAAAGCAGGCCTTATGAATCCTGATGGAACAGCTAAATATCCGAAAACATGGAATGAATTAGCGGAAGCAGCTAAGACTATTAAAGATAAAACTGGTAAAGCAGGCTTTTGCTTGTTAGCAAAAGATAATTCTGCTGGGTGGCATTTTGCTCAAATAGCATGGGATTTCGGTGCTCAACTTGAAATCCAACGTGATGGGAAATGGTATGCGAATCTTAACTCGCCTGAGAGCATAGCTGCAATGAATTACGTTAAAGATTTGAAATGGAAATATAACGTACTTACAGACGACCCAACCAATGAGGACTGGGGTTCAGGGTTTGAAGCCATAGGGACAGGAAGAGCTGCTATGTATCTCGGTGCTCAAGATGCTGTTAATCAGCCTACACAAGTAAACGGTCTTCCAATAGATAAATTATCACTTGTTCCGGTTCCTGCTGGCCCTGGCGGTCAATATGCCCTTATGGGTGGCACACCTTACATGTTTGCAGCAAATGCGACTTCGGATGAAGTAACTGCGGCCTTGAATTTTCTTGAAATAATGGGCAAAACACCTATAGTGACTGACGAAGCAATAGCAGGTATGAAAGCAGATGCAAAAAACAGGGTCGCCAATGGCGTGCCAGTAATACCGACGTTTCCAGTATGGGTAAATGAAGACTACCTTAAAGCACAGGATGAAGTTATAAAAGAATTCGGCAATGTTAATATGGCTCTTTATAACGATTATTACAATTGGGTCAAAAAGGATGGTGTATTACATTCCGAGGAGCCTCAACTTACGCAGGATATGTATGCTGAATTGACAAAGGTTTTACAAGCTGTAGTGACAGATAAAAACGCAGATGTAACTAAGCTTTTAAAGACTGCTAATGATAATCTTCAATCGTTGCTTGATAGCCAGGTAAATAAATAATAAAATGCCGGCACTGCTTATATGCGTTTATATAAGCAGCGCTGGCGCTAATTATGTTGCATGCATAAAGGAGGAGCTGCGTCGATGGTTAATTTGGGTCGCAAATCAAATGATAACGCTGTGGCGCCGAACAATCTGGCTAGAAATGTAAGCGGCTGGCTTATAATGCTTCCAAGCTTGATATTATTCGCATTTTTCATATGGGAGCCACTGCTGGCAAGCGTGCAATTATCATTTTATTCCACGAAAGGTATGATGCGTGAATCATTTGTGGGGCTGAGTATAATGCCCCCACTTGTCAAGACAATTTTTTAGCTTTTCTAAGTTAGGTTCTCCTTTCTTTATTTTTGTATAATTTTTACATTTATGCACTCTGTTGGAGGATGTCAAGGGCGAGCGTAA
>Ga0134100_1002890_pt1 | contig 12430 bp, 12 predicted proteins | sample 11_taG_2_FD_94444 | JGI IMG/M metagenome (GOLD analysis project Ga0134100, IMG submission 94444) | Switchgrass degrading microbial communities from high solid loading bioreactors in New Hampshire, USA - 11_42_5_180_A3 metaG | ecosystem: Engineered > Bioreactor > Semi-continuous > Anaerobic >...
AATGTAGTATGAGCAACTTCATTTTACCTGAGATTTCAACTTCATGCTCGCTTTATTTAAAAAAATGTTGAAGCACCTCAAATTTTTATCTTTCGGTACCCCAACATTTATTATAGAACCAATAAAACTTTGAGACGGCCCCTCAATTATTAGATGAATTTGTCCAGCCAATGATCTTCAAAGCTATTTTTCATTATGCTGTGATTGGAGTATTATAATAAAGGAAAATAAATAGTATATTTTCGTTTATTAAGCAGTGAGTCATCCCATAATATATTATTACTGGGGCACTCCGTGAGATAATACTGATTCTATAGGAATCTGCTTTGCAAAAATAGTAGCACTAACAACTATACAGGGGAACATATGAAAAAAGACGTTAAAACATACTGGACACTCTTTATCTCTACATTTTATTTAAGCGCTTTTACTTTTGGCGGAGGATATGTTATTGTTCCGTTAATGAAGAAAAAATTCGTAGATGATCTAAAATGGATTGAAGACAAAGAAATGCTTGATTTGATTGCAATATCACAATCATCGCCCGGCGCAATAGCAGTTAACGCTTCAATTTTGATTGGTTACCGTGTTGCCGGTTATTTAGGATCATTAGTTTCACTTATCGGAACTGTTATGCCACCTTTGATTATCCTGTCAATTATTTCGTCTTTCTATACCAGACTAAAAGAGAATGCTGTATTCAACGCATTGCTTAAAGGTATGCAGGCGGGTATCGTTGCCGTTATTGCAGATGCGGTGATCAAACTTGGCAGCAGCATAATTAAAGAAAAAAAACCGTCTCAATTCTTATTATGGCAGGCGCTTTTATTGCAGCCTACTTTTTCAAGGTTAATGTTTTTTATATTATCATAACATGCGGAATGATAGGAGCTGCTTCCACATATCTCAGAGAAAAGCAGAAAGGAGCAAAAATTAAAGAATGATATATTTAAAGTTGTTCTTAAGCTTTTTTCAAATAGGGTTATTTAGTATTGGCGGAGGGTATGCTGCGCTCCCATTAATACAGAATCAGGTCGTAGAAAAAAATACATGGCTAAGCATGACCGAATTCTTAGATTTAATTACCATTGCAGAAATGACACCAGGACCTATTGCCATAAATTCTGCGACTTTTGTGGGTATCCGAATTGCAGGGACCATGGGTGCCGTTATAAGCACTTTTGGTTATATACTGCCATGTTTTATTATTGTATTAACACTTGCCTTTTTTTATTATAAGTATAATAAATTAACTCTTGTTCAGGGAGTTTTGGCAGGTTTAAGGCCGGCAGTAGTATCCCTTATTGCCTCTGCGGGATTGAGTATTGCAATACTGGCTCTTTTGAACGATAGTTCAGCAAAATTCAATCTTTCAGCTATAAACCCCATTGCCACAGGCCTTTTTATAATCGGTTTTATTATTATGAGAAAATTAAAGCCCAATCCTTTATTCATTATAATTAGTTCGGGTATTCTGGGATTGTTGTTTTATCTTTAATAATTCTAAAGGCATCAAAAAAACTAATCTGATATAAAAGATTTTCGCTGATGCTAAGAATGACAATAAGACAAGATCATTGTCATACGCTCTTAATAAAACGCGTATTGATATGTGCGTTTTATTAAATATGCTATTCTGTAAATCGCTTTATCAGAGAATCATGAGCCAGATTTTCCAATTCATCGTCTAAGGGAGTCAGCCCTTGAAAATCCGGATATTTATTTAACAGTGCCAACATTATTAAGTGATCTGCCAAAGCCGGGTTTTTCGGAAGCAGACTTCCGTGGGAATAGGTGCAGAAAGTGTTTTTATACACAGCTCCTTCAAATCCGTCCTCACCATTATTTCCAAAACCTTTTATGACTTTCCCGAGAGGCTTTACACCTTCGCCCAGATAGGTCTTGCCGGCATGGTTTTCAAAACCTACAATACGGTAATTTTCGCCTTTATTTTTTAGAAATTCAACTTCAAAAACAAAATTCCCGATCAACCGCGTATCACCTGCATGAGTCCATACATTTATCGCTCCCAGGCATTCTATATCCTTTCCGCTGTTGGTCTTATAATATTTTCCCAGCAGTTGAAAACCGCCGCAAATACCTAAAAATACTTTACCGGCTTCCACAGCTTCAATTATTGCCTGGCGCTTGCCACCCATCAAATCATCCTGAATAATGGTTTGCTCATAGTCCTGACCGCCGCCGATAAAGAAAATATCGTAATCCTCGTACTTTAAGGTATCGCCGATGGAGATATTCTCAACGTTTACTTCAATATTTCGCCATTGGCAGCGGCGCTGCAGTGCTATAATATTTCCCCTGTCACCATAAAGATTTAACAAATCCGGATACAGATAGCATATATTTAATTCATACATATTTATTACTCCCAAAACTCTTTTAGATTATATCTTTTCTTAAGTTCCTTTCTGATATCAAGCATGGCCGTATAAGTAGGGAGGATGTAGACAGTATCGTTTTCATTTGACGCTTCCATCATTGAATCAATCAGTTGGGCTTCCCCATGCCTGATAAAAATGCTGTCAGAGGGTATTCCGGCATACTTTAACCTCACCGCCATATCCTCAGCCCTTATTCCTGATACAAAAAATCTCCGGATCTTGTTTTGCATGAAGGACAGAATTTCAAAGTCCACGTCCCATAACCATGAAATGTCGGTACCGTCAGCCAGCTTGTCATTAATGGCAAAACCGACTACACATTTATCTTTTTGAGTCATCAGGTATTTTAAAACCTGATTAAAGCCGGTTGGATTCTTAACCAGTATCATCTTAATATTCCGACCGTTGACCGAAAGGGTTTCCATCCTCCCGAAACCGCATTCAAAACCTTCAAGAACATAAATCAGGTCTTTCTCTTCAAGCTCAAGCAAATGGCCTACGGCAGCACCTGCAAGAGCGTTATAGATATTATAAAGTCCGGGAAGAGCCAATTTCACGGCAATTTTTCCGTTAGGCATTTTAATCTCGATTGTAGAACTTAAGTTGTCATACTCCATAACCTGGGTACATTCGATTTGAGCGGCAGGCCTTTCATAACCGCAATTTGGGCATTTAAAATGGCCAAGATGGGCAAAAGAGTTGGATAAATACTCATAACGAGATTTGCAGTGGATGCAGAAAGCTGCATCCGCGTTGGCAACCAAATAATCCTCAGGGTAAACTTTGTCGCCTAAACCGAAATAAATAACCGGATTCCGGGTGTTTTGGCCGAGGGAGGCGCAAAGCGAGTCATCGGCGTTAAGTATCAGCCTGGATTCAGGGGTACCCTGAATACCTTCTCTTACATTGTTTAACGTAGTGTACAGCTCACCAAAACGATCCAGCTGATCTCTGAAGAAATTCGTAACTACAATGATCTCAGGCTTGAGTTTGGGAGCAAGAGTTCTGAAGGCAGCTTCGTCTGTCTCCAGAAGAGCGGTTCTGACAACGGGCTTGCCTGTAAGAGAAAGAGCGCTTATCAGAGTGGTGGCGATACCGCTTGCAAGATTTGCCCCAGACTTATTTGAAACATACTGTAATCCTGCTTTTTGCAACATTCCCTCAATTATCCGGGAAGTGGTGGTTTTACCGTTTGTTCCGGTTATCATTATAATTCTGAATCTGTCTGACAGCCTGTTGAAAATATCCGGACAAATTCTGAGGGCGATTTTTCCTGGCAGGCTTGTTCCGCCCCTTCCAACCAATCTTAATCCAAATACGGTGAGCTTGGTAACTATAATGGCCAGGCCCAGTCTAAATTTTTTAAAGAATTCTTTCATATAAAACTCCCGAAGGTAAAAATACAATATGTATTATACCCCATAATATATACATACAAATAAAAGCATACAAATAAAAGTCGTGAAACGACTTTAAGCGGTGCAATTATTATTATACAATAATATAAGAATCATGTACAAGCTGAATAGGTCTTCCGGAGGAAAGAGATAAATGAACAAAAAATTAATGATAGTTGACGGAAACAGTATTTTAAACAGAGCGTTTTATGCACTGGCGGGGCCAAGAATGCTGACAAAAGCTGACGGTACGCCTACAAATGCGGTTTTTGGCTTTATTAATATATTAAATAAATATATTGAAGAAGAAGATCCCGAATATCTGGCGGTTGCCTTTGATCTTAAGGCTAAAACCTTTCGTCATAATAAATATGAAGGATATAAGGCAAACAGAAAAGGAATGCCAGATGAGCTGGCCGCTCAATTGCCCATTGTCAAAAAGGTTCTGGCGGCCATGAACATTGCGGTGACCGAGTATGAAGGTCTGGAAGCCGACGATCTTATTGGGATATACTCGAGAGTTGCAGAAAAAGCGGGACTGGATGTATCAATAATTACCGGCGACAGAGATGCCCTTCAGCTGGCAAGCGATAAAACAACTGTGATAATTCCCAGTACTTCGAAAGGTCAGACTGTAACAAACAGATATACCCCCGCCGAGATAGCTGAGAAATACGGTGTTGCGCCGGAGGCTCTAATTGAAGTTAAAGCTCTTATGGGAGATCCTTCCGATAATATCCCCGGGGTAAAAGGAGTAGGAGAAAAAACAGCCATTGAGCTTATTAAACAATTCGGCAACATTGACAGGCTTTATGAGAATATTTCATCAATAACAAAAGCAAAGCTTAGGGAGAATTTAGAGAATTGCAGGGATTTAGCGTATCTTAGCCGGGAATTAGGCACGATTGTCAGGGAAAAAGACGGACTTAACGATATTTCCGGCTTTAAGCGAAAAGAGTATAACAAAAAAGAGCTTCTTTCCATATTCAAGGATTTGGAGTTCAACTCATTCATAAAGAGAATGGGGTTGGAAAGTCCGGAACCGGAACAGGTTATCAATGAAACAATATGCTGTGAAGTTATTGACAGCCCTGAGTATTTAAGGAGTATTACTGATCAATTATCCCATGAAAAGCTGCTGTCGCTTCTGCCCATATTCAATAAGACAGGCAGGGTCGGAGGTATGCTGGATATAATCGGTATAGGAACGAATGACAAGTATTATTTTGCTTCGACAAAAACCATTGATGAAAGCAGCCTGTTAAATGGTATTAAAGTTATACTGGAATCCAGGGATATTACCTTGATCAGCTATAATGTGAAGGAACTGTATACCTGGTGTTTATGCCATAATGCAGAAATTCGTTGTCAGTTTTTTGATTTGATGGTGGCTGAGTATCTTATTGACGCACTGGCAAGCAGCTACTCCATTCCCAATTTGGCAAGAAAATATCTTGGAATCGAGATAGAAATGCCAAAGGAGAAGAAAGACAAAGGAAAGCAAATTGGATTGGATCAGGACGAAGACAATTCCGTTGCGCTATTGGGAAAAGCGATTTCAACTTTTAAAACCATTTACGAAAAACAAAAGGCCGTTATTGATGAAAGCAACCAAAACAGTCTTTTCTATGATGTAGAGCTGCCGCTTTCATTGGTTCTGGGGAGCATGGAGTATTATGGATTTAAGGTGGACAAGCAATATCTTGAGGAATATGGCCGACGACTTGATAACCGTATTAAATCCCTTGAACAGACAATTTATATGCTGGCCTGTGAAGAGTTTAATATAAATTCTCCAAAGCAGCTGGGAATAGTATTATTCGAAAAAATGGGCTTAAAAGCCGTGAAGAAGACTAAAACCGGCTATTCTACGGATGCGGATTCACTGAATGAGATTATTGACAGTCACGAAATAATACCTTGTATTCTGGAATACAGGCAACTTTCAAAACTAAAGTCAACCTATGCGGAAGGACTGGTAAAGGAAATAAACCCCGAGACAGGGAGAATACATTCGAGTTTTAATCAGACGGTAACCGCCACCGGAAGGATTTCCAGCACTGAGCCCAATCTCCAGAACATTCCCGTACGCACCGAGGTGGGAAGAGAAATAAGACAGGCGTTTATACCGGAGGATGGCTATGTGTTTGTTGATGCTGACTATTCCCAGATAGAACTCAGAGTACTGGCGCATATAACAGGGGATGAGGTGCTGCAGAACGCTTTCAAAGACGGTATGGATATCCATACGCTTACCGCTTCCCAGGTTTTCAATGTATCCATGAAAGATGTGACCCCGGAAATGAGAAGAAGCGCAAAAGCTGTTAATTTCGGTATTATATACGGTATCGGCGATTTTTCACTGGCTAAGGATATTGGCGTAACTCGTAAAGAAGCTGCAAGGTATATTGAAAATTATCTGGCAACCTACCCAAGAATAAAGGAATACATGGAGGGTACAGTAAAGTTAGGCAGAGAAAAGGGATATGTTGAGACCATGTTTCACAGGGTAAGGCACATACCTGAGCTTAAATCATCAAATTATCAGGTCAGAGAATTCGGTAAAAGAGTCGCGATGAATACTCCTATTCAGGGAAGCGCCGCCGACATAATAAAAATTGCCATGGTAAAGGTATGGCGTGAATTGAAAAAAAGAAATCTCAAATCAAGATTGATTCTTCAGGTGCATGACGAGTTGATCGTAGAAACGGCCATTGACGAGGTGGAACAGGTTAAAGAAATCGTTAAAACTAATATGGAATCTGCGGCTGACCTGGCAGTTCCGCTTGTGGCGGATGTATCTGTCGGTTCAACCTGGTTTGAAGCAAAATAACGGATTGTAACGGAGAAGTATAAATGCTGATAATAGGTGTAACAGGCGGAATAGGAGCGGGGAAGTCTTCTGTTTCGGCTATTTTAAAAGAGCTGGGAGCAATAGTTTTAGATGCCGATTTGATTTCTAAACAAGTTGTAGAGCCGTATAAACCGGCATGGCTGGAAATTAAAAAAACCTTTGGGGACGGTTTTATCCGCAAGGATAATACATTGAACCGAAAAAAGCTGGCCGATGAAGTGTTTGCTTCGAAAGAAAAGAGACTGGTTCTTGAAAAGATTATTCATGAAGAGGTTATAGCCGAAATAAAAACGCAACTGGCCAAATTAAGGGAAAACGGTTATACGGGCACAGTGGTTCTGGACGTTCCTATACCGGTCAAAGAAGGATTTTTAGACATTGCTGACAGAGTATGGGCTGTTGTAAGCGATGATGAAATCAGAATAAATCGCATAATGAAAAGGAGCAATATGTCCCGGGAAGAAGCAGAAGCGCGTATGTCTTCACAGCTTACCCAGGATGAGTATAAGGCACTGGCTGATGAAGTAATTGAGAATAACGGCAGCATAGCAGAACTCAAGGATCATGTAAAAGATTTATACAAAAAGCTGTTAGCCGATTTAAAAGCTTCAGACATCTGATATGAAGCTTTAAAATAAGTTATTGCAGATAAAAAACTTGTCACAAGTTTGCGGTTATTGTAAACTATATGAGAAGGTAAGGAAAGTTCTGCCTTTGATAAGGGGTGTTATCATGAAGAAAGCGATATTTGAAAGGGATATCTTATTCCCAACACGAAACCCTATGGAACCCGGGAGCGTAAACGTAGCGGTGTATCCCCCTGAGAATACCGGTGACCTACCTATAGTTGTTCAGGCCAAAACAGATCATAATCTTAAGGATTATGTAACTGAGATTGTTGACATACTTCAGACAGAAATATTCGACAGGATAAAAATGGATATTAAATCAAAAGGTATTATTTACTTTGTCCCATATGGTGAAAATGATCGGGCGGTAAGTGTTAAATTCGACGAAAATGGCAACTATAATATAGAAGAAGTTGAGTTGGACGATGTTCTTTAATAAAAGTGGAAAATACTTTATTTGTTTGTCTTGCTTTATAGTATGTTTCTGTTAAAATAATAATGATTGTTGTGATTATTTTCACAAATCATATATATATTACGCAAAAGGAGTTGAGTTTTTATGCCACTTGTAGGTACTACCGAAATGTTCAAGAAGGCATATGAAGGCGGATATGCAATAGGAGCCTTCAATGTGAACAATATGGAAATTATTCAGGGAATAACTGAAGCAGCCAAGGAAGTTAATGCTCCACTTATTCTGCAAGTTTCTTCCGGTGCAAGAAAGTATGCCAATCATACTTATCTTATGAAATTAATAGAGGCAGCTATTATCGAGACTAATCTTCCCATAGCTGTTCATTTGGATCACGGTGATAGTTTCGAGCTCTGCAAGTCATGTATTGACGGCGGTTTTACATCTGTTATGATAGACGGTTCACATCTTCCCTTCGAAGAGAATATCGCTCTTACCAAGAAAGTTGTTGAATATGCTCATGCACATGGTGTAAACGTTGAAGGCGAGCTTGGCCGTCTTGCAGGTGTTGAGGACGATATTAAAGTTTCAGCTGAAGAATCCTCTTATACAAGACCTGAAGAGGTTGAAGAGTTTGTCAGCCGTACAGGAGTAGATTCCTTAGCTATAGCAATTGGAACCAGTCATGGTGCATACAAGTTCAAAGGTGAACCTAAACTGCGTTTCGATATCCTTGAAGAGGTGGGAAGAAGACTGCCCGGATTCCCAATAGTTCTTCACGGCGCATCTTCGGTTATTCCAGAGTATGTAGACATGATAAATAAGTATGGCGGAAATATGCCCGGCGCAAAAGGTGTTCCTGAGGACATGCTGAGAAAGGCTGCATCTATGGCAGTATGTAAGATAAATATTGACTCGGACCTTCGCCTTGCTATGACAGCATCTGTCCGTAAAGTATTATCTGAGAATCCAAGCGAATTTGACCCCAGAAAATACCTTGGCCCTGCTCGCGAAGAGATAAAGAAGCTGGTTAAGAATAAGCTGATCAATGTCCTCGGATGCGCAGGCAAAGCATAAAACATATGGAAAAACCGCTCTAAAGAAATGAGCAGTTTAAGACTGAAGACAAAGCTCACCGAAAGAAGCGTTCACATAGGGATTTACGAAACATGTGAATTTTAACCGACTCTCTTCAAGCGGAGACTTGAAAGAAAAGACTGCACCGAAGGATAAAACCTTTAGTGCAGTCTTTGTTTTACTGTTTATGACAATGATGATGAACTGTTCACCTTAAAGACGGAACTGGGATTCTGGCATTAGAAAACTAAAATAGAAACTCCTCATCACGATTTTAGAAATTAGTGGTGAGGAGTTAATTATTATTTAAGCTATGCATGTATCGGAGTTTTCAACAAAGAAGTACCTTATTCCCCACATTCATCATGATGCTGATGCTCATGACAAACGGAACCAGTAGATTTAAGGGAGCCCTGCAAGTACGCTTCTACTGCTGCTTTAGCATCACCTTTTGCTCCTACAACAACTTCAACGTTCCTTTCATTAAAAATCTCAACCGCGCCTCCGCCCATACCACCGCTGATGATGACATTTACACCACGATCAGCAAGAAAGTTAGGTAAGAATCCAGGCCTATGCCCGGGGTTAGCAACGGTTTCGCTTTTGATGATTTGATTATTTTCAGTATCAAAAATCATGAAACCTTCGCAATGTCCAAAGTGCTCAGTCACCATTCCATTTTCGCTTGCTACTGCAATTTTCAGCATTTTAGTTTTCCTCCATTTTTTCTAAGATTTTTGCAACCGGCTCAAACCAATTGCCATCGAAAAGCTCTATCATACCCTTGTCACATGCAGCCGAAATTTTTGGGTCGATAGGTAACTTAGCAAGAACCTTTAAATTATGTTTTTCGGCAATTTCTTCAATATGACTTTCGCCAAATATCTGATAGTCCTTTCCATTATCAGGGCATTTAAAGTAGGACATGTTTTCCACCAGACCGATAATAGGGATATTCATCATCTCAGCCATTTTAACAGCCTTTGATACGATCATGGATACAAGCTCCTGTGGTGAGGTCACAACAATAATCCCATCAACAGCAATAGACTGAAATACCGTAAGGGGAACATCGCCGGTGCCCGGTGGCATATCAATAAACATAAAATCTACATCGCTCCAAATAACATCTGTCCAAAACTGCTTTACTGTGCCAGCAATAATTGGCCCTCTCCAGACAACCGGATCAGTGTCGTTTTCTAAAAGCAAATTGACAGACATAATATCAATCCCAGTCTTTGTTTTAACAGGGAATAGACCGAATTCACTGCCTGAGGCTTTCTCCCTGATACCAAATGCCTTAGGGATAGAAGGCCCGGTGACATCCGCATCAAGAATCGCAGTATGATAGTTCATCCTGTTCATGGTAACTGCAAGCATAGAGGTAACAAGTGATTTACCGACACCACCTTTGCCGCTGACAACACCAATAACCTTTTTTACACTGCTCATCTCATGCAGCTTCTCGGAGAAATCCGTTTTTTGTTCTTTTCGTTCTGCGCAGTCCTCCGAACAACTGCTACAGCTTTGATTGCAATTTTCGCTCATAATCTTGCTCCTTTTATTTAAAATACAATTTCACTGCCTGCTGACAGATAATTGATGCTATCACCCATAATAGCTTTCAGCCTTTTATAAGGCTCGATACCTGTGCAATGGCAGGTGTAAAACTTTGCTTGTGTACCCATCAGGTATTTACCAATTCTATCTATCATTTCAGAGTCCTCGTTTCCGCCTGAGCGGCTGGAAAGATGAAATCCACCTATCACATAGCCCGGCATTCGGCCTTTTAGCGTGTGAAAATGCTCAAGTATATTTATGATACCATTATGAGCGCAGCCTGTTACTAATAGGGTTTTCCCGTCTTCCTCTACCACGAGGTTTTGTTCATGTGCAAAGATATCAGCTATCGTTTGCCCCTTATATTCCTTGAGCAAACCACTGTTTGATTTTGGGCGTGGCTCTTTTTGGACGATATTAGAGAATACTTGGATTCCACTGTTAATAAAGAAACGGTCTGACGTGAGGATAATTTGTTTGTTTTGCTTCAGATCTTCATCAAGACCGACAAATTCCAATTCATCATTTGGACGAATAGCATAGTGCTTTTCAAAAGCGAGACGATGTAGAAATACCTCGGCTTTTATGTTTTCTTTCAAAAAGGTTTTTAGCCCTCCGCCGTGGTCATAGTGTCCATGCGAAATCACAAGAAAGTCAACATCAGCAATATTCACATTAAGCTTTTTTGCATTTTGAAGAAACAAATCGCTTGCGCCCACATCAAACAATATTTTGTGTTTTTTTGTTTCTACATACAAGCTAAGGCCATGCTCGCTGCCAAAGTCTTTTGATATCGAGGTGTTTTCAACCAACGTTTTAATAAGCATGACTTTAGCCACCACCTTTTTCAAAGAGTAGATTCATTGTTTTGTGATAAACCTCTTTAACCGCCGTCCCCGATATGCAGTCTATATCTACAACGGTTTGACCATTATTAATCGCTTTCACGGCATTGGAGTCGAAAGGTATCCTACCGATAAAAGGCAGCCCTTGTTTTTTACAAAACCGTTCAATCTTTTCTGTGTTTTCAATGCTGGTATCATATTTGTTGATACATACCGCTGTCTTCGTCCCGAATTTCGCTGCTGTATTTATAATGCGCTCCATATCGCTGATACCTGATATAGAAGGTTCTGCGACTATCAAAACCATATCCACACCACTAAGTGATGCGATGACAGGACAGCCTATTCCGGGAGATCCATCAATAATGGCAAGTTCCGCATCGGCTGCCGCAGCCTTCATTTGCTTTTTCACCTCAGTTACAAGCATTCCGGAGGTACCACTGCCCATTTTTAGTTGCGCTGTTGAAAAAACTTTTTCTCCATCAGAATACAGCATCAATTCCCCGGCCACTGCCGGTTTCATAGTTATCGCTTCCACAGGACAAACATACTCACAAACGCCGCAGCCTTCACATGCGAAATGATCCACTTTGTATTTTTCATCTATTGAAATAGCATCAAATCGGCAGTTTTGCCTACACTGATCGCATTTAATGCAAAGTTCCGGATCTATCACTGCTTTTGGTAGCCCATAATAATCTTTTTTTGCAGGTTTAACACTCCATCCGGTAATGAGGTGCAGGTTAGGCGCATCTACATCACAATCCGCATATGCTTTGGCATCAGCAAGCTTTATAAACGCACTTGCTATTGTCGTTTTTCCGGTGCCGCCTTTACCACTAAGGATTAGTAGTTGTTTCATGCTGCACCTCCTTTGTCACATTGTTAAGCAGAGAAGAAAACAATTCCCGGTATTCCTCATTTTTATTAACGGCGATTTCCGCATTTGAGTTCAAGGTTCCAAGTTCATTGTCAAATGGAATCCTGCCTAAAATCTTGATATTTTTTTCCAAGCAAAACTTCTCAGCAGGATTTTCTCCTTCCAAACATTTGTTAAGAATCACCCCAAATGGCTTATTAAATAACTTGACCAGATCGTATACCATATTGAGGTTATGAACACCAAACAATGTCGGCTCAGCCACCAGTATGCAATAGTCCGCATCTTTGATGCTCTCCATCACGATACAAGCGCTTCCTGGTGGACAGTCGATAAATGTCTGCTTATTTACTTCCGAACTTTCCTCAAGTAGC
>Ga0134100_1002900_pt1 | contig 12400 bp, 6 predicted proteins | sample 11_taG_2_FD_94444 | JGI IMG/M metagenome (GOLD analysis project Ga0134100, IMG submission 94444) | Switchgrass degrading microbial communities from high solid loading bioreactors in New Hampshire, USA - 11_42_5_180_A3 metaG | ecosystem: Engineered > Bioreactor > Semi-continuous > Anaerobic >...
AACTGCCCTTGGCCTGTCGGATGAAGAATTTAGGATTGAAATCTCCAATGCTTTTGATAAATGGTTAGGCGGTAAGAAGCCTGATAGATCTTAGTGCTGTCTGCCAGCGTTTGACGCTTACGATAGATCTTAGTGCTGTCTGCCAGCGTTTGACGCTTACGCTAAATCAAAGGTGGGGGCTATTTGACGCTTACTTTGAAAACATAGGCAATATACCTGTCCTGCAGATGGCAGGCAGGACGAGCAGAGCTTATTTGATAATTAGAGGTATTCAACACGGAAGCTTAATGTATTGAGTAGGAGTTTGATATTTATTCCTACAAACTGTTGACGCTATCATCAGTTTCAGGATAGTTGACATGTTCCTTAGTTATTAAAAATAAAGGTTTCCTAACATCATACCTCAGGCAAAGGAAGTGAAAGAATACTATAAAGTCTGAAAACCTCTATTATTATGCCATTTCACTTCTAATTCTACGTACCCCACACGACAGTCACACAGGAACATGTCCACCAGTTGCACCTATTGAGGCTCAAAGTCACTACCATGCTGAACTTTCATGTCCCTGTCTAAGACAGAAGGGTAGACATAAACAATGCGTTATGGAACCCTATCGTTCAGGGGTCTCAGCAACATCTCATCACAGCCTTTGCACTGTTAATCGACGATCACAACATCCGCCTTCATGCTTTTTCATTACAGCTTCGAATTCACGTTTCCACAGTTTTCCCTGATTATATTTTCAACACGTTCCAACGTAGTTTCTAGCAGGCCATTTCTTAATTCACATTCCCATACTAAAATCACTTTCCATCCCAGATCTTTTAACTGCTGATAGTTAAGTCTGTCACGTTCAACATTCTCCTCAATTTTCTTGTACCAGAATTCTGTATTGCTCTTCGGCCATCCAAAATATTTACAGCCTTCGTGTTTATGCCAAAAGCACCCGTTGATAAATATACATGTCCTGTACTTTTTCAAAACAATATCTGGGCATCCAGGAAGTTTCGTATAATTTTTTAAATAACGAAAACCTTTCTTGTGCAAATATTTTCTTACAACTTGTTCGGGTTTAGTATTTTTGTTACGAATTCGGGACATATTATAACTTCTTACTTCTTTGGAGTGTACGTCTGTCATATTATCACTACCCTAATACGATTTCATCTTCGTGGTTGAAATAACCAACATTTCTATCATCCAAAGTCCCAACAACCAATCCTCGGTCTAGTAATCTGTTTCCAAATTCACAACAAGTTTCAGGTAGCAAGGCACAATTATAACAAGCTGCAAGGTTACATGATTCCGGACCTTGGCCTGTGGAAGAAATACATATGGGATCAGAAGAACACCAGCGTGCATTTTCCAAAGCGTGTATTATAGTTTCTTCGATTCTGCCTTTCTTGCCTTGTCGGACCAGACCACCAAGTGATCCTTCGGAATCACCTGAGGCAGTATATATCAATACACCACACATTTCAAAATTGTTTGAGCTTTTTTCGCAATATATTCTCTCTCGTATTGATGAACTTCCATAACCACATTCATAGCTTAACTGATTAATTAGCAAATGCGCAAATGTATGTATCAGAATAAACTCAGGACGCAATTCACCGGATGAAAACCTCCAGAAAGTAGAATGTCTAAATGCACGCTCCATCTTGTCTACCCGATTTTTAACAGATGCTCTTTCAGACCATGTTTTTAATCTTTTGGGGTTAAACTCAAAAAATATTCCTTCGCCATATACTTCAATTGCAGGCAACCATTCAACATTCTTTAAACTGAGCATCTTTTTTTTGTCAGAAATGCTCATTGAGGAATTGGGCTCAAGTCTTGAGAATCCAACAAAAGCTCTAGTTTCTCTTAGTTTGGGTACCAGTGATATGCTTTTAAAAAAATCATGAATTTCCGGATGATAATCAGAGATGGAATAATTTATCGAATGGAATTCAAGATTATCACCACCACTCGTTTTTATAAGCATTTTATATTCTGAAAAGCGATAAGCATCTTCGTCCATATCTTCATTTGCTTCCTGTAAACTTTCATCCTGGTTATTTAGTCTTCTAAGTACCGCATTATATAATTCATCGGCATCTACATTTCGAACCTGAGCAATAAAATCAATTGAGTCTCGCTTTATTCCTCCATTTGTTCTACTGGATTTGACCGCATCAAAAATCTCATCCAAAACCTGGAGTAAACGTCTATTGGTACTTTCATCATCCAATGGTATATAAATAGAACTTATTACATCCGGAAACCAAACATTAGTTGCTCCACGTTGTACAATGCGAAATTTTGTATTGCTGCAAGGTGATTTATCTTTTTCAATTCCAAGCCAAGGTCTTGAACCGTTGCACTTGAACCCAATTTTTTGTAATGCATCAGGAGCAAATGCACCCGCTATTGATTTTGCTGCTCCACATGAACATTCATATTTAACACTCGTAAGTGAAGCCGAAATACCACCTGTGCTTCTGCGAATATGACATGTGTCAGGATTATATTCCTTTCCAGAATTATAATGTACCCATTCAGCTATCGGGAAATCCTCTATATGACCCTCAGGACACACCACGACAAATCTTTCCGGTATGAGCCTTCTACGCCTTTTTTCAGGAATACTGGCGCAACTTCTGGCATGCTCCTTATGCCAGTAATCAATACCATCACACCTAACCTTATCAGTATAATAATTGAGTTTTTTCATAGATCCACAAAAAGGGCAGTAATGCCATAATGGGAACTTTACGGCTGGAATCGTCAGATGATAGTTTGGAGACCCGGAACTTCTGTCCCTGAATTCAGGGGGTCTTCTCAGTTCTTTGACACCAAGTCGTTTTTTTAGTCTTTCATCCTCAATAAGAAATTCTTTCTCGTCATGATAACGCCATGCATCAAGTCCCGCAATCATTAAAGATTGATCCTCGGGGAAAGGAACAATTGCTCCTATACCCCATGGACTGATTAACTGAGACCGACGTATAGGGTTTCTCTGGTATATCATCGCTATTCCTCCTTATTATAGCGGTTTTCCAACACTTTTACTTCACATGATGCATCTACATTTCTCATCGATGTAGGAGTCGGAAACGATCGTAATCCCCAGTTAATATTTCGTAATGAACCAAATGGAAACATCAGCGGGAGTGACTCCCCTCCATTAAAATCATGAAACTTTTGCAACTGAGGCTCCCATGTTTTCCAATCTGCCAATATATCATCAACATGTCTGAGGCAGTGCTCTGTTTCACCAGGATCAATTGATTCAATGCGTTCTCTAATAATTCTTTTAATTTTCTTAATTACCTCTTCTGTTGGATATTGAGGTTGAGCACTATTAAAGCTGTCATCAGCCTCAAGTCTTATTATACCTATAATTATCGCATGCAATGCTCGTTCCCTTAGGGGTGGGGAAAAAGGTGTAACACTGGTCGGTTCAACATGGCAGTATATACGTGAATGGTAGTTTATAAATTGCTCATAGTGTGATTTATCTCGAGGTCTACCTGGATTATATACAGTAAAAATGATACCAGGAGCATTATCACCTGATCTTCCCACACGGCTGGTTGCCTGAATGTATTCAGATGTAGTTTTGGGCTGACCAGCAACAGACATCAAACCGAGTCTTGGTACATCCAGACCAACAGATATCATATTGGTCGCCAGACAAATGTCTATTGGAATAGTTTTTGGTTTACCACTCTCATCCCTACCAGGCGGATAAGCTATATTAAGGTCACCTAAAATTGCCGTAACCTTTTCACTTTTAATTCTGCTGGTAAGTTCTTCGTCACGTCTTATATATCTTCTGCGTTCCCTGTAACCAGGTATTTTATCTTCTCGTCTTCGCTTATAAATAACGTGGAGATATTCATCAATGTCTGCACGTATCCACGTTGATACCTGACCAAGCTCCCGGATACTATTAAAATATCCTATATGCGTCCAGTATGGATCTCTCTCTGATTCATCATTAACATCCAAAGCACTTGCTGCATAAAGCAATGTAGCATATAATCGTATCATCGTCGTTGCAACAGATGATGAACCTGCTGCCAATATACCGACATACATACGTCCATTCTTGCTTTTATCTTCAATAGCAAAAAATGAATCGCCGGCATTGAGACCAGGTGGAGGAAACTGTTTTACATTTTCATATCCACAGTTATACAATGCATGACATTGTTCTTTTGCTCTACTAATGGTCGCAGTGGATGTAATAATTTTGGGTAGTATTTTTTTACCTTCTATATCAAATGTGCATAATTCATTTATCATGGTTTCATAATGACCTACCATAGAACCAAGCGGACCAGTTATTAAATGCAACTCATCCTGTATAATCAGATCTGGTGTTGTAACTTTCCTTCCATTATCAAAACCAAATATTCTCTGCGCTTTGGGTAAAAAAGGAAGCATAGCAAACTTATCTACAGTACCCAAAACAAGGGTCGGAGTTTTTTCATATATATCATCATCTATTATATATAAAGGTAATGAGTCTTGACTGAAGTCACAACCGTGTTCAGAATTACCACATTTAAATTCAATATAATATCCTTGGCCGGTTTTTCTTTTTTCTAAACCTGGTACTTCAAAAACTGTTCCTTTTTGAGTGCTTCTTGGTACCGGACCAATCTGAGCACCACACCAGGGACATTTTCTTATTACAAATGGATACTCACCATTTTCACTCTTAATTTTGTCATAAGCTTTTACGGCATCATTTTTATGGTTTGGTGTAGTAGCACTTCCAACCCATAATCCAATTGATATTCTTGCCTCACCAAGTTCGGATATTTTTTCTTTTCTTATAGTTTCACAGGCACAGATCATAGCCGCCGCCCGTTCATATTGCTGAGCCGTAAGCAGGCGTAATGTGTATCTCATGATTATAGCAGTCCCGTCATCATTTCTGTTCTTTAGTCTCCGAATAAATATTGTAAAAGCTGATAATCCCAGATAGGCTTCTGTCTTTCCACCGCCAGTTGGGAACCAAATCAAGTCCACATATTTTCTTTCCGGGCATGTCGGATCTGACATCGATTTAAGATTAATCAGGATGAATGCCAATTGAAATGGGCGCCATTTGCCATAGCGTGTTTTGTCCCCATACCAAGTGTTCTTATCATGTATATCTGGTAATTTTTCTACAGGATTTTCAAGCTTGATATATCCGTTTCCATCATCAACCCATTTTTGCAATGGTAAGTTATAATGCAACTGTTGCAAAAGCATAGCTCTGTTCATGTAGCAAAAGGCTTTTTTTATCTGAGGGTCTTTTTTCAACAACTCAATTCCTTCTATCATCCTTTCCAGGCAATTTTCACAATTATGAATATGTCTGTATGCAGTGGTCTTATAAGGATTTTTCAGTTTGCTTGCTTCTTTTTTAAGTCCATTTATCCATTCCTGGTATTTACGGCATAAAGTATTAAGCTCAATAATGGCCTCTTCTATGTTACCATAATCACTCATTTTATACATATCGAGTGAAACTCCATCCATTTTATTGGGTACTATTGGTTTTATTTCATATTGTGGAAATATAGAGGTACTGATTTCAAATACCCCATTTTCTGTTTCTTTCCAGATAGCCGCACAACCATGGCCTATAGCATAATTTTTTATATTCCTGTATAGGAGTTGATTAGTAAGATAATCCTCATCATCAGTGAAAATTTTTAAACTTTCGGGCAGCGGGTGAAAACCACCTTTTGATTTAATTATAAATTTGACTTGAAAAAAGCAATCTTCGTCTTTTATTGAATTCCCATCAATTTCTTTTGTGTTTTCCAATGTAAATGTATATAAAATATTATCATCTATCTTATTTCTGTATGTAATATCAAATTGCAAGTCGGACCTTACCCCATCAATTATAATAGGTACTCTTGTTATCCCTTGATTTTTATCTGGTAACGAAACATCACTTATTGACCATTTGAGTTGTTTTCTATAATAATGAGTACGAGATTGATTTGATAAGGAGTCTTTATTTATTACTTTATTGTATACACCGGCATAAACTTCGACATCAATTTTGCTAGCTTCTTTCAGACATACTGTTAAGCTCATGGCAGACTGTCTATAAGCATTAGACAGATTAAGTAGTTCTTCTGCATCCTCTAAATATTCAATTTTTGAGCCAGTAAGTTCTTTAACAGATTCGGAAGCAAAATCAATATTTTCAATATTATTAGTATTCTCATTATTAAATTCAATATTTTCCTCATGATTAACAATAATTATATTATTGACATTCCTTGGATATAAGATACCAGCAACATATCTAATAAGTGGCGGATCAGAAGTAAGAATTTCCTCACCGTTCTCTTGGCGTAGCCCGGGGAAATCAATTGGATCAGGACCAATAAATTCCCTTGTGACGATATCTATTATTTGCTCTCTGTGATCCTTGAACATGCCAATAACCTCCTTATCTGAAGTTGCACATATTCACTTTCAGCATTATTACTTTCCAATACGTACAAACAGGATCTGGCCCTACTAAAAGCTACATACATAAGCTTTTTATCTTCAAATGTAGTAATGTCAGTTAATATAATTGCAGAATTTTCAAGGCCTTTGAATCCCTGGATCGTACTGAATGTAATATATCTGTCAGAAAAATCTATATAATTCTTAATATCATATTTTTTGACAAGAGAAACCACAGAGTTTTCTCTTCTTACAGGAGACAAAATTGTTATATTCCTTTCATGTACACCTTCTTTTATTAAACAATCCAGAATTGATTCAAGCTTTTTTTTCTGATCATTGATATCAGAAAAAGTTATGTAGTTTACAGGTGGTCCATCAGTATTTATTAATATATCTGAGAGATGTTTATAATCTGATACCGTCTCAATTTCGTCACATATAGGTTTTGTATTCCTACAGTTAATTGTTAGCTTAAAACGTATAAAGGAAGTTCTATCCTCAAGTATGTTCATCATATCTTGTTCAGTCATACCATCTGAATATATAGCTTGCATGGAAAAATCTCCAAACATAGTCCATTTACCGCGAACTATACCTTTTTTCAAGCAAGCATCCATAACATCAAGATATCTTGGATTAATGAGATCTTGTGCTTCATCAACTATTATCTTATCAAATTTCTCATATCCGTTATTTTCTGTTAAAACTATACGTGCTAATACAGGTAGTATTTCACCATAAAACAGTTTTAGCTCGTCATCATTTTCTGGAAACGCTAACTGTTGATCGCTTCTTCTATTTACACTAATCATATAGCTATGAAATGTTCCCACATATGCTGGCCGTAAATTTTGGGGAATGCTTCTAAAATATTGCTTCAACCATTCACCAAGATTTGCATTGAAGCAAAATAAAGCTACCCTCATTCCTTTTGCAACTGATCTCTTAGCTTCTTCAATTGCAATAAGTGTTTTCCCGGTCCCTGCTGGTCCCTTTATCAAACAACGTGGATTATCTTCTAGTTGATCAAGACATCTGTATTGTTCTTTAGTTAATTCAACAAGCTTATCCTCCGCATATTTAATTAATACATTTATAGAAACAGCTTTATCGAAATCGCCACGTAATATTGAGGCAATATAATTTACATCGTCCGGAGATGGTAATTTCTTATATGGCAGGGGTTTGTTGTGAAGTTTTTCCCATTTCTTTTTCGATCCTTCAAAAATCCTCCTGATAAAATTACCAACATTATTCAAATCATTGCAATCAAAAACCTGCCACTGCTCTTCGTCACATCCAACCGCATCATATTTTATATCCGGAAACATAACACCGATTCCAAAAAAAACATCTGAAAGATGGTTATGATTGGCATCTACTCTTTTTTTCAGGGTATCAATAACGCTGAATATTCCATCCCATGCCTGATCAAACGGCCCACGTTCTTTTGATTTAACTCTGCCATAACGATCAGTAAATGACCATATTCCATTAACCCTTTGTACACGGCCTCCCTTTACTTCAATAGCAAACAGCCCCATATACGGAGCTATGACGAGAAAATCGATCTCCCCATGGATTACCCTATTATGATTTGATATGCCAAGGGAATGCAATACGATCCAGTCATCAGTAGTTGGATCATCCCTAAACCATTCGAAGATTCTTCTTTCAGCATTACTCTTAATTTCAGGCGAAATAACAGATGGTATCATTCTTGCCATATATACAGACCTCACTAAAAACCAAATAGTTTATTTGCATTACTTGTTTCAATGACTACAGGTACATTAGTAATATCAATAACTTTAAGAATAATAACTTTTCCAACGTCATCAATGCTAAACGTAATAGGATTACAAATACTATAAGGATCTATTCTTTGCTGTGAATATAACTTATCAGCAATACAGCGACGCAACTTTTCTGAAATAACACGCCCGGCCTTAATATGGGCACTCATTACAGTCCTTCCAGCCTCGTAAATCTCATCAACCTCATTAAGTAATGTAATATCATCTAAAGCCATCGCAATGGCAATTAAATCACTTTTATCTTGTGGAATAATGACATCTTCATCGGTTACCCATCTTCTTACTGTTAACCTGTCTTTCGTACAACCAGAAGATTTTAGTTTCTCATATATATCATCAAACTCATAAAAAATTCCTTCAATCAACAATGCATCTCTCCATTTAGCTGCTTTTTGCCTATATTGCTTTTTTCCACTGACTGAAAGTATAATATCTGCTACTTCTCGTATAAGGTCTTTTTGCGTTTCGCGAATAACTATAAAATCTCCTATATTTAGCTCATTTGCAAACTTTATTGCAATCCTTTTCGCTCCATTTACAATAATATCTGTTACTGTTATGAGTTTGTGAGTAGGTGTAAAAAAGGCAAAAGAACCTCCTGCAAAACATATTGGCAATGCTTCGATTGAATTAACAACTTGATTTGAAATATACTTCCTGTATTTATGCTCTCTTAAAATTAAATCGATTTCCTCAAGTTCATCCTCGATATCATTTATATATGTGGTATCATGTTTTGTTTGATTATATCTATTATTAGTAATATAATGTACTCTTTTGCCTAAAACTTTTTCAACAATTTCTTTGTTACCTTCCCGATTGCAAGCATTTAACCATAATTTTTCATGTGCATTTTTCCATCTGTTTTCGTACTCATACAGTAAAATAAAATAATAGTTAGTATTGTAGCTGAAAAGTATTTTTTGCATTATCTTTCTGTTAAACCAGCCTGCCAGAATCGATATATCGGATTGAATTGAATTGTTATTTATAAATTCATTCGGATATAGTATTTCTATATCAGTGTTTATATCGTATTCTTCAAATATGCTTTCCCAATATGTATATACCTCATTTTTATTATCTTTATCTGATATAATAATACTGATCTTATTATAATGTCCCGTCAATAGCTTGCTGTATAGTATTTCTATTTTAGGGAGCTTATAGTCTATTGAATATACTTTTTTTAAATTCTCAATTATAATATATAGGCTATTATATAATTCACTTGATATATATTTTTTCTCAACTTCTAAAAGATCAAAACATTCACTAAGATTATTCCTTATAGATTGAATTTTGTCAAAGTCTAGAGGAGCAATACTTCTAAGTGCTGTTAATGCATACCCAAACAGAATACCATAAATACTAATAATTACGGGTGATTGTAACCTGACATCTTCACGATGCTTATATAACAGTTGTAAGGAATCACAAATCTCTGCACATTTTGATGTGCAATATTCAATTACTGTATTTGCACAATTCAGCAGTTTTTTATCCAGTATTGTGTTGGAAAAGCTAAACATATCTTTTGTAATGCTTTCTTCATTCCATCTCCATATGTTGAAATCGCGAACTTCAAGCACCCCCAAATTTAAGGAACCTATCATATCAGTTACACACACAATAGGGTATTTTCTTCTGCATAATTGATCTAATGCATCCAATTGAGTAATTATATTTTCTGTCGTATCAATAACAATAGATTGCACTGCAATTCCTCGCTTTATTGCCTCAATCACTGAATATAAATCTGGTGACAGTGTTATTGCTGGAATACCTGCCAATTGCCCGGTTCCCGCATTTCTTATCACACCTGTGTAATCAACTTGCCCAATTAATAGTAAATCCTCAATATTACGATCATTAATTTTTATTGATTTAATTAATTCTTTAGTTCCAGTAACAGACGTAACATAAAAAACTGTGCTTTTTATATGTGTTTTATAATTTAAGAGAAAATTAATCATATTTGCACAAGAATTTACTTGAATATTTTGGGATTTAAAGAGTTTAGTAAAAACCTGAAATTTTGATAGCGGACGTTTTGTATCAGTAATTTGAAAATATGGTGCCATGTCAATAGGTAAACCATACCTCAAATTTTCTGCAAATTTTACAAAAATCTTTTCCCTCCCGTCATCACATATTTCTATTGCATCAAATTCCATCACACAATTTTCAAGTTTCAGCTTCTGTCCTTTTGTAAATCTGTATGGATCGTAGCAATATCCTAATTTTCCCGTTTCAATGTCATTAATAATTTTAAGAATCACGAAAATAAGCGCTGTATAAATTCTTTCAGGAAACACTATGACATTATGAATGCCCTTAATTTCACTAATTTGATCAAGTATACATATACTGGCTTTGATTATAGGTGGAACACTTACCTGCTTATCAAAATCTAAAGATAAAAAAATATTATCCAAGCAAGAAGGCTTTCTTAATATATCTCTAACATATTCATCCCAATTCATTTAAACACCCTCACTACCAGTATTTAATGAATTCTAAGCCCATGTCAGAATAAATAACTATTCTTTCATCATTTCTCTTTTCAATGCTTGTGCTATACCTGATGCCATAAGTGGAGGAACAGCATTTCCAATTTGCACAAAAGCTGAAGTTCGGGAACCTTCGAAGAAAAAATTATCAGGAAATGACTGTATCCGTGCTGCTTCTCTGACTGATATAGATCGAGCCTGACCATAGTCCGGATGAATAAAATAGTGTCCGTCTTTGGATATATGTGCAACCAAAGTATGTGAAAACGGTAAATCCCCAGCAACCACTTTAAACCTATCCAAGAACGCTGTCCTGTTCCTGTGAGTGCATAATTCTGGCGGTAAATCTGTATATTTCAATCTTCTTTTTTCGGTATTCCATGTATGTATTACCATTTTGTATATTTCTCTGTCCCGAGCAATATTAGGTCGCGCAACGTGCCAAGTCAAAATATCATTTTTATTTCTTATATCAGACCATTGTAAATATCTTGTAGGTTCAGTTTCGTATTGGTCTTTTTGCTCCCCAGCTTGAAGTGGTGGAAGATCTGAAAAGATTTCATTAACCGTAAAGTCGTTACTGACTGTATCAAATTTCGGATATTTATAGTTTAAATGACTCTGCCAGCCTATAAGTATAACACGACGTCTGTTTTGCAAAACACCAAAGTCCGAGGCATTCAATATTTTGTAGTCAATATTATATCCTGCAATTTTGAATTTTTTCTGCATATCCGCGAAATATATTCCATTATTAGCCGTCAAGACACCTGGCACATTTTCAAAAACGAACATTAAAGGTTTATATCTAATTAAGACTTGATAATATAATTTGTAAAGAAAATTTCTTGGATCTCCAATCATTTTATTATCTTTTGTTTTTCTCGCTCTACCAATAAGTGAATATGCCTGGCATGGAGGACCACCTACTAATAAATCAATATGATCTATACCTTGCAGTCTCATAAGCCTTTCTATTTTCCCAAAAACCAAATGTAAATTCTCTTCACACAGTTTCTCGTTTATAACGGTATCCAAAAGCAGTTCGGGTACCAAACTATATAAAGTATCTCGACTTATTTCTCCTCGAAGATACCTATAATAATCATTTATTCTGCCATGTTCCATAAGATAGTAATAACATAACCGTGTTTTTAATGTAAAACACGCATCTTGGTTCATTTCGATATGTGCAATTGCTTTAAAACCATTCTTCATAAATCCTTCAGATAGGCCACCAGCACCAGCAAATATATCTATATAGTTAAGATTACTCATACTTTCTTGTAACTTTATTTTTCCCTCCAAAGCCAATTGCTATAATTCTTTTAATATTATATTACCATATTTTACAGCAAAGCAAACATGGTTATCACTTTTTCGACAAGCAAACCCATTTTCACTAAATGTTGAGATTATAAAATAAAAAAATTCTACTCAGTAATCTTACTGCATAAATAAAAGTTCACGATTCTCAAAGTATGATATTGTCAACGCCGGAATTAATTTGACCCACCAGAGCCAGAAAAAAATTGACCCACCTTTGTGCCTTGTGTCGAATAGATTCCGGTTTTTAGTTTGTCTTTCAAGCGGTAGCTGTTTCCGCGAAT
>Ga0134100_1002914_pt1 | contig 12333 bp, 4 predicted proteins | sample 11_taG_2_FD_94444 | JGI IMG/M metagenome (GOLD analysis project Ga0134100, IMG submission 94444) | Switchgrass degrading microbial communities from high solid loading bioreactors in New Hampshire, USA - 11_42_5_180_A3 metaG | ecosystem: Engineered > Bioreactor > Semi-continuous > Anaerobic >...
CCCGCTTATCTCCACCAACAAAAAGGCTTCAAATCATTACGATTTGAAGCCTTTTTCGTGTTTTTGGAACTTTTTGCGCATATTTGTATTTGCCAGCCTAAGCCGTATCAAACCACAAAAAGTGGAATTTGAGTGGAATCAGAAAGTTTTTTTGCTTTTGCGCCGGCTGACAGTGATTTTTTCGCCGGATGTAAAATATGACCATATTGGAGGTTAAATAATAACTACCGGAAATCTTGTGAATTTGTAAATAATGTATATAATTTTTTATAATAAACACATCATCAAATTTCAAAGAATAAGTGTTGGTATTAAATGGATATTGTAGCCAATATAAAGTCAGAATCCGGCAAAATGCTTTTTACAGCAAACAGGAAGAGGTGATTGCCATGCTCCATCCAGGTCTATATGAACAAGTAATCAACCATGAGATCAGTGCCGAGTTGTCGGCGATCCCAGCGGTTAGGCAATATACAACACCTATTGATGCAGCGGAAGCTTCCCAAGTGCTGGCGCAATATCTTGCAGATGTTATTGAAAAGGCTCTGGACAACGTGTTGGATAACGGCGGAAACATTTCCGACCAAATCGGACTCGTTAATAAAATTGTTCGCCTCGTGACAAATATTACAAATGAAGCTGACTTTGCCACATGGTCTGTGGACGAGCAGGCAAAGCAGCTTCTTGCGCTATTGGGTGAAAACGATCCGCGGCTTGCTGTTGGGGAAACCGCTGCTTCGGTGAAACGCCCCGAAACATCCATTGCTCGAAGCAGCCTGTTCACCGGTGCCATTCACGAGCCGCAGATGTACACGGAGTTGAAAATGGAGATCGCCTCCGCCGATCGCATTGATATGCTGGTAAGTTTCATCAAATGGAGCGGTCTGCGACTTCTTATGGACGAACTAACTTCCTTTGCCCAAAACGGCGGCAAACTTCGCGTTATTACCACTTCTTACTTGGGTGCAACCGACATCAAGGCCATTGAGGAACTTCGCAAGTTGCCGGGTGCTAAAATTAAAGTTAGTTACGACACTAAGCGCACCCGTCTCCATGCCAAAACCTATGTGTTTTACCGTAACACAGGCTTTACCACAGCCTATGTAGGCTCGTCCAACCTGAGTAATGCTGCAATCTCCAGTGGTCTAGAATGGAACGTAAAAATCACAAAGAAAGACTTGCCGGAGATCATCGACAAGGTTGCCGCAACCTTTGAGAGCTACTGGAACTCAAATGAATTTGAATACTACTCCGAAGACCAGAAGGAGCGTCTTGCTCGGGCTCTGAAGGCAGAAAAATATTTCGATACCAACGACTCTGAGCTATACACGCTGGACATTACGCCCTACTCTTATCAGCAGGAAATATTGGACAAGCTAGAGGCCGAACGAACTGTACGCGGTTTCACACGGAATCTAGTGGTGGCGGCCACCGGCACCGGTAAGACCGTTATTTCTGCTTTGGACTATAAACGGTTCCGCAAGCAGAATACCGGCAAGCCCTGCCGCCTGCTATTTGTTGCACACCGGGAGGAGATTCTGAAACAGAGCCTTTATACCTACCGCGCCGTGCTAAAGGACCCCAATTTCGGTGAGATGTTCGTAGGTAACTATAAGCCTGACAGCATCGACAACCTGTTCATCTCTATTCAGACATTTAACTCACAAAATTTTGCCGCAAAAACCACACCGGAGTTTTACGACTATATCGTAGTGGACGAGTTCCATCACGCAGCTGCGCCCACTTATCAGAAGCTTTTGGAATACTATCGCCCTCAAATTCTACTAGGTCTGACTGCTACGCCGGAGCGTCTGGACGGCAAGAACGTGTTGGACTATTTCGAAGGGCGCATTGCTGCGGAAATCCGGCTGCCGGAGGCCATCGACCGGAAATTGCTGTGTCCATTCCAATATTTCGGTGTCACTGACACGATCGATTTGAACGAGGTAAGATGGACGCGGGGCGGATATGATAAGGGAGAACTGACTAAGATCTATACCCTCAGCGGCAGTGTCGCAAGGCGCCGGGCCGATATGGTGGTTTCGTCGCTTTTAAAATATGTGACCGATATTGACGACGTGAAAGGACTGGGCTTCTGCGTCTCAGTCGAGCATGCGGCGTTTATGTCTGCATATTTCAATGAGCGTGGCATTCCATCCATGTTCCTGACCAGCGCTTCTTCGGACGAGGAGCGCAGGACCGCCAAGCAAAGGCTTGTTTCCGGCGAGGTTCGTTTTATTTTTGTCGTTGACATCTACAATGAGGGCGTAGATATTCCGGAGGTCAACACCGTGCTGTTTCTTCGCCCCACCGAATCGCTAACCGTCTTTTTGCAACAACTGGGGCGTGGGCTGCGGCTCTGCGAGGGTAAAGAATGCCTGACTGTTCTGGACTTTATCGGTCAAGCCAACAAAAAGTACAATTTCGAGGACAAGTTCGCAGCGCTGCTCTCTAATACGACGAGGGGAATTCAGCGGGAAATTAAGGATGGATTTGTTTCCCTGCCTAAGGGCTGCTATATCCATCTGGAGAAGAAAGCCACTGAGTATATACTGAACAACATTCGCGCTTCTTACGGCAACAGCGCGGGACTCATTTCCCGTATTGAAACATTTGAAGAGGACAGCGGCCTGCCGTTGACACTTGGGAACTTCTTGGATTACTACCATCTCGATGCCCGCGCGATTTATAAGTTTTCCACATTCTCCCGACTGCGCCAGCGTGCGGGGAAGCTGGAACCTTTCACTGAACCGGCGGAGGAGCCGCTAACAAAGGTGTTCGGAAAGATTGCGGCCATCGATTCCCGCCGTTGGATCTCTTTCTTGTTGGACCTTCTGTCAAGGCTGGATAACGTAGATTTCAGCGCGTTGTCGCCACTTGAGCAGCGGATGCTGCAAATGTTCTACATAACCGTCTGGGGCAAAGCCGCCGAAAGCTGGGAGAACGACGAGGTACTGGGTAATCTATACGCGCTATCTGACAGCCCGGTGATGCTCGCGGAGCTGATCGAACTGCTGCAATACAATTTTGACCATATTGATTTTATAGACGAACCCGTGGATCTGGGCTTTGATTGTCCATTGGACTTGTACTGCACCTATACACGCGATCAGATTCTGGTGGCCATGGACTTCATGAACCCGGCTACTATCCGTGAGGGCGTGAAGTGGTTGCCAGAGAAAGATCTGGACGTATTATTTGTGACGCTCAACAAGTCGGATAAAGACTACTCTCCCACGACGATGTACAACGATTATTCCATCAACGAGGAGCTATTCCACTGGCAGAGCCAGAGCACCACGTCGGAAAACTCACCTACTGGCCAACGTTATATTCACCATCGTGCTTTGGGTAGCCGAGTGCTGCTATTTGTCCGGGAGTATAAAACCGACCGCATAACCGGTGGCGCTGCTGCCTATACATATCTGGGCACCGCTAATTATGTGAGCCACCAGGGGTCCCGACCGATGAATATTATATGGAGGCTGGATAAGCCAATTCCGGCAAAGTTCCTGAAGAAGACAAACAAATTGGTGGTGGGATGATGATCGAGGTTGTAGCCGCGCGGTTTGGGACAAGGACAGGTTTTTAATCTGTCAGAGACCTGCAATTAAGGCGCGCGGTTTATTATGGGAATTTGTTGGCAGGTACTCCTCAGAAACTGGAGCACAACGACATCCGCTGGATCACGATCAAAGAAATCCCTCAATATGATTTTTGCCCGGCGGATAAAGAAATTCTGAAGCAGCTGTTAAGTCATGTCGGCGACGTGTTAAAAGAATAATTAGAAGATTAATATGCCATGATTTTTTGTCTCGAATGCAGTCGATAAATATCTGAGGAAGTGGATAAACAGTTGCTTCTTCTAATGTTTGACATGTTACATTATGTGCGCCCCCCATAAAAGGCTTGCTATGAGGATGCGCATCTCTGTTCGCCCAGGCACCCACAGTTTACGTGATCACGAACTGGACAACAGTCGTTTTCAAAATACGCCGTATACTGATGAATACAAAGGTCTCGGAACACGACTTCGTATTAGGAAGGGTGGACTCTTCCATTATTCGTGCGGAGGAGCCCATAATCAACGCTGTACGCAACACAAGACTGCTTTAACTTTAAAGTGTATGGGGGACGGTACTTAGAAACTCCGTCCCCTTGCCATTGAATCATATACTTAAGTTCCGTGGATAACCCACTAAAATCTGTTACAGCTTACCGTTGTCGTTTTCATCGCTATCTTTCGGTGTCAATTTTATTATTTCCCCCTCAGGCGAAGACAGAATAGTAAGAGGGAAAGCCGTACCAGTTTGATCGCCTGGTCCTTCGGCAGTGTTGGTCTTCATCTCAGCCGCGTCCGTGGGTTTGCGGGGGATTTGTCAAGGCAGTCTGAGGTGGCGAGAGTTTGCGGTGCATTATACTGACCTTACCATATCGATGCGACACTGCTTATGAATTCATCGTCTCCTTCCACAAGCGCAAAACAGCCTCTGCCCGCTCGGTTCCCTCATCAGTTAAAATATATGTACCGTAGGAAGTAAGTGTAATGCATTTCAGCTTTTTGGCGTATTGGATAGCGGACTCAAGCGAGGCCACTACGTTGCTCCCCATACGGGTGTAGCCTATTTTTTTCGCAGCTTCGCGGACCAGATCATCCGGCCCCATGCTGATCTGCTCGTGTAAAACGGCATAGATGGCATTGGCAATCTCCTGAACGGGAACGTCCCTAATATCACGAATCTCGCTGCTTGAATATCGGCAGCCGGCATATGAATTTGGATCCTGCTCACGATTCCAAAAGACTACTGCTTCATCTTGAACCGTTTTCTTAAGCCGCATCCTGCGATAAATGTCGTCCATTCTCGCTTGAATCCTGCTGCCGGCCCTCGCAATGCCGAAACTCTGAAGCACTCTTCTTGTTAGTAGCGCTTTACTGATGGGCGCTTCTTCCGCAAGCACCGCTTCAATCCTCGATTGAATGATTTTAGTCATCGATGGAAGCGCAAAATCCTCTGGGTTAATAAAATACTGGGACTCATGCTTATAGGATTTGTAGACAGGCGGAAAATGTTTGGAGGAAGCGTTGATAGCCGTGAGCGTTATACCCTCATTATCCGTCGCGGGACATTTGATATCATCCAGCTCTAGTTTCGCCTGCATGGCTGAATCTTTCCAGACTTGAGTGTCTTCCAGCTTAACTATGCCAGCTACTGTGCGGTGTATCACGGGAACGGGCTCAACCGAGTTTTCCGTTTCATCCTTAGCGGTTTCCTGTTTAACCCGATTCTGAATCTCCTCAAGCTTTGCAAGGATTCGTTTTATCTCTTTGTCGCAGTTATTCCACCAATCCAGCGACCATACCCGGTGAATCTTCCAGCCGAGATCTTCTAGAACCGAAATGCGATTCAGCTCACGGTCACGGGTTGTTTTCGCCTCGCCGTAAACGGGACCGTCGAGTAGGATGCCGAGCATATACTGCTGCGGATTGGCCGGATCCACGACGCCGACATCAATTCGATATTCTGAACGGCCAACATTTTGCTGGGTGTCGTAGCCATGCTCTTTAAGAGCCCGGCAAATGCTTTCCGCAATGCCGGACTGCTGTATGCGACACCGTCTAGAGGTGTTTTCATCCTGCACCAACTTCCCGCTGGCGGCATATTCCAAAAAAGCCTTCAAAGCGGCAACGCCTTTGGCACTGGTTCGGGAGTTGATTTGGTCAGGCGTCAGGGAAGAAAAAACAATCATTTCTTCCCTTGCTCGGGAAACAGCCACATTGAGACGCCGCCACCCGCCTTCCCGGTTTAGAGGGCCGAAATGCATAGTGACTCTGCCGCTCTCGTCCGGCCCATAGCCGATGGAGAACAGGATGACATCGCGTTCATCTCCCTGAACGTTTTCTAGGTTTTTTATGAAGAGCGGCTCTTTAGTCTCAAATGCCCATTGCTCAAGCTGCGCATCCGTTTTGCACGCCTCAGCCAGCAAATCGTCAATGAGGTTCTGCTGTGAAATATTGAATGTCACCACGCCGACGCTGAGTTTTGAAAGCTCCTTATCGCGGCTCCGTCGTATGAGTTCATTGACGACAGCTTCGGCTTCCGCACGGTTCTGGCGGGACCTGCCGCGCTCGAAAACGCCGTTGACATGAACCAAAGATACCTTGGATATCCGGTCATTAACGGATGGGAAAGTATAGAGCCTGTTTTCATAGAACTGACTGTTGCTGAATGCAATAAGGCTCTCGTGATGGCTTCGATAATGCCAGAGAAGGTGTGTTTGGGGCATATTTAGAGCGAGGCAGTCCTCCAGGATGTTTTCCAGATCTTCCGTTTCCAGATGCTCTTCATCCACGATATTGGAGGCAAAGAAGGAGGTGGGGGGCATCTGATTTGGGTCGCCCACAATAATCGCGTCCTTGCCCCGCGCCAAAGCGCCCACTGCCTTACAAGTAGGCAGCTGGGAAGCTTCGTCGAAGATAACGATGTCAAATGGCTTACAGTTGGGATCTAGATACTGAGCGACTGAAAGGGGGCTCATCAGCAAACAGGGGCAAAGCCGCGGCAGAAGATTGGGGATTTGTTCGAACAATCTTCGAATGCTCACCCCACGCCCACCGCTGCGAATAGCGCGCTGCAAAATGCCAAGCTCCGAACTTTGTGCGGCTTCCTGCGAAAAATTCGGAACCCTTGACGCAAGCCGGCAAAAAATCTCCTGCTGTGTCAGCCGCATTAGTTCGGCATCCAACCGCTTCAGTTGCTCAATTTTTTCTATGAACATCGCGCCGGAGAAATGATTCAATGCCGAGTCTGCGTCAATCGCAGCTGAAGCGAGCAACTTATATATGGCCTTTTTATAAGCCGGTTGCACCTCCTCATGCGCCATCCCGTTCTGATAGGCAGTTAATACGGGTTGCAACCCAAGTGCAGCGGCTTCCTCAGCAATTCTGTTCCAGTTAATCCACTCTTTCAGAATGCCTATATGCGCACGGATGTCCTGACAGAGCTTCTTTTGAGCATTACCCCAGTTCCCGCCCATGTGATCACGAATTGACAGCAGTGAGTAAAGCGCGTTTTTCGCCGTAATCAGGCTGTCCCATGCTGCCAACAGTGTGGGGATCTGCTTTTGACACGCCTCAACACCGGCGTATTGGATGCGAATCCGGTCCGAGCCGCTGATTATTCTAAGCTTTTCGGCGCTTTCTTTGGCGATGGTGGTGAGCTCGATGATTTTTTGCCAGTTAGTCTCTTCCCCCTCGTATAGATTATGCAAATCGTCTCCGTATGAAGAGAACAGCGCGTCTGCGGCTGCCTTCTCTGCTTGATACTCTGCAAACATTGACAACTGCTGCCCTAGAGTATTTTTGTCAATGAGCGTTTTTGAATATCCTGCCAGACGCTTGATCAAACCATTTAAAGCGAGAATCTTTCCCAAAAACCACTTGCTTGAAGCCTCGTTATACTCCGCAAGCAGCTTGCTGCCCTCTAACTTAAAGAAATCCGATGTCCAGTTCATTGAAAGCTGCGCAAACAGCGAATGGGCTTTTATATAATGCTGTGCCATTATACGCACTTCAGACAAATACCTGTCGATATTGGCCGCTTGCGCCCATGCTCTTGGGATATTGGCCCAGCTGACAAGCTCCCGCGCGATGGAAACAAGCCTTAGGATGGAATCGAAATCCGAACAGTTGGTTTCCTCAATCGCAGACTCAAACCGGCTGCTCGCATCCATGAACTTGTCAAGGGCCTTTTCATACTCTGACAGCAAACCGGGAAGGACGACTCGAAGCTGCTGAGAATACTGCGTACACCCGACATTCCGCAGTGGATGCCCGCAGGGATGCCCGACTTCTCTGCCGGAGGCCACCAGCCGTTCCAACACAGTTTCATGCTGGTCTAGGAGCTCCGATGTGACGGTATGCGCAAACTCAAACGGGAAATCGGGCAGGTCGGAAGCATGGCTGTATTTCTCATAGCTGTCAATCAGGCTGAAAAGCGACATGCCGCACTTTTGCGGCGCATGAAGCGCCTTTGCATAACTGTCTAAATCCTGGCGCAAGGCGGCGATCTGCGAGGCCTTGCGCGCATAGGCTTCTGCAGTTATGGTTTTGGTAACTTCCGTCGCACTTTTTAGCTGCTCCAAAACATCTTTCTTTTTAGCTTTGTTCGAGTGCAATTCGAGACAAAACGGTGCGATCCCAAGCTTTTCAAGGCGCTTCTTGACCACTTCAAGCGCTGCCATTTTTTCGGCGACAAACAGGACGGTTTTACCCTGCGCCAGCGCATTGGCAATCATTGCGGTAATAGTCTGGGATTTGCCCGTGCCGGGTGGGCCATGCAGAATAAAGCTCTTGCCTTTGCAGGCCTCGCTGATGGCAAAGAGCTGGGATGCGTCGGCGGGAAGCGGCAGAAAAACGTTGTCCTCGGTCACGCGCGGACTAATCTCCATATCGCAGGCATCCCAGGCGAGTTTTCCGTCGATCAGGCTGTAAACGATTTTATTCCTGGCCAGATCTTCGGAACGGTTTCGGAGATCATTCCACATGACAAACTGCGAAAAGGAGAACGTGCCCAAATATGCAGACTCCAAAACGTCCCATCGCTTCAGATTTTTAATCGCCTCCCGAATGATTGTCAGCGATTTTCGAATATCGACGCCATGTTCGTCGCTTGGCAGTGGGTCTAATCCTTGAATGGTAATGCCGAAATCCTGCTTGAGCATTTCAAGCAGGGTTATATTCATCTGAGGTTCGTCATCGCTCAGTCGGATAACATAGCCCTGAGCGGCAGATTTGCGAACCATGTTAATCGGAATTAATATCAAAGGCGCGTATATGGGTTTTAAGCTAGCGTTCCCTTCATACCAACGAAGCAGTCCCAAGGCCAGGAAGAGCGAGTTTGCACCATTTTCCTCCAATGATGCTTTATACGCGCGATAAAGGTCCTTGAGGCGTTTTGTCAATTCGCCTTCCGTCAAAGCGGCGCGAAGCCGTTTGTTCTTAAACTCGTGCTTAATAACGCTTTCTCTTCCGGCGAGGCTATGCATGTTTTCAAAATTAGGTTCACTTGAAATCTGCCATTCAGAAGGTCTTGGATAAATGGCAAAATCACTGCCGTCAGCCAGAGCATCCTCCAGCTCATCCAGAGAGCTTGTATAGAGCGGAATGATGTTCTTCGTGAGGCGCATGTTAATCAGCATGTTTCGCCGACTGAGGTCAAGAAGCTTTCGCTCCCACTGGGTTTTCTTGGATACTTCTTCAGGCCTGCTTGTATCAATACTGATTCTTCCTGTGAACTGTTTCGGCGCCGCCGTCAGTTCGCTGTCACGAAGAGTCTCCCGCTCAATATGCCAACCCGTTTCAGTATGAATGCGCATGGGAAGCGGCGAGATTCCGCTCAACCTCGCGCGTGCAACATCTATGATGTACTCAACGGGATTTTCCCCGACAAGATGCTGCTCTGCCGCCGCTCTGGCTTCGTCGAAAGAATAGTGCTGACCTGCGACGAAAAGCGTTGTCTCGACAACAGCGATTTCGTTCACGCCGCTGGCCAGCCGCTTGGTAATCAGCGACGCGTCGTCCTGTACGGTCTCGGGGAATGAAAGCTCCTCTAGCCAAACTCCGGCGAAAGCATGTCCGGCTTTGAGTATCAAAAGCGGATGCAATCCGATCGCTTCAAGGCACGCCGCATAAAAAAGGGTTAAATCCAGACAAGTGCCCATCTTCTGCTGCATCACGGCATCGCAAAGCCGCACCCTCTGGCCAACCTGTCCAAAGCTTGCCGGAGGCATCGAATATACAATATTCTGCTTTTGCAACGCGCCGTAGACCGCGGCGGCCTGGGCCAGCACTCTTTGGGGAGATCTTGATTGGTACCCGTCCAGAGAAGGATTGCCCGTCCATTTCTCAAGAAGCTTCGAGGCCTCCGCGTTGATTTTGATAATCTCAGGATGGTTCGGCGTAACGAATGAAGCAAGCAGTTCAGGGTAGTATGCATAGCCGTGCCACTCGTCGAAAGCCAGCGCCGTGATCTCCGCTACCTCCGAAAAGAGTACGTTTTCCTCCGACACGAGCGAAATATATATAAGCCCCCGGATTTTCTCCGTGAGACTCGCAAGGTATTCCGCATTGAGAATGATGTCTATGTTCTTTGCTTCAAAAGTGCTGTTAGCCGGGACATAATCGATGTGCTTTACGTAAGGCAGGCACAATTCAGGCGCAGAATGAATACGTATCTCAACGTTTTCCAACGGATTGTCCGAATTATTGACGATGGTAACCGACTGCACAACAGGGATCTGGTTTTGGTGTAGCACATAGTTGACAACCGATATTACCGAGCATTCCAGGCGGATCTGTTCACGGATTAAATACTGGCTTTCAGCGTCGGAGAGTTCCATACTTGCCGATGCCGTCTCTGCTTTTTTGGTTCTTTCCTCGGGCGCCATATCGGACGCTGCCGTTTTGATTTCATTGATTTGTTCCAACAGCTCCGAAATACACTTTTCCTTTTCTTGCAGCCGTTCTTCAAAGTCTTCGTCGGCACTGATGTTTTCAGGCATGATGAACTCGGGGGCTGTAAAACTCCAGTCCCCGTATACTTCCATAAACCAAGCGCTGAGGTTGTATGCCATACGCAGGAGCGTTTGAGCACTGGTAAAATCGCTAATGCCAGTATGTACCGCATCGTTGCGTGCTTTTCGAATCGCAAACAAAATATCATCGATGTTTTTGGGCAGCAAATCCTCTCGGCGAAGCATCCTAATGCGGTCCGCAAATGTCATTTCCGCTGGCGCAGACATTCTTTCAAAGTGAATTATCTGGTTGACAATACGCTCAGCCAATAATCCAAGTTTAAAAATACAGGCGTTGGGATCAGCGTACAGATAAGCTTCTGCCAAAGCGCCGATTTCCGCCATATCAGGCCAATAATGAGCTAGGAAATCGAAATTGGATCTCATATGGGCCCCCCTCCGCTGCTGGTGGAATGCATAAACTATCTAAATAACCTGGATTGAAGATGGTTTATTAATCGAAGAAAGCTCAAATAGATTAAGTTCTCAAGGCTGGCGTGGTTCTTGCCATTTTCTTGAAGATACTGGTATTATACTTCAATCTATTAAAAAACTCAACGATTTACGACATAACTATCATGGAATTGCAGTTATTCGCGGTTCCTGGCACATTTTTACGTCATGAAGGACTATATGGCTTCCGGATCTTTTGCCAGAGGGAAGGAGGAAAAAGCAGCCTCAGCTTCGATGGTCTTTATAGGAAATATTAACCAGAGTGTTGATGTGCTGCTTAAAACATCTCATCTTTTTGATCCGTTCCCTGAAGCAAAAAAAGCCGGGAATCAAATCCCGGCTTTCTTTTTAGCTTGTTTGGCGCCGCCAGCCTCATTGACTGGCCGCAAACTCCTTTCCGTCCAATCGCAGTATCTCGTCGATGATTGCCATGCCTCTCAGCAGCTCGGGCCCCTCAAAAAAGAAGGGCTCGTCTTCAATCATCTTTTGAAACTTACGTTTCAGGTAGCGGAACATCTTCCACTGCTTTTCGCTCAGGAAGTCCGTCAAAGCAATGTCTTCAACGAAGCCGTGCTCCAACAGCCATTCGCGGCTGTAATTCCAGAAGGACAGGCGGCTGAGAGTGTAGCGATAATAAAGCGGCTTGCGCAGCGCCGCCCAGAAGGGCTTGAGCGCCAAGTCAATTTCTTTGACCAGTTGCGTTTTGTGCCAGTTGCGCATGTAGTCGGTGAGCTCTGGATGTTCAATTGTAATGTCAATCATAAAAACAACCCCATTTAGGCATAGTAATCCCGTGGAAGTACGGGCATACACTATGGGGGTGGTTTTTCTTTAATAATTCTACTATACTCCAAAGGCATTGTCAAATGAACCGGTTCTCTAATACGCATTGGCGGTTATTCGTTTCGCGGCGACAGAAGAAAAAGCCGGGGAGCAAACGCCCCCGGCTTCTTCATTGTCAAGCACCATTCCGTGTAAACTCCTAAAGTTGGTTCTAAGTAATGAATTCAACACAAACTACTACTAGGTGAAATAAATGTGAAGCTCTTTAATCGCAAGCGTGTTCCTTCGTGGTTGAGGTCAATCATCCTTATAATTCTGATCAACAGCAAGAGCGGCGGCATTGACCCAAAGGACAGCCCAGGTTGCAACATCCTGAAGAGTTTCTGCGAAAAGGTTGTGAAGTAAAGGGCGCTTAGAATTCAGACCTGTACTTCACAGACAACCTCTCACAAACAGTCGAAACTGAAAATCACATTGCGGTTGAATTCTCATCCGCAATCTTGTAAACTGTCACTCAGAGAATCA
>Ga0134100_1002917_pt1 | contig 12322 bp, 11 predicted proteins | sample 11_taG_2_FD_94444 | JGI IMG/M metagenome (GOLD analysis project Ga0134100, IMG submission 94444) | Switchgrass degrading microbial communities from high solid loading bioreactors in New Hampshire, USA - 11_42_5_180_A3 metaG | ecosystem: Engineered > Bioreactor > Semi-continuous > Anaerobic >...
GAACTTGATGTGGAAGGCGATATTATTGCGTGCGAGTATGTGGATAACGGCGGAAATCAAAGAAAAGGAGGCTTCTTCTCGGGGCTTTTCAGATAGAGAGGCGGCTTAACATATGCAAAACAGTGTGACGTATGAGTTAACGGTATTTGGAGGAGCCGGAGCGGCAGGAGTTATTATTGCTTTCCTTTACGATATGTTCAGGCTGAAACGGCGTATAGTAAGAACAAAAACCGCTATGGTTCACGTTGAGGATATAATATTCTGGATAATTGCTGCAATAATATTTTTCTTATCGTCCTATATCATAAGTAACGGTGAAACCAGGGCTTATTATTATGTGGGCTCCTTTTTGGGAGGGGTTCTATACTTTAGTGTTTTCAGTAAACCCATTCTGTGGCTGTTAACCCAATTGATAAAATTAATTTTATGGCCCTTCGTAAAGCTGATAAATATATTAAACCCTATTTTAAAATTCTTAATACGCAGCATCATAAAACTATTGAAAAAAATCAGGGACAAAGCCGCATTGGAAAGCTACAAGATAAGCATTGATTTCAGACGCCTTTGCAATACTTTCACAAAAAAATAGGATAAAAGTCCTAAAGACCTTGTTACAATAATTGGTACCGTGGTATACTTCAATATATAGTAAAAATATATTTACTTAAGAAAAAAGGGTTGGTGTGAAGTGGCGACACGAAAGACAAAAAAAGGTTGGTGGCTGACACCGCTTATGGCAATCGTACTGATTTACGCAGCATTCACTTTTACTTCCCAGTCTAATGACATATACGTACTTAATCTGGAAATAAAGCAGCTTGAACAAAAAATAGCCAGAGAAGAAGAAGAGAAGCAGCGGATGATGAAAGAAAGAGATGAGATCTCCAGTGATGAAAGCGTTGAAAAAATAGCCAGGGAAAAACTCGGTATGGTTAAAGACGGAGAGAGGGTTTTTGTAGACATAAACGGCGGCCAATAGGCCGCCATTGTTTTTAATATCTCTTCTGTAAAAGCTGTTTTATGAGAAACCTGTCGAAAATATTCTAGTATTTTATAATTTCAATTCCCTGATAATATTTTTTAAAGTTTCAGCAGAATGATGAAGTTGTTTCTGCTCATTTTCAGAAAGAGGCACCTCTAAAACCCGGTTAATGCCGTTACGGTCAACTACTGTAGGAACACTGATAGCTACGTCGGATATCCCGTATTGCCCCTGCAGGATGCTAGATACGGTTAAAATAGAGTGCTCATCACGCATTATGGCCTCAACGATTCGTTCAACGGCCAAGGCGACAGCATAATAGGTTGCCCCTTTTGCATTGATGATTTCATAAGCTGCATTTCTTACCTGATTATAAATTTTATCCAGTTCGTTGCAGTCTTTGCACTTGTCACATTGTGCGCAGTATACGTCTATGGGCATACCGGCTATTGACGTAATGCTCCATGCTGCCAGCTCCGTATCTCCATGTTCGCCTAAAATATATCCATGCACGTTTCGGGCATCAACACCTGTATGTTCGCCAATCAGGTATTTAAAACGGGCGGTATCCAGGACTGTACCGGAACCTAAAACTCTGTTTATAGGAAATCCTGACAGCTTCCAGGTTACATAGGTCAGGATATCCACAGGATTTGTAACAACCAGAAGTATAGTGTTTTCAGGGTTGTTATATTTCACTATCTCTGAGATGATGGATTTAAACACGGCGGTATTCTTATGAACCAGATCTAGGCGGGTTTCGCCCTCTTTCTGGTTCGCGCCTGCGGTAATAATTATCAAATCTGAATCCTTGCTGTCCTCGTAACTGCCCTGATATATTTTGACCGGTTTTGCAAAAGGCAGCCCGTGGTTTAAATCCATTGCTTCGCCCCTGGCTTTTGTTGTGTTGATATCAATCAGCACCAGCTCAGAAAAAAGCCCGTTCAGCATAAGGGTATATGCCGTAGTGGAACCTACAAAGCCGGCTCCTATAACCGTTACTTTTTGAATTTCCTTTTTGTTCATGATCTCACTTCCTTAACTGATGCACCTATCTGGCCAGGGTCTGTACATTGTCCCACTTCGGATGAAGTAACTGTTCCTTTGACCCAGCCGATTGGATACACCTTTTGTTTTAATTATAATTATTTACCACTATATAGAAGAGTGTAACAAAAAAGGACGGTTTATCCGTCCTTTCAGTAAATAAATCTCTAGCTCTTCTTTGCTATTTTTGCCCAGGTGTCCTTCAATCCGACAGTCTTGTTAAATACAAGTGCACCGGGCTTGGAATCTTTGGAATCTACACAGAAGTATCCCATCCTTAAAAACTGGAACCTGTCTCCGGGTTTAGAATCCCTTAAAGCCGGTTCAACTTTGCTGTTATGCAATACTATAAGTGACTCAGGATTCAGGTTATCCTTGTAATCTCCGCCTTCAGGCACATCTTCGGGATTTTCTACCTTAAATAGCATGTCATACAGGCGAACCTCTGCATTAATTGCGTGTTTGGCAGAAACCCAGTGTATGGTACCCTTGACCTTACGTCCGTCAGGAGACTCACCGCCTCTGGTATCCGGGTCATAGGTAGCTCTTACTAATGTGACATTGCCGTTTTCATCAGTTTCATAGCCTGTACATTTTATAAAATAAGCGTTTTTTAAGCGGACTTCTCCTCCGGGTTTCAGCCTGAAATATTTTGACGGAGGATCTATCATAAAGTCGTCCTGTTCAATATATATTTCTCTTGAAAAAGGTACTTTTCTGCTTCCTCTTTCAGGCATTTCAGGATTGTTTTCAACATCAAATTCTTCGGTTAGATCTTCGGGGTAATTTTCTATAACAACCTTTAAAGGCTTCAATACCGCCATTACCCGATCCGCTGTTTTATTAAGGTGCTCCCGCACGCAATGCTCCAAAAGTCCCCAATCGACTACGCTGTTGGTTCTTGATACTCCCACCAGATCGATAAAATTTCTGATGGATTCAGGGGTAAAACCACGGCGCCTTAATGCACAGAGAGTCGGCATTCTGGGGTCATCCCAGCCGGAAACATATCCGTTCTCAACGAGTTCTCTGAGTTTTCTCTTACTCATGACGGTATAGTTAATATTTAGTCTTGAAAACTCATATTGATGGGGCGGATTTTTAATTTCAAGCTTTTCCAGAACCCAGTCGTATAAAGGCCTGTGATCTGCATATTCAATTGAACACAAGGAGTGGGTAATCCCCTCGATTGCGTCCTGCAGAGGATGCGCGAAGTCATACATGGGATATATGCACCATTTATCACCGGTTCGGTGGTGATGTTCCTTTTTAATGCGGTAAATAACAGGATCCCTCATATTTATATTTGGGGAAGCCATATCTATTTTAGCTCTCAGAACCTTTTCGCCGCTATCGAATTCACCGTTTCGCATCCTTTGGAACAAATCAAGGTTTTCCTCTATGGATCTGTCCCGCCAAGGGCTGTTTTTCCCCGGCTCGGTCAAGGTTCCTCGGTATTCACGTATTTGGTCTACGTTAAGGTCATCCACATAGGCCAATCCCTTTTTAATAAGTTCTACGGCATAATTGTAAATTTGTTCGCTGTAATCGGAACCGTAGTATATACGATCCTCAAAATCGAAACCCATCCATTTTATATCTTCGATTATGGCATCTACGTACTCTACGTCCTCTTTTGACGGATTGGTATCGTCAAAACGCAAATTACACTTACCGCCATATTTTTCGGCAATTCCAAAATCTATACACATAGCTTTGGTATGGCCTATGTGAAGATAGCCGTTGGGCTCAGGCGGAAAACGAGTGTGAACCTCTTTAACATGACCGTTTCTTAAATCCTCTTCGACTATTTCCTCAATAAAATTTTTTCTTTCCATTTCTTCCATAAGACTACCATACCTTTTACCGTTAAATTTTATACAGGATTTTATGTATGACATTTTGTGTAAATTATTATTATATGTCATAATTATAAGACAATAGGCTTATAAAGTAAACCTGAGGAATCTTATGTTTTATCATCATTGTTTCAGCAACTTATTGTCTTTACATAAAACCTGCGGTTCCTGGGCCCGTTAAATTCGCAGAAATAAATACCCTGCCACGTTCCCAAAAGAGGTCTGCCCTCATTAATTATAATTGTTTGACTGGTTCCCACACAAATGGTTTTTAAGTGAGCCGTTGAATTCCCTTCGGCATGAAGAAATTCTCTCCTGTCAGGGAATGCTTTGTCAAGTCCCAACAGAAGATCATGAATTACGTCGGGATCAGCATTTTCGTTGATAGTTATTCCGGCGGTGGTATGGGGACAATAAACAATGCATATACCGTTTACAACACCGCTTTTGGTTATTGCCTCCCGAACTTTTGCTGTAATGTCATAGAAATTCGACTTTTCTGTCCGAAGCGTATACTCATAAACCATAATTTCTTCTCCTTAATTCAGCAAAAAATTCAGCATAATCCGTTTTGTTTTATCATTATATCATGATGACAAAAGGGTACAATACACAATATGCTCCTGATGAGTAGGAAACATAAAACGCCCAGGATTACTGAAAAAGTCAGTAATTTGCTATTATAGACCAAGAAAAGCTTTCCCCACCGCATCCTGGGCATAGTGTAGCGAAGTAAAAGGATATTTGTGTTTTAGAAAAAGATTCACCGCTGTTCTCAAAATGATAGTGGGAACAAATTTTTAAACCCTAGGGACAATTATTCTGGTTTACAGATTCCAGAAGTATGATAACCAGAAAAACCGTCCCCAGGTTACTCACGAACATTCCCTCTTGTCTACTGTTTCAGTTTACCGCCTCTGTCCTGATGTGAGTCAGCGGAGCCGTATTCCATAAGATCAAGAAACTGTTCGCCTCTGGCGCTGTCATTAATGTCGGACGATTGAATGACCTGCTCTTCGGAAGGACGCCTTTTCTTTTTATCCATTTTCATATCGGCAATGAACTTGTCAGCTTCTTTGGCGCATTCAATGCAAAGCTTTGCATGGGGCAAAAGCTCAAGCCTTTTTAAATCAATCTCCTTATTACAGCTTTCACAAATGCCGTATGTCCCATTTTCGATCTTTTGAAGAGACCTTTCTATTTCTGAGATTTCCTGCTCATGCAGCTTTTTTAAAGCCATTTGGTGCTCAATATCAAACAATTCACTTGCTGCTTCGGATGGGTGATTATCGTATTTTGAAAGCTCACTGCTCTCGTTGTTATCATTTTCCCCCAGCCTCAGGTTCTCCATATCGTCCAGAATGTCTTCCCGATTTTCTTTATGCTGTTTCAAAAGATGTCTGAAATGATTGTTTTTTCTCGCGTCCATATTAATATGCCTTTCCCGTCCCATTGATATTTTTTTTATTTTTAATTATTAATATCTCACCTGACGGGATTAATAATTCTTTTATTATGGTCTATTCGCCAATAATTTTTATAAGGATGCGTTTGTTGCGTTTACCATCATATTCACCATAAAAAATTTGTTCCCACGGTCCAAGATCCAGCTTGCCGTTTGTAACTGCCACAACCACCTCGCGTCCCATTATTTGTCTTTTTAAATGGGCATCAGCGTTGTCTTCATATCCATTATGGGCATATTGCGAGTAAGGCTTTTCCGGAGCCAGTTTTTCAAGCCATTTTTCAAAATCGGCGTGAAGACCTGATTCGTCGTCGTTAATAAATACGCTGGCTGTAATATGCATGGCATTGACCAAAACCAGACCTTCTTTAATTCCACTTTCCTGGAGGCATTTTTCCACTTCATGAGTGATATTCAGGTATGCCCGTCTGGTTGGAGTATTCACCGTAAGTTCTTTTCTGTATGATTTCATTGTGTACCATCCTCTCAAATGTTAATATAATACAACACTAATGTTCTTATAGCAGTTTAGCCGATAAATAATTTAGTGGCTACCCCGGCCTGTTAACGAAACCTGATTGATATTGTCATTCCGGCTGGGGCAAAGAGACTAAAAACTGCACAGCATGAGGGTATAGCTGCCTGCAGGTATATCAAGGCGACAAATGCTTTGCAAAACTTACGTTAATAATATACAATAATTAGTACAATATTCATAGTATAGGAGTTCAGAGGAATAGCTGGATGAAGTTTCTACGTAAGATAAAACGGATTATTATTTTTCGTTATATTAGCTGGGTCATATATTTCACTTCTTATACAGGGCTGCTGTTGATATCTATTGCGCCCCTTATCGATAAAAATACAGGCATGTTAGTCTCCAATCCTGATCTTTTTTACTGGTTGCTGCGCCTATTAACTGTGTCTATTGGTGTGAACTTTGTCTTACAATATTTTATTTTCAGGAAAAATGACGAAGCATTCTTTGAATTTGATAAATCTTTGAGCGATATACAGGCGGAAATCTTTTCTCCGGAAGAAGCATCAAAGAAAATGGATATGATGGATTTGTCCATAGCTTTAAATCAATTGCTCCAAAAGCTTAGGGAAAAGAATGAAATGCTAAAGGACGAAATTGATAAAAATAGCAGGCTTTCAGAGAATATATCTGAATTTTACAGACAAATGAGAACACTTAGAGACGCAGAACTTATATTCGATTTTTTCGAATATGATATTAAAGGTGCGTATTTTACTTTTATTTCCGGTATGATAGCTGCTTTATCAGGTGAAAGTGAAGCTACAGAAATTACTGCAGAAGATCTTTTTGAAAATTTCCAGTTCAGCATTAAATTAACTGATTATTACAGTCATGTGGAAAGATGTATTGAAGAAGAAAGCGATATGAATTTTGAATGCAGCGTAAAGGGAAAAGATGGGGAAATTCACTGGCTGAAGTTCTGGGGACGCCCGACTAAGGATAAAACAAGAATAACCGGAGCCGTTACTGATATCACAAGAGAAGTAAATATACGTATTGCAGAGAAGGAGCGTATTATTCACGATAATATAACCGGTTTTTATAACCGTAACGCTTTATCCGAGGTTGGAGGAAAAGCAATAGCCGAGTGTAATGACGATGAACATGTAGTATTTGTTTATATAGGTCTTACCAAATATCAGGATTTTCAGGAAAGATTCGGAATGGTATCAGGAAACAATTATATCCGTGTGTGCGCTGAGGTCATGAAAAAATTTTTAACTAAAGATATGATTCCGTTCAGATGGTGGGGATCTGATTTTCTCATTATAGTAAAATGTGTAAAGAACATAAAAGTATTTGAAAAGGAAGCTGTTGCCATTGCCGACAAGATTGGGAAATACGTAGGCGATGTAGACGATATTGCCGTAACTTTTCCGATGGTAATGGGTTATGCAGCATCAAAAATACATGGCAATACACCCTCTGAGTTGCTGGAGTTTGCTGCTTTTGCGGAACATGAAGCATTGAGGGAAGTGGCAATGAGTCCGAATGAATTTAACTATGAACGATTTGAAGAATCTCATATGGCATCTCTAAGACGAACGCTGATTAAAGATATAATTGACACAAATCAATTAACTGTCGTGTTCCAGCCGATTGTATCCTTACGTACAGGTGAGCTTTTCGGATTCGAGGCTTTATCCCGACCTACAAACCCCGCTTACAAAAATATTGTAGATCTGATCGATGATGCTGAGGCAACAGGTCATTATGTAATATTGGAAAGAAGAATGGTATATAATGCCCTTGATGCCTATATGGCCCGTGACCCGAAGTATATGGACCATTATCTGTTTATTAATACAGCTCCTTATTCAACCCTTGATGAAAAAGACTATAACGATATCAGAGACAGATATTTGGGCCATATGAAGGTAGTTTTTGAAGTCGTTGAGAGAAACCGTATGGATTCTGACACTATAAATATTAGAAAATCTTTTGTGAAAAAAGCCGGAGCCAAGTTCGCCCTGGATGATTTCGGATCAGGATATTCAAATCATTTGGCGCTTCTGGCTCTTGAACCTGATTTTATTAAGATCGACAGGGAATTGGTTCGTGGAATTAATGAAGATTTAAGGAAACAACATATGTTGGAGGATATTATAAGTTATGCCCGCTATCGCGGTGCCCGTGTACTGGCAGAAGGAGTGGAGACACAGGAAGAACTTGAGACTTTATGCCGCATGGGCGTGGATTTTGTGCAGGGTTTCTTTACAGGAGAACCGGATAAAACAATAGCCGAACCTGATATTAAGGCAAAAAGAATAATCAAAAGCATTATTCGAAATAAAAATATTGATTTAAGACAACTGTATATTATAATGGAAAAATCCCTCGCAATTATAAATGAAGATTATGCAACGTGCTTATCTGTTACCGTTTATCTGATGATAAAGCTCGGCAAACGTCTTAATATCGATGAAGACAGATTTACAAATTTAATTATTACTACGATATTCCATAAAGCAGGAATTCTTTTCACCAGCTATAAGGATTCAAGTATGCTGGAGACCGATGAAAAAAGCGACCACAATATTTTCACATATTTATTGTTTAAAGAGTTTTCGCCCTATCCTGAATATGCAAGGATTATTCTTTACCACAAAAATGAGTATGGCAGTGATCTAACTATTGACGATATTCCGGTTCCCGACGAAGCATATCTGTTGTCCATGACAGCGGACATAGCCGAGGTTATTGTAAACAGCAGGAAAAAAGATATTAATAAGAAAGTAGCTGAGAGAATCAGGGAAAAAAGTTATAAACCGGAGTACAAACAGTTATTGGAACAATTATATGAAGAAAACGTACTAAACCATGTTGTGACCGGAGAGTATAAGGTTGAATTGCTATCGTATATAGAAACGATAAAACTGGGTAAGGCTGAAATAATGAGTTTATTGAGAACTTTCGTGTATGCCGTGACATTCAGGTCACCCAACAACTTTTCTCATGCCAGAACAATGGAAACAGTAGTGGATCTTCTGGGGCAAATAACAAAGCAAAACTGGAATACAATGGAAAAATTGCGTGCTGCGGCTTTGTTATACAATATCGGCATGATCACTTTCAATGAGAAAACCTTTGAAAAGGTTCATTCTCCAATTGAGCTGAAAAATCTGTTAACTGAAGCCCTTAAAAAGATTATTAAAATTTTTGAGGAAGCAGAGCTTGTCGATATATTGGGTATGTTTAATGCCATCATTGGAGCGGAAATATTATCAGAAAATCATATGCTTATGGTCAAGGATATAATAAGCGGGGCAAATATGATCAAAATTGCAGATGTTCTGGCTTCGCTTATAGAACAAAAATGTCAGGACTATGAGATCACATGCAAAGATATCCTGGCTGAGCTTAAAGAAATAAGTAAAACAGAAGATTTGTATCTTCCCATGATTGAACTGACGGAAGAATATATTGAGGATATTGAAGCTCGTGTGAAATCCAGTCAGGTGGATATCAGGAAGCGTTATAACAATATAATTTCAGAAGTTGAAAGACTCAGGCCGTTTTTCATTGATCACACAGATAACTGAATCTCAATAAAGTTTAAGGTATACGTTAAAGGGTTATAATCCTAAAAAGGGAAAAGTAAATATGTAGTGTTTTTTGTATAAACGAAAAGCTTGAAAATAAAGGCTCACGGCCTTAATACTTTGACTTTTGCCAACCGTTGGTGTATACTGAAGTACAAACGAATTGAATTATGTAATCTTCTGAAAAATCACATTATCGACTTGAAGAAAAAGCTCCATACATACATTTGGTTATTCATAGTACGCATTTGAAAGATTAAGGAAAAATCATTATGTATATGTATGATAAAAAGGAGCAGAAAAATTATGTTCAGTATAGGGGATAAAATCGTTTATCCTATGCACGGTGCAGGAATAATTGAATCCATAGAAGAAAAAGAGATTCTTGGTGAGAAAAAAAGGTATTATGTAATGAAGATGCCTGTTGGGGACATGAAGGTTATGATTCCCATCAACAACGTCGATGGAATAGGGATAAGGGATATAATAGACAAGAAAGATGCTGATAAAGTTTTTGAATCTTTGGGAAAAAGATGCGATGAACAGACTTCAAACTGGAATAAAAGATATCGGGAAAATATGTCTAAAATAAAGAGTGGTAATATATTTGAAGTCGCTGAAGTGGTGAAGAGTCTTGTAACAAGGGAGAGGAACAGAGGATTGTCCACCGGCGAACGAAAAATGCTGAACAGTGCCAAACAGATTCTGATAAGTGAATTGGTTCTGGCGAAAAACATGAACCCTGTGGATGTTGAAGATATAATAAATGAGAAAATATCAACATGATATAAGCCATTCAAAGGGAGTTTGTATGCTGGAGAAGATCTTAAAATACGCATTTGGGCTTACAGGAGCATTAACGGGAATATCTCTGGTGCGATTATTATTGATACGAATTGGTATGAAGGAATATCTCGGTACCTTGTATGGGATTGGGCTGTATATAGTTGCAGCTGTTATTCTGGGTATCGGGATGTTTTTTCTTGGAGATAAAGTTATTGCCATTTCAGCAGGTTTTGTTGACAAAATCGAAGAATCCGTACAGAAAATTACGCTTTATGAGTTGATGATAGGAGCCTGCGGGCTTATAGCAGGATTAATTGTTGCTAATCTTATTTCAATTCCTATTGTGAAGATCGAGTTGATTGGGGTACCTCTATCTATAATAATAAATGTTCTTTTTGGTATTTGCGGTATTTATTTTGCTGTTATCAAAAAGAACGAAAACATATTTGACGGGGCTTTGAGCAGGAAGAAGACCGCGAAACAAAGCGGAATTAAGCTGCTGGATACTAGTGTTATTATAGACGGCCGTATTCTGGATTTAAGCAGGACAGGCTTCCTGGAGGGTGAACTTGTGATTCCCGGCTTTGTGCTGGAGGAGCTTCGCCATCTGGCTGATTCATCCGATGATGTAATCAGAGCAAAAGGACGCCGGGGACTTGATGTTTTGAATATGCTGAAGAGTGATGCTAAATTTCCCATAACAATTGATAACACAGAAGGGGATCCACAGGTTGAGGTAGATGAACAGCTTTTATCGAGAGCTAAGGAAATTGGGGCAAAGATCATTACCAATGACTATAATCTGGGGAAAGTCGCGGCCATCAGGGGTATTGAGGTGCTTAATATAAATGATTTGGCCAATTCTATGAAGCCGATAGCAGTATCCGGAGAGGAAATGACAATCCGTATAGTTAAGGAAGGCAAGGAGAGCGGCCAGGGTATAGGCTACCTGGATGACGGTACCATGGTGGTGGTAGATCAGGCCTATAAGTATAAGGGTCAGCTGGTTGATCTGGTTGTGGTCAGCGTTTTTCAGACATCTGCCGGACGTATGATTTTCGGCAAATTGAAAAATGTTCACCTCTCTTTGGCAAATTCGACTTATGAATGATATCAGAAGGAGATTATATGCCTGAAGTCAATGATAAAACTGAAACAAATTTTTTAAAGGGGAAAAAAGGTGCCGTTGGTGCCATTATTGTGGCTGCGGGTAAAGGGAGCCGCATGGGTCTCGGTTTCAATAAAGTTTTGGTAAATTTGGAGGGAAGGCCGGTTATTGAATGGACTATCCGAAAATTTGTATTGTCAAATCTGATTGACAGTTTAGTTCTTGTAATAAATCCCGAAGACAGAGAAGCTATGGTGCGTATCTGCGAACCTTACAGTGAGAAAATCAAATTTATTATGGAGAATGGCGGGGATAGCCGTCAAGATTCAGTATATAACGGACTTAGGGCTCTGCCGGAAGAAACGGATATCGTACTTATCCATGATGGGGCAAGGCCGTTTGTAGATGAAAAGATTATTGCAAAGAGTATAAAGTACGCTCAAGAAACCGGTGCCGCATGTGCCGGACTGCCCGCCAGGGATACGATAAAAATTGTTGACGCCGGGAATACGGTTTTGTCAACGCCCGACAGAAAATATGTTTGGCATGCACAAACCCCCCAGTCTTTCAAGAAAAACATAATATTAAAGGCCTATGAAAATGCCAGGGAAAAAGGCATATTAGGCACTGATGACGCAGAGTTGGCTGAAGCTGCAGGTTTTAATGTTTTAATGTTCGAAAGCAGCAGCAGGAATATTAAGCTCACTACGGCAGAGGATCTGCTATTGGGAGAATATTATATTGAATTGTCAGAAAAATAGTATTGGATGTTTAACAAAAAAAGATAAGATAAACTATGAAATGAAAGTAAATAACAAATTTTTACAAGAGAAATTTCGTTTAATAAAAAAGACTGCCAATAAGGCAGCCTTTCAGATTGTAGACAAAAACGGTTGTGGTTTTAGGCCATAACCGTTTTTTCTAAATACATCAATGATTTTTCTCTAAATACTGGTAAAAATTCAATAAGAAATTGCAAAATAGGGTTCATA
>Ga0134100_1002929_pt1 | contig 12278 bp, 12 predicted proteins | sample 11_taG_2_FD_94444 | JGI IMG/M metagenome (GOLD analysis project Ga0134100, IMG submission 94444) | Switchgrass degrading microbial communities from high solid loading bioreactors in New Hampshire, USA - 11_42_5_180_A3 metaG | ecosystem: Engineered > Bioreactor > Semi-continuous > Anaerobic >...
GCCCGAGGGTACGGCTTAAGAAGCATGTCAATGCAATCAAAATTAACAGCATTGGCAGTAAATTTAAAGAGGATAGCCCAACTGGTATCCTCTTTAAGTAAAAATAATCATTATTTTTTGCTTCTGAAAATTAGAAATAAATGTTTTCGGCTGTATAAAACTGTAAAAGTGGCTTAAAAAAACCCTACTTTTTCAGTGGTTTCGGACGGTTCTTTGTTCTATGGGGCGGATCTGCATTCAATGCTTGGTTTAGCAGTAATATGCCACTTTTGATGGAGGAAGCAAATCTGCGATAAATAGTGAAGATTACAATCCTCTTGATTGATGGCTTTTTATTTTGTATAATGTATACTAAAGTAAGAGATGAGATTATACATAAATTTAATGATAATAGGATATCTACAGCATGTTGTTATGTAAATTTTTATTAAGTATTTAAATCTATAGGTAAACTGTTAAAAATAGTTTTTTCAATATAATAATTCTTTGTTTGTATAATGGCATCGCTTGAGTCTTGCTTAAGAACGGTAAACTCAATAAAAATATTAAATATTGCATTATCAGCTAAAATATGCAATAATCGTTTTACCGTAAAATTCTATAATAATTTAAGCAAGAATAAATAAAAAGTGTAAGGTTTGAAGGGAAACTTATTCGTTATATAATTTTAATAACCTTGCAAAACCTTTAATCTTTAAATTTTGATTCAAGGAAGCCTCTGGATAAAGTGATTCAATCGTATCGGTGATAAAAAATGACAGCAATTGGCTGCGGAAGTTTTCGGTGCCGATAGCTGCTTTTTTATTGTTAACGGTAAAAAGCAGTATTTAAGGCTATGAGAATATCAGCCCATAAAACGGGCGAAAAAATATTTATATAATACATATAAGACAAGCATAGCCTATTCATAGGCCTAAAGATATAGAGCTGAGAAATATTTTGTTTTGGAGGGGGATAATATGGATTTATGGTTTACTGAATATCATACAGAAAATGCTCGATTTTCCTTTAAGATTGATAAACAGGTAGTAAGTCTAAAAAGTGAGTTTCAGCGTATAGATGTGTTTGATTCCTATGATTTCGGCAGGGTATTAGTGCTTGATGGATTCATAATGCTCACTGAAAAGGATGAGTTTATATACCATGAGATGATGACGCATTTGCCTATGGCTGTAAACCCTGAAATTCATGATGTTCTTGTTATTGGTGCAGGCGATGGAGGAGCGGTAAGAGAGCTTACAAGATATGATTCAATAAAACGAATTGATATGGTGGAGATAGATAAACTTGTAGTTGACGTTTGCAGGGAGTATTTGCCACAAACTTCATGTAAGCTTGATGATCCGCGGGTACATATATACTTTGAGGATGGTATAAAATTCGTTAAAGAGAAAAATAATGAATATGACTTGATAATAGTTGACTCAACGGATCCTTTTGGACCGGGAGAAAGTCTGTTTACCGAGGAGTTTTACAGAAATTGCTTCAAAGCATTAAAATCAACCGGTATTATGGTAAATCAGCACGAAAGTCCTTATTATCCAAATGATGCCTTGGCTATGCAAGATGCTCATAAAAAAATAAAATCGGTTTTTCCAGTAGCTTTGGTTTACCAGGCACATATACCAACTTATCCTTCGGGTCATTGGCTCTTTGGATTTGCTTCTAAAGGTCTTGATCCTGTTGCTGATTTAAGTACAAGCTGGGATTCTCTTGGCTTGAAGACTAAATATTACAATACTGATTTACACAAGGGTTGCTTTGCTTTACCCAATTATGTGAAAGAACTTTTGAGAAATGCTTGAATAAAATTTTTTAATATTGATATGTTCTGTATGATATTTTTGACAATTATTAAAGAGAAAAGTAAATCTGTTATACTCTGGTGTGTATAAACAAAAACATGTCCAGAGTGTTTTTTTTGTGTTAAAATATACTTGAAATTGTTGGAGTGAGTTGATAAAAGCAAGGTAAAATGTTTTAAAATACAAATTTATTATTTATAGTGAATTACATACAAATTTAATAACTATCTTTCGCTTAACATAGGGGGCGATATTGTGAAAGGTATATTAAGCATTGATTTCGATTATTTTATTGATGCTTCATCACAGGATAGAGATTTATATTTTCCGGATGGAAGTGATGAAATACCTAACAATAAGCTGGAATCCATGTGGGAAGAAAGATATAAAAGATATCCGCAGCTTAAAAAAATAGGGGTAATTGAACAGTTCAATTTTTTAAAAAGGTTCTTAATGGGATTGAACCTACCTGATAAAAATTTTATAAAGGCTGATAGTCATAAATATATAAAAAGTTTTATTGATAAGTTCCCAAAAAATTTAAAGTTAAAGATAATAAATATTGACTTCCATCATGACTGTTATCACTATTATAAAGGCAGTGACTATTGCAACTGTGGCAACTGGTTGAGAAGAGTAATTGAAGAACGGCCTGATACAAAAGTAAAATGGGTAAGACGAAAAGATTCTCAAATCTACTGCCTGGAAGGAGTAGTTCCATTTGAACATACCGAGGATATAAAATCGATTTATAATGAAAAATTTGATTATGTTTTTATCTGTAAAAGTCCCGAATGGAGCCCGCCTCATTTAAATAACAAGTTTGAAGAATTGGTTTCTTCCGTATCCAAAAAACTGTTATTAATTTCATAAGAATATAAACAAGGTTCAATCCGGTGTTTTAATAAATGATTACCGATATTTTTGCAAAACTTTATTGGAACTTGACACTAAAGAGCATAAATGGTAATGTATAAACTAAATAAATTGTGGGGGAACTCGTTTGAGTTGAGAAGGTAAAACCTAACCCTTTGAACCTGTCAGTTAATACTGGTGTAGGGAAGCAATTTATTATCTAAAATAATTTTATTATTATGAATAATAATTTTATTTAGACATAATAAAAAAAGCGCTTTCCTTACAACAGGAAGGTGCTTTTTTTTGCTTAAAACCCGGTATATAGGGAAAATACATAGGAGTTGAAAAGACAAACTTGACCTAATGACTATAAAAACAGTGCTAGTGATTTGGAATCAAAGGGATATTGTATAAATCTAGGTAGGAAATTTTTTATGAAAGGAAAAGTATATTATGATTAACAGTGGGGAGATTAAAAAACAGATAATTCAGGCAGTTGAAACTGTTAAACGGACAAAACCGATGGCAGGATCCATTACCAATACGGTAACAATTAATTTTGTAGCTAACGCACAACTGGCTGTTGGGGGCTCAGCCGCCATGGTTTATTTACCCGATGAGGGCGAATTTTTGGCAAAAGCCGGCGGGGCTACATATATAAACGTTGGAACACTTCTGCCGATTTATGAGCAAACTTTGCCCCATACTGCAAAAGTATTGCACGAAACAGGAAAACCATGGGTGTTGGATCCGGTGGCTGTAGGCATTGGATCCCTTAGGACCAAGCTTTTAGAGCAGTTTAGAGAGTATAAACCTACAGTTATCAGAGGTAATGCATCTGAAATTCTGGCATTGGCAGGTCTATGGGGGTTGGATGGCGGAACGGAAAAGTCTAATGTTCGAGGTGTTGATTCAACAGATTCTGTGAGTTCTGCAAAGGATGCAGCTATAGCGTTGGCCAGATATACAGGAGGGGCTGTTGCGGTATCAGGAGAAACAGATCTAATAACAGACGGGTCTGTTATAGTGTTATCCTATGGAGGATCACATTTTATGGAGAAAATTACCGGTGCAGGATGTTCATTAGGTGGAGTTATTGCTGTATATGCAACGGCTGCTTCGCCGTTTATTGCGGCACTTACCGGTACTGCGGTGTACAACTTGGCAGCAACCCGTGCTGAAAAAAAGGCGGATGGTCCCGGAAGTTTTCAGGTTCAGTTCCTTGACGAACTGTATAAAGCCAGTGCGGAGGATATTGCCAATAATCCGTTTGAAATTATTGAGATTTAATTGATGCTGCCTATATAGGTGTAATGGTTGAAGTTGGGGATAAAATCGCTAACTTAATCCATTCTGAAAGCTAATGCAGGCCATGGACTGTAATAAATAAATCATGGAATTTACGATATTTTGGGAGTGAAAACAATGAGTATGAGGAAAAAATTGGATATATCGGCTTACCTGGTTGTAGGACCCGAAAATACAAAAGGCCGTCCTGTAGTGTCAATAATTAAAGATGCAGTTGAAGCCGGATTTACATGTGTACAAATCCGTTCGAAAGTTGCATCGGCCAGAGAACTCATTCAACTGACCCAACAGGCATCGGAGGCAATAGCCCAAATCGGTAAATCCGATGAAGTAACGCTGCTGGTAAACGATCGCCTTGATGTTGTTCTGGCTGCCAGAAAGCAGGGGATAAAAGTCGATGGAATCCACGTCGGACAGTCGGATATTCCGGTGGATGTATGCAGAGAATATTTGGGACAAGATTCAGTTATCGGTTTATCGGCAAGAACGCATGAAATGTTTGAGTATATCAAAACAGCGGATGTTTCCCAGATTGATTACTTTGGTGTCGGTCCTGTACATGAAACGATGACAAAGCCGGACTGCGGACTTGATTTGGATGGAAAAGTAGTGACCAGAAGTTTTGATGAAATTTCAGAACTTGTCAGGTTTAGCAAGATTCCTGTTGTGGTAGGTGGCGGAGTTAAGCTTGCTGATATACCACCCCTTGCCCAAACCGGAGCTGCTGGTTTCTTTGTTGTGTCTGCTGTTTCGGAGGCAGATAATCCAAAACAGGCTGCTGCTGAACTTGTAAATGCCTGGAAACAATATGCAGGTATTATACAGAAAGATTAATCTAATTACAGGTGAGGATATGATTAAGGGGGTTATTTTTGATATAGACGGGGTTATACTGGACTCCATGCCAGTATGGGATAAAGCCGGAGAAATGTTTTTGCTCAATTTAGGCATACAGCCGGAAGAGGGACTTGCTGAAACCTTGTTTTGCATGAGTATGTCGGAAGGCGCTAAATATTTAAAAGAAAGATACCGTTTGGATATGAATGAGGATGAGATTATAAATGGTGTCAATGAAACCATTAAAGATTTTTATGCTCATCAGGTTCAGTTAAAGGAAGGCGTAGATCAGTTTCTAAGTGGTATAAGGCAGCATGGGATTAAAATAGTGGCGGCAACATCCTGTGACAGGCCGGTTTTTGAAAGAGCACTGGAAAGGCTAAATGTAATAAGGTATTTTGACAGAATATTTACGTCCACAGAAATAGGTGCCGGTAAAGTAAAACCGGATATTTATATCGCTGCAGCAGAGCATATGGGAACGTTGCCGGATGAGACATGGGTTTTTGAAGATGCACTGTATGCAATTAAGACGGTAAAAAACGCCGGATTTAAGACAGTAGGCGTTTACGATGATTCAAGCAAAGCCGACTGGGAGGAGATTAAGAAGATTAGTGACCTTTATTTCATCAAGTTGGACGATGTTTATACCTTTTTGGAAAAAGTTTCAACTTAGAGTATTTTAAAGCGATAAGATATACTTTTTATTGTTATCTATCTTTATATTAAGATTAGTGTTTATAAAAATTATAAGTTTAGCGGGGAGAAGAAAATGAAAAAAGTATTGACTATAGCAGGAAGTGATTCCAGCGGGGGCGCTGGAATTCAAGCAGATATAAAAACAATGACAGCAAACGGTGTATATGGCATGAGTGCGGTTACTGCACTTACTGCACAGAATACAACCGGTGTAACAGGAATTATGGAAGTTACTCCAGAATTTTTGGGTATGCAGTTGGACAGTGTCTTTACCGACATTTATCCGGATGCAGTTAAAATTGGCATGGTTTCATCGGTCAAGTTAATTGAAACCATATCTGAGAGGCTGAAATTTTATAATGCAAGAAACATAGTTGTGGATCCTGTAATGATTTCTACAAGCGGTTCGAAACTACTTCAGGATGATGCAATTGAGACATTGAAAAACAGTTTGTTCCCTCAAGCTATATTACTGACACCAAATATTCCGGAAGCGTCTGTTTTATCGGGAATATCCATTGAAAATGAAGATGATATGATTAAAGCGGCTGAGATTATCGGAAATCAATTCGGATGCGCCGTTCTTTGCAAAGGAGGGCACAGAGTAAGCGATGCCAATGATTTATTGTACTGTAATAACAAGTACAAGTGGTTTATTGGGGAGAAGATTAACAATGAAAATACCCATGGAACCGGATGCACTTTATCCAGTGCTATAGCCTGCGGACTGGCAAAAGGATGGGATTTGGAGACATCAATTCAAGAGGCGAAGGCTTATGTATCAGGAGCTTTAAAGGCAATGCTTGACTTAGGAAAAGGAAGCGGTCCGCTTAATCATATGTGGAATATTTATAAAGAGGAAAATTGAAAGTTAAATGGCTGTAAGCCTTTGCAAGTGTAATACATAAGAAATAATAATTTGATTAAAAAGGAGATAAATAAGTGGTTAGTACATTTTACGGAAAGAAATTTGTGGCATCCTACAGTGGAGGCAAAGATAGCATTCTTGCAATTTACAGAGCTATAAAATTGGGAATGAAACCGGTTTCACTTATTATAACATATAATATGGACATGGAACGATCCTGGTTCCATGGAATTCCTGATGATTTGTTGAAAGATGTTTCAGCTTCACTGGGTATTCCTATTAAATTAATTAAGACTTCCGGAAAAGATTATGCGGCAAATTTTGAAAAGGAACTTAGGGAACAGAAGGAAAATGGTGCTGAGATTTGTGTGTTCGGTGATATCGATATTGAAGAACATTTGCAGTGGTGTACTGCACGTTGCGATGCTGCAGGCATTGAAGCCTTTTTCCCACTTTGGAAAGAGGAACGAAGGGCATTGGTGGATGAATTTATTGAAAGCGGATTTACTGCAAATATAATTGTCGTAGATACAGATAGACTGAGTGAAAAGCACCTTGGAATGACATTGTCGCCGGATACGATTGCTTCCATTATTTCAGAAGGTGCAGATGCCTGCGGAGAAAATGGCGAATACCATACGTTTGTATCAAATGGCCCGCTATTCAGAACGCCGGTTTCTTTCCGTTATGGAGAAATTGTCAGAAAAGAGCACTATGCCATTCTGCCCATTAAGAAGATTTAATTTGAAGCTGAATTGTTTTATTAAATGAGCAATTCTTATGCAAGTGGTTATTTGAGTAATTACAGATAGGTGTAAAGATTAAAATAATATTTGGTAAGACCTGTTGGTTTATAGGAATGCTTTTAGATAATTTTGCTATGATATTGCTTTCTTTTCGTAATGTTTGTACAAAGAGTAAAACTTTCCGCTGTAACCTTTTTGCCAGGGCTTTTTTTTGCCGCAAAAGTGGAGAATTACTGTGTTCGTCATGACATAGTCCATATCACATGCGTTATTTGTTATAATCTTATAGTAATTATAATATCTGGTGTCATAATTATATAGCTTCTCATCCAAGCATTTTATTTGTTTGGAATAAAGTGTGTTGAGAATATCCTGATCAGGCAGTATAAGCTTTGCACGATTTTTTTCAACAAAAGAATAGATGACTTCTTCATCTACAAGTTTTCTTTGCAGTTCCAGATTCATAAGTAATACGCCTGAATTGAAATAGGCATCGATTTTGTATGGATATAAGCGGATTCGGTTAATTTTTTTTACTGCCAATATATTGTGAAAAGCTGCTGCATAAAGGTACCCATCAAGTTCAGTTTCGTATAGTTCACGAATAGGATTAATCACTAAAATATCAGGATCCAAGTAGAGAATTCGATCCATATTTTTGGGCAAGAATTTATAAGCCAATAACCTATAATACATTTCTTTTGTATAATGTAATATTACAGGTGCATTTTGAAAATAACTGTCAGCTATTTTTATTACAGACAGTTTTTGATTATAACTATTTACAAAACGTTCAATATCAGCAATTTCATTGTCTTTGATGCTCGAATGCATAAGATAGATATGGAAATTTTCAGCCGGATTATTTGTAAATAGCGAAAAAAGCATCACTTTTAGCGGTTGTATGTATTTTGAATCCAAAGTTACCAGCAGATTCATTTTGGATTTATCACCTTCATTAGAATTTTGCATAATATTTTCTATATTGAAAGAAGCTTATCCGATACTCTCGGAGCCTTTTATTATATTTTATGATTAATTTTTAACTGATAATAAATTAAAAATCTGATACAGGAAGCATAAATAAAAAACATATTAGTTAACAGAATACTTATAAATTCTGTTTCAAATGATATGTATAGGTACAATTTTAGACATATTTATTATAGAGAAAATTTAACAATATTTCAATTCAAGCTTGATTTATATCAGCTATTTTAATCTTTTCTTCATGGTTATGGTAATTATAAGTGTGTAAAATATACTGTCTAATAATTGGAAGCAGCTAATGAAAGAACAGTTCATACCTCTTTTGCATTTTGGGTATTCTAAAATAAGAATTGAAGAAAGGGGTATGAGTTGAATGAATAAAAAAATTTGTATATTTGTTTCATTTATGTTTCTTTTGTGTTTTATGCTTACAGCCTGCAGGCTCAGTAGTGAAACACCGGAACAAGCGGTTACCAATGCTTTAAATGCTATTAAAAATTTTGATAAAAAGACAGCTCAAAAATATTTAGCTTCTGATGAAATATTTAATAAAGATTCAGAAGATAGTGATTTGATAAAAGATGAAGAGAATTTAAAACTCTTAGTTAACAAATTGAACTTCAAAGTATTATCTTCTGCTCAAGAAGGGAATATTGCCACTGTAAAAACTGAAATTACCAATATAGATATGGCTGCAATTATGGGTGAATATTTCCAAAAGGCATTATCACTTGCTTTTGAAAACGCATTTGCAGGAGAAAATGCAAAGAGTGAAGAGGAGATGAATAAACAAGCACAGCAAATTTTTTTAGATTTAATAAAAAGAGAGGACAATAAAATTAGAGTATCGACTATTGATATTAAATTATCTAAAAATGAGAACAGTTGGAAGATAGATGCCAATGAAGAATTTCAGAATGCAGTATTAGGCGGTTTATCCAATGCTATAGAAGAAATGAGAAATGGCTTTAGCAGCAGTGACACCCCTGAGGATAAATTAAGAGAAATAAGAAATTTTATTACTACTGATATATGGAACGACGGTTTTTGTGATATAAGTTTTTACGTAACAACCGGAAAGAGCAGTACAGGAAGTACAATGGATATTGACTTTACATTGGAACGATTGGCCGATGCAATGGTCAAAAAAGCAGAATATGACACTTTCATAAATAGTTTGGAGGGTGAAAAATTTACAAAAATAAAGCAGGTATGGAGCAAACTTTCTCCTGAAATTGATAGATTATATGCTCAAGTTAAGGAGAAGAAACCGACAGCAAAGGATACAAGCTATAATTTTGATACCGGCCTGTTTGAACAATATAGGGATGCCTTTTCCGATGAAATAGATAACTTGAAATAGAACAGGGGGTGGTTCTTTGTTCTAAGAAAAAACAGATTGATATGCAAAATTAAAATAAGTTTGAGACGATATATAACAATATGTACAATACAGTTTAACATTAACACCTTCTATTGCGTATCGGGTTGATAGTTAGAACCAATTGGTATATTATAGATAAATAATAGCTTTGAAAAATATATAAAAAAGTAGAGGTAATGTTATATGTGGATATTATTTGCAATACTGTCTGCAATTTTTGCAGCGCTTACCACTATATTGGCTAAGATAGGCATAGAGGGTGTAAACTCACATCTTGCAACTGCAATAAGGACGGTTGTTGTAGTAGTTATGGCATGGGTAATGGTATTTCTGACCCGTGCGCAGAGCGGTTTGCCTGAAATCAGCAAAAGGAGTTGGATATTCCTTATTTTATCCGGACTTGCAACCGGTGCGTCGTGGCTGTGTTATTACAGAGCTTTACAGACAGGAGAGGCGTCGAAGGTTGTGCCGATTGATAAAATGAGTGTAGTTATAACACTGATTTTTGCATTTATTTTTTTGCATGAAAAATTTACCGTAAAGTCTTTATTAGGATGTATCTTAATTACGGCAGGTACTTTGGTTATGGTGTTATGATAAGCATTGTAAATGGAGAGATAAAGCGATTTTTATGGGGGTGTTTCTTAAATGAGTGAGCAAAGTATATACAGCGTAATTTGTGAGAGTATTAATTCGGAGGGGAAGCTTCCACATAATTTTTGGCTTCCCTTTAATGAAACTCCCCCAAATAAGTTAAGCTTTATGCCCGGTGCAAAGGATGGAATAGAAATATTTCACATGAATTTAAAAAATCCGGATAAAGTCGTAAAGAAGATAGTTAAACTCTTAAAAGATGAATGGAAAAAGAACAGCAGCAAGTCTCAAGGTAAAATATCAGAACTTCTACAAAACTACGGTACTTTGTCAATTATCGATTCTGTTCTTGAATCTATTCGAGAAAGCTCTAAAGATATCAATATTGCGAATATGTTTGAATATGCTTGTCAACTGGCTTTTAATACTAGTGATGAGGAATTGGTCAAATTAGGTATTGGATTACTGGGTTTGCTTGATTTGAGCAATGAACAGGATACCGTTGACAAGCTTCTTAAACTTGCATTATACGAAGAATTCACACTTTATGTAGTTGTAGCGGTTTTAAACTACCAAAATGGTAACGATATTTTGTTCAGGATTGCACAAAAAGTTGACGGATGGGGAAAAATTCATACGGTTATGCGTTTAGAACCTGCGACTGATGAGATTCGCGAATGGATTTTACGCAAGGGTTGTGCCAATGCAATTGTGGACGCTTATCTTGGACTGGAGTGTGCCAATAAAGGTGATTTGATAGGTGCACTGCGTGGTAATTCCATAGATGATGAACTTTTTGAAGGTATCAGTATTATTATTGATGCTCTGTTAGATGAGGGTCCGGCTGACGGAATAAGTGTTTATGAACATGCTGAAGAAGCATTACAGCGCTATTTGTCCATTGCATCTGAACGCACGTTAACAATAATACAATTTTGGCGTATTCTAAATTTAAAGCAGTGGCTGGAAGATGCGCAATTAGCTAACAGAGATGAACTGATAAAGATGTGTGATGGCATTGTATGTAGAGATTCGTGGCAAAATATGATTTTAGAGATTCTAAAAAATCCGGATGATAGCAATTTCCGCTATGCAACCGATATAGCCAGGAAACTGAATATGAATGTATCGGAACTGATTTTTAATGCGGTTAAGAAAGAACCGGTTAAACATTTTGGTTATCTTTATCTGGTTTATAAGAATCCTAGATATGCTAAGGAATTGACAAAAATATATGAAAATATCTTGCCGCTTGACGATATGGCGACAGGGATGGGAGATTTTCTTTTTGCAAAGAATTTTTCACAAGAACATAATTGCCTTGATTTTGTACTTCAGGAATTAAAAAATTATCCTCAACTGGGTGAAAAATTGGTAAAGACTGCACTTAAATCACCTGTGGTCAGAGAACGAAACGGTGCATGTAGAGTTTTGGAAGAATGGTGCAAAAAGCTAAATCAGAATCTGCAGAATATATCGCCCGATTTGTTTTCATTACTGAAGGAAATAGAAAAGATAGAAGTTAATGCTGATACCAAGGAGAAAATGAAAAATTTGCTAAAAAATAAGTGGCTCTAATTAAAAATTTTTAATTTGGTTTAGGTTTGCATTTTAGGCAACTTTAAAATATGTAAGATAAAACATAAAGACCTGGGAACATGAAGTTCGTGATACCTAGGCCTTTAAAGTTTCTAAGTTTAGCTAATTCGGTAAAAAATAAGAGCTTCAATTAAATGCTGTAAGAAATTGTACAGCATTTCTATTGGGATTGAGTTGTTGATAATTATATTTAACTATTTATTTTTATAATCTTTGTAGAGATTGTCAATTGATCTGTCATAAGTCTTTTCGCCGGACTTGGAAAAGAAGCATCCCGGAACTTCTCCACTTCTGCGGTGATATGCAACGCATTCACAACATTTGCCATGACGAGAACATGAGGTATATGTACAAGTGCAATTGATAGTATTGTTACAAGCCATTTCAAACCCTCCAGAATATAAAAATATAACATAATCATTATATTAAAAAGCAAACCCTATTTCAACATAAAACAGTAAAACAGTTAAAACAGGGGACGGTTCGAAACCACTGAAAAACACCAAATAAAAAATGTAAAACATTCAATATATTTCAACAAATATATAGTAAAAAACCTCCTTCAATGGTATAATGGAATCACGCAAAAC
>Ga0134100_1002944_pt1 | contig 12220 bp, 9 predicted proteins | sample 11_taG_2_FD_94444 | JGI IMG/M metagenome (GOLD analysis project Ga0134100, IMG submission 94444) | Switchgrass degrading microbial communities from high solid loading bioreactors in New Hampshire, USA - 11_42_5_180_A3 metaG | ecosystem: Engineered > Bioreactor > Semi-continuous > Anaerobic >...
AATGGCAGTAGCAAAAGCTTAAGTTTCGGGTTGAAAAGTTGAAAAAGTTGCACTACTTTTTCAACTTTTTCAACCCTTTGATTATGGTCGACCCTTGATGTACGGGTTTATTTGACGCTTACAAAAAAATATACAATAACAATAATATCTTATGACTTAATAAATATTTTTTACATAAACTAAATATCTTCATTTTACCCACCATTTACTACTATAAACTAAATACTTTTTCCCAATTATATTTTATGGTTTTTACGTAATATAAATGAAAATATTAGAAATATTATTGTTAACAAGATGTATACAAGTATATTATTTACACCATGATTCCCTGTAAAATAAATAAAATCAAAAGGGTATACTTTTTGAATGGGTCCCAAATACCATATAATTATATAAACTAATTCAAAAACTTTGGAGTTTTTAATCCAAAGATTTAGTAAGAGCGATATTGATGAAATTAATATTGCTCCGATAAAAACATACAATATAACTACATAGTTTCTCATTATTACAATTGACTTAATTAAATAACCAAATCCAACAAATATATATAATACAACCCCACCAAGATATGCTGCAAATAACTGATGGTATTTATAATATCTTGTGTGCATTAGAATAGAAGTAGTATTATTTTTCACTTCTGCCAATCCTATAGTTGCCCACAACGGAATAGTCCATAAGTAGAGAAAAGATAATAAATGAGCATCATACACCGATAATAAAAATAAGCATAAAAATCCAATATACCATATAATACTATGACCATACAAAATAAGCTTTATTTCACATAATATTAAATAAAAAAAGCGAAATTTGTAGGTAACCAACTCGGAAGGAAATGGTGCCATCTCTGCTGTTTTATACTTTTTCATTATAATTTTCTTCTCTGACTCGTGCTCTTCATCAAATATAGAAATCAATTTACTGGATTTATCAGAAAAACGGTCAAATAAATTACTAGATAAAAAAATAATTATAACAGCTATAATAACCCATAAAAAACGACTGAGGAGAATACTCCATGTCCAGTTAATTCCATGCCATATAAATAAGTTGTTTGCTCTTGTGGACCCAATATCAATAATAGTAACTGTTCCACTATATTCTGGATAAAGCAGACTAATATCATTTTTTATTGCTGATATTACAATGCTACCACCCATTATATCGAAGAATGTTTTTTTAGACATAAAAAATAATTGGAATATCCATATGAAAAAATACAACGCGCTACCTATGCCAGTTTTTAATAAGTCAATACAATCAAAAAATATGGCAATGGCCGATACTATTATCAGTGTTGGCAAAGTAATAAACAGAAACGGTAATATTAATTCTCCTATTTTTATATTAGGATCCTCATTCCTTATTAGCTGCAATAATCCGGATATAAAAATCAAAACACACATTATAAAAATAAGCATCATAACATTGCTCAAAAATTTACCAAAGCAATACTTAAATCGTGTTATCGGTGAGCTTGCTATTATTTCACCAATTCCTGCTCTTTCATCCTGTGTAACAGCATTTTTAACCAAATAAAAACCAATCAAACTTAGAAAAATTGAAGTCACCAATGCAACTCCAGTACCTATCCAGGCAGAGTTATAAACACCCTTATATCCGTCAAAATCCATGATTTCAAATTTTGAACCTCTTTCTGGAATAAATAAAATACCCATACAAGCAGTTAACACAAGAATTATAAGGAAACTTTTTCTTCTTGTTCTTTCTTTTAAATCAGCGACAGCAATGTTATAAAATAACCATATCTTTTTCATATCACTAATCCCCAAAATTTGATTTTATTAAGTAAAGGTATGCATCTTCTAGCTTTGGCGAAACAGGTCTCCCTTTATATCTCGTTGTATTATTACCTACAACTCTGGCAAGAATTCCATCCGTTCTTTGTATTGAGTTGCTAACAATTAGATCATTTTTATTTCTGAAAAATTCTTCGCTTGATATATTAATTTCACAAACTTTCCCTGAAATCTCTGACAGGAGTTCTTCTGGTGTTGAATAACGTATCAGCAAACCATTATTCATTATGGCAATTTTATTTGCCACAGCTTCAATATCTGAAACAATATGAGTTGATAATATTATTATTCTTTCAGTACTAATATTGGCCAGCATGTTACGGAAATTTACTCTTTCCTCTGGATCCAACCCGACAGTGGGTTCATCAAATATTAATACTTTCGGATCGTTTAAGAATGCCTGTGCTATTCCAATACGCTGCAACATTCCTCCTGAATAGCTTGATAAAGGTCTATTTCGGTATTCATATAAATTCACATATTCTAGCAATTTTAATATTCTATTTTTTGATCTGGCTGTATCAATCCCTTTAAGACTTGCAATGTAGTTAAGAAATTCTACGGCATTCAAATTCCTGTAAACACCAAAATCCTGTGGAAGATACCCTAAAATTTCCCGCATTTTATTTGGTTTTTTTACTATATTAACACCATTCAAGTATAATTCTCCAGAGTCTGGCTTCATAATAGTCGAAATAATTTTTAAAAGTGTAGATTTTCCCGCGCCATTTGGCCCTAATAAACCAAGAATTCCTGTAGTAATATCAAGGCTAATATTTTTTAGTGCATGTATATTGTTATTGTATGTTTTATTAATATTTTTTATAGTTAGTTGTAACAATAATTATCAACCTTCCTTATGAGTAAGAATATTTACATCCTTAAAGTTAGAGTTTTGAACAATACTTATAAATTCTAATATATTTGAATAATTATATTTGATCGATCTACACTTACGCTTTCTTGTTTTAAAATAGTAATATGGACATCCTCCTTGACAAATTGGTAAGATCTTGCATGCTCTACATTCAGGACTATCAAACGCATTGTATAATAGCCATTGATTTAAGTTCTTAGTATTCCAAATTCCTCCAAAGACATCTCCTATTTTTTCCTCATCACGTGAAATATGCTCCCAGCATTTATATATATCACCGTTGGGATCGATAACAAAACTGTTAAATCCAATTGAACAACAGATAGTCGGACGCATATGTGGAAGTATCATTAAATTAAAACCTTTTTCTAAAATTTTAGTCATTATATAAACTTCTTGCTCTGAGAATTCTCTCATAGTATAACAATCTAGATTTGTGTATGCATTTGAAAAATCATCGACTGGGGCAAGATAAAAACCTACTTTATCTTTCAAACTTATAACTTCAGGAAGTTGAAAAAATGACTCTAAACTATCAATATTTGATTTATCAACATTAATTCTAACGTTTACACGAATAATATCCCAAATATCATGTATATTTTTAATAATTTTATCAAAAGTACCTTTGCCATTATGTAAAGCTCTACGTCGATTATGAATTTCTGGTGTACCATCAATCGTAATTTGCGCATTATATATCTTCAAATCCCTTAATTTCAATGCTGTTTTCTTGTTAAGATAATATCCATTAGTCACAATACTAGCAAAATAATTAACTTTATCTTCTACCAGTTCAAGGAAGCTTCTGCTTAGATATTCGATCGCTTCAAAATTTAACAACGGTTCACCACCATACCACGTTACATTAAAATTCTTAATTCGATCAATTCTTTTTTTAACAAATTCTATAATACCGCCTTGCACTTTTCTATTCATGGCATTATTCTTTAAACCAACTTCATAGCAATAAATACAGTTAAAATTACAATATAATGTTGGTGCTATTGTTAATCCTAAATTAGTAGTATCAAATCTGTAAACTCGATCTCTTATAATCATATATTCAAGTTCATCAAAATCATCATTCTTGATCATTAAACCACGTTTTATGGGTTAATTATACCCCAGCGATGACAGCAAAATAATCTCATACATTCTTTACTGCCTTACTATGATTCATATCCAATTTGCTGTTTAAGTTTTTTAGAATAGTTATGTATCACAAAGAATTAGTAATTATAAAAACATAAATTTCTAAATAGCTTTTTATTTTTTCCTACATATTGTTTGATTTATTTAAATAAATTAAATTTATTATGTCTTCGACATTAAAATATATCGATCTGCATTCATTTCTTCCTTGTTTTATTCTTTTGTATGGACATCCGCCCATACATATTGGAAGCATAGAACACTCCTTACATTCATATGCCTCAAATGGGTCATATAATAGCCACTTGTAGATGTTATCATTAAATGTTGAATTAAAAATGCTACCTACCTTTTCCTCTGATTGTCCAATGTGATTCCAGCATTTATGTTTTTCCCGTGTAAGTTAGTTGTACTAAATTTTGGAATATTATAATAACATTTTAGCTAGTTTTTTTATTTTGTCAATATAACTAAATATTACCTCTTATGATTCATTATATTATATTTGTTAATATATTAATTTTATCAGTTAGATTTTGGGTTCGATAACAAAAATGTATTATGGGAAATAATCAATAAGAAGAAATTGTCATAAAAATTCCACGAGTAGGAGAGATATTTCGGGTATTGAAGAAAAAGTGGCAAGAGGCATGTCAAAGGGATATTCATGAGCAAACTAAGGACTTATATGGTATTGAGAATTGCCTGTATGGTGAGTAAAATCGCAGAACGTATAATTCTGAAAATAAAAGAATGGCAAAACCATCTGTTAGAGCCCATATAACCATTTTTGTTTCTGGATGTATTGCACTATAGAATTAAGGATGATAGTCATATTCTCAATCTTGTTTCCTATGATGGTTCTGCGTGTGTATTGTAAAATAAAAGTACAGCAAGTTGCCACATAAAAGTGCATCAGCTTGTCAAACAGATTTGAGAATATTTTACAGTATATCTCATTTCCATACACAATTCTCACTGTCATTGATTTCTATCGTGAACAGCAGGCATATTTAACTGTTCATGATTTTGAAAGAATAAAAAAACAATTGCCAGTACACAGTGAAAAATAGTACTCTTTAGTTGTCCAATCTAAAAGGGGGTACGGAAAGGATGCTAACAATGGCTGATATTAAGTATAACAAAGATTTATCGGATAAGAAAGGCTTATCCTTACAAGAAATTTCAAAATAACCGGTTTGTAAAAACTATCCATGAATGGCTGGAAGCCGATTTATATGCACCAAGGAAGCAAAGACGTAAGGCAGATTTGATTATTTGCGACGAATGGGGTTTCATTTCCTTTGAAAAAGAGGGTGCGCAACTTTTATTTTAGGTTATATCAGATTGTTATGAATGCAAAAATCTTATTATTACTACTAATCTGTAGTTCAGCAAATGGAACAATATTTCTACGATGAAAAGCTAACTAGCGTAATCATTGATAGGAATTATTAATCACACCCACATAATAGTATTTAAAGGTTCAAGTAATCGTTTAGAAAGCTCCATGATGAAAGTACGATAAGAACTTACACTATATTAACAAAATTGGATTGCTTGGGTGCTGCATTTTTCTTGTCATTTTGATGCATTTATAGCTGACAAAACACATTTATGTCATTTTTGCAGTCAAGTATCATAAGTTAGTGAAATGAACAGAAGGAGCAACCTACATCAGAATATTTTAATGATTTATATTACTTCATTGAAAAACCAAGAACAGAGTTTTTCAACATGCTTCTAGTATTGCTTTTATCCGGATATTTGTCATATGATAGGAAACAGATATTCAAGAATGGAGAAGGGTGTAAAAACCCTATAGGCTCTTTTTTTCTGTTGTTATTATTTTTTCTTGCCATTAAAAATCCTCCTATGATTTGATATATTACCATACATAGAAGGAATTCTTATTTTTACGCTAAATATTTAACAGCCTCTCAGTTTGACATTGACAATGAGCCTTGTGAACACGATGCCTTGTCAAGTGGCGATATGTAAGCCTACTGATCTCACCATTAATTAAAACGCCATCGTCTTCACAGCTCATTATCAATGGTACGCTTATCTTTACTCATTTACTCTACCAAACAAAACTCCGCTTTATTATCTGTATCACTGTTGCCTCCGATAAACACATGAAATGTGCCTGGTTCACTGACAAAATTCATATTAATGTCATAAAATCTCAGCATATTTTCAGTAATTTCAAATGTAACCTTACAGCTTTCCTGTGGCCGCAAAGTCACTCTTTTAAATCCACGGAGCATCTTAACCGGGCGGACAACACTTCCTTTTACATCTCTAAGATACAGCTGGACTATTTCAGTACTTGTAAAAGATCCTGCATTTGTTACAGTAACAGTTGCCTTAACCACTTCATCCTTTTTCATTTCCCTTTTGCTTAAAGTCACCGGTGAATAAGAAAAACCGGTATAAGATAACCCATATCCAAATGGGAATAATGGTTTGGTGGATTCATCCAGATAACCGTTGACAAAAACCACTTCTGTTCCTGTTGCATTCGGTCTTCCGGTCCTGAACTTATTATAATAAATGGGTAATTGGCCCACACTCCTGGGTAAAGACATGGATAATTTTCCACAGGGAACAGTATCTCCAAACAACACATCAGCAATCGCATTTCCACCTTCTGTACCAGGCATCCATACCATTAAAACCGCTTTGGACATTTCCACAACTTCTGTCAATACCAAAGGACGTCCCGAGAATATTACTGTCACAATATTCTCATTGACCTGATGAACCCTTCTGAGCAATTCCATCTGATTTGCCGGAATACGAATGTCGGCTCTGCTTCCTGCCTCACCGGATTGATTACGATGCTCGCCCAGACACAGAATTACCTTATCAGCCTTCCTAGCTGCATCTATCGCCTCTTCATACTTTACAGCCAGCTCTTCATCTGTGTATTCCTCTTTTTCACGAAACCTGGTAATCTGATCTTTATCTAATACAAAACATCCATGTACATAAGCATTGCCTTGTTTCTTCTGCTCAGCACCCTGCCTTATTGTAACAATACGATCGGTCATTTTTGGAAATGACCAGGAGCCATATATTTCTGCATTGTCTACAAACGGACCTATAAATGCCAGTTTTTCCTCTCCATCTTTAGAAAGAGGCAGGATCTGCTCATTCTTTAACAGAACAAATGATTCTGCTGCCATTTTTCGTGCCAGCTTACGGTGTTCCTCACACAAAAACAGCATTGCTTCCTTCTCTTCGGAACAATCCTTATATGGGTTTTCAAACAATCCCAAATCATTTTTCAGTTTAAGAATTCTCATAACTGCTTCATCAATCAATTTCTCTTCTATTTCATTGCATCTTACCAGTTCTGCCAAATATTTAATATATGCATTGGATACCATATCTATGTCCACGCCTGCTTTTATAGCGAGCTTGGCTGCTTTCCGGCTGTCTTCCGCAATTCCGTGGTTAATCATTTCGTCAATCGCTGCATAGTCGGAAATCAATACTCCTTCAAATCCCATCTCTTCCCGGAGGATTTTTCGCATCAGCCACTCGTTTCCGGAAGACGGAATACGATTCCATGTATTAAAAGATGTCATAACCATCGCACATCCCTCTTCTATCGCGGCGCGATATGCAAAAAGGTAATCTTCCTTGAAAGTGCGCTCAGACACTTCTACGTTGTCATAATCTCTTCCGCCTTCTGGTGCTCCATAACCGGCAAAATGTTTAATACAGCAAGCAATATTGCCTTCTTTCTTTAAATCCGGGGATTCACCTGCAATCTTACTGCTACCCTGGTAACCTCGTACCATGGCTTTTCCCATTTCAGCATTCAGCCATGGGTCTTCCCCGAAAGATTCCATGACGCGTCCCCATCTGGCATCCCTTACCAGATCAAGCATTGGAGAAAAAGTCACATGAAGTCCTGTAGCAGCAGCCTCTTTAGCAGCGGCTTTTGCCGCTTCTTCCACCATTTCGGGCGAAAATGTACATCCTTGAGCTAAAGGAACAGGGAAGATAGTCTCCATTCCGTTAATAACATCAAACATAAGCAAAAGCGGAATATGATGAGGATGTTTTTCTATGAATTCTTTCTGAAGCTTATACAAGTCTCTGGCTCCGGTTTGATTCAAAACAGAACCAACCAACGAAGCCATCTCTTCTGTGATTTCAACAGAATCCGTAGGACCAGTGATAATGCCGCCATTTGTAATCATAGCGGCAGGGATTTGAACCATCTGGCCGACTTTTTCCTCTAATGACATCTCACTTAAGAGTTTTTTTAAATCATTATATTCCATCGCCAACCTCCTGTACATTGACACAATAATTAATCACGGCTTAATTTCTTATGATAATTCTGCTAATCAAATTATTATATAATTTACATTTTGATTCAATAATCAAAATACTTTTTAATAATTACTCACAATTTGATATATATTGAAGAAATTGATTGCATCATAATTTTTAAGAAATGACGTTGCCAAATCCAACTATGGCTGTAAATTCCCAATCGTAAGAAAACCGCTCGGACAGATTTTTCTCAACACCTGCCTGAGCGGTCCGGTATTAAATCAGAACGACATATTTATATACCTATCTGAAGCACTACATTATGCCCACCTACATCCACTTCTTTAGCAATTACAGGATCATCAACTTTGTCAAGAATCTTAAGTGCCAGAGTTTCATCAGCGATATCATTGCCATACTTTTCGAGAACAGTTCTAATCATTCCAGAACCACAAACGATTGCCAGTACAATCTGCTGTTCAACCTGCAACCCAGCCTCCTTCCGTAAAATCTGGCATTGCCTCAGCAGTTCCCTGTATAATCCTTCAAGTATAAGCTCTTCTGTAAGAGTGATATCAAGAGCAACGGTGATATCTTTGTCAGCCGCGACAGCTATATTTTCTTTATACCCTGTATTTTCAGTGAAAAATTCCCTGGGTACCGCTTCAAACCATCCTGGCACATCCACCATTTCACGGGTTTGAAATTGCTCCACCATTACTGCCATTTCATCTTTTGTTGCTTTATCAAGACATAATTTCAGTTCTTGTACTCTTCCTTTCAATACACTGCCTGCATTTTTAAAATTCAGTGTAAGGTATTTAGTAATTAAGCTGCTGCAGTCATTTAAGAACACAATCTCTTTTACATTCAGTTCATCTTTTATAATAATATCCGGCATTTTATTGATTGCAGCTTCGTTTTCAGGTGTTGTAACCACATACATGCATGAAAGAGGCTGCTTGACCTTGAGCTGGTTTTCATTTCTTATCTTCAAAGCCATGCCAATTAGTTTTCTTGCAGTTTCTGTTTGTTTAAGAATACTTTCCTCTCCTACTATACCTATCGGCGTCGGCCAATTGCTTAAGTGGACGGACTCTTCTGAATCAACTTCAAAAACCCTGACCATATTCTGCCACATGTATTCAGTTAAAAAAGGTATAATGGGAGACATAACCTGTATCATCACCTTTAAGGCTTTATACAGGCACCAATATGCTGCATACTTGTTCTCGGAATACTCCTTTTTCCAGAACCTTCGCCTATTGCTTCTAACATACTAGTTGGACACATCATCAATATACGTTTCAAATACCTTTATAACTTCCGCTGTTTTGTAGCTATCCATATAACCTGTTACTGCATTTAAGAACTCATCCGTCCTTGCAAGAAGCCACCGGTCAGTAACATCAAGGCTTTCAGGTTCAATAGATTCGTTTAAATCAGGCTTTTCAAGCATGGCATAGGTCATAAAGAAAACATAGATGTTCCAGAAAGATAAGAGCTTTCTTCTTGCCTCTTCGCCAAGATTAAAACCGAATCTTACATCAGTTGTTACATTTGCAGCGGCAAACAGATACCTGATTGTATCGGCTCCAAGCTTCTCCGCAGCTTCATCAAACTTGATCATAAAACCTGTTTTTGAGAATTTTGTGCCATCTTCGGCAACAACGCTGTTATATGCAAGCACTCTTTCATAGGGAGCTTTTCCTTCAAAGGTTACACTCATAAATAAAAGTGAGTAAAACCATAGCCTGACCTGCTCTCTCATCTCGGTTATCCATTCAGCGGGATAATATTTCTTCCATTTTTCTTTGTCATTAAAATAACCGAGCGTGGTGAAGGGCACTACTCCTGCGTCAAGCCATACATCTCCTACTTCATGAACTCTTGATACTTTGCAGCCGCATTCAGGGCAGATTATACTTATTTCATCAATCCAGGGCCGATGGAGTTCAGGCAGCTCTTCCGCCTTCTGCCCCCCAAGCTCTATCAATTCCTCTTTTGAACCGACTACAGTAAGCCTGCCGCAGTTTTCACAGGGATAAAACGGTAATGGGAGTCCATAATAACGCTTTCGGGATATGTTCCAGTCACCCATGTTTATTAACCAATCCTGCATCCTCTTGCCTATATATTCAGGCTCCCACTTTACCTTGCTTGCAGCTTCAAGCAGCTTCGGCCTGATTTCATCGGTTTTTATATACCATTCGCGCACAAGCCTGAATAAGACCTCAGTTTTGCACCGCCAGCATACCGGATAGCTATGCCTGTATTCATGTGTTTTGTAAAGCTTGCCCTGTTCTTTGAGCTTGGAAAATACCAGTGGTGCAGCTTCCGATGCTTTACACGCTGTCAGCCAGTCGTAGTTTTCCATAAAAGAACCCGACTCATCTATTGGACATATAGCCGGCAGCCCGAGACTTTGCCCCAGCTGATAATCCTCCGCACCGCATCCGGGCGCTATATGCACAACACCACTGCCTTCATCGGCAGTTACCATATCCCACAGAACAATTTTATGATCTATGCCCTTTTGAACCGTTAAATCCGGAAAACATGTCTCATAATGCAAGCCTTCAAGGTCGCTTCCTTTGATGGTATGAAGCACTTCACCTTTGGTTTTCAACGTTTTCAAAGCACTCCTGGCCAATACCAGAGGCTTTTCATTACCAACACATTTCACTAAGCAGTATTCGATTTCAGGATGCACTGCCAGTGCCACATTTGCTGACAGAGTCCATGGAGTTGTTGTCCAGACAAGAATATCCCATTCTCTCTCCAACAGAGGAAGCCTTACAAAAACAGCAGTATGCTCAATTTCTTTGTATGATCCTGACATTTCATGTTCTGACAGAGAAGTTCCACACCTCGGACACCATGGCATCGGGCGGTAGGATTGTGTTATCCAGCCATTGGTGTGACACTTTTTAAGAAAGCTCCATATACCGCTGATATTTTCATCAGTATGAGTATAATATGAGTTATCCCAATCCATCCACTGCCCAAGGCGTTTAGATTGCTCTGTTATTATTCCCGAGAACTTCCTTATCCTCTCAACACACTTTTTGGTGAAATTATCTATGCCATATTCTTCAATATCTTTCTTGCTTGTAAATCCAAGTTCTTTTTCAACCTCCACTTCCACCCAGAGCCCCTGTGTGTCAAAGCCATTCCGGTAATGGCAGGAGTAGCCTTTCATTGCTTTATACCTTATGAAGATATCCTTTATTGTCCTTCCCCAGGCATGGTGTATACCCATTGGATTGTTTGCTGTAATCGGTCCATCAAGGAACCTGAACGGCTATTATCCTTGTTTTTTGCTCTTAACTTTTCAAAGCACTGGTTCTCTTCCCAGAACTTCAAGATTTCATGTTCCATCTCAATAAAATCTTTTTTTGAGTCAAATGCACCCATTTACTTATCCTCCCTTGAATGATGAAAGTGTTACCGATAATATCAATATCGCTGCTAATGTCTCCTTCAATCATTCTCATCACCTCCATATCAAATTGTTAGTGTGTAATGTCGGAGGTGATTTCAGGGAAAATAAAAAACTTTCGCCCCATAACAGGACGAAAGTTATACTTCCGCTATACCACCTGATACGACATACTAACATATGCGTTCCTGTTAACGGTGGAAAACCGTCAGAACTTACTTTAACCATTTCAGCCTGAAACTCCGGAGTGATGTTCAGTATTTCTCTACTTGTATCGGGCTCTCACCATTCCCAATTCGCTGTAACGTTCAATAAATACCTACTGTCTCCATCATTGTCTTTGTAATATTAGTTTATCCTATTATATGCCAATTAACACAACTTGTAAATATTCTTATACGTGAATTCTATGTACACTAACCTTACCTCATTTGCAAAAGTAACTTCCGCCATGCTTTTTAAGGAAGTTACTTTTTTCTAATGGTTTCAATTTATAAAGGGTCAATTGAAAAAGTAAATTCCGGTTTGCAAAAGTAAATTCCACAGTATTTGCAAAGCAAGAGAAATCTATATTTTTCGTGTTTTTTGATGAGTTTTATTTGCGCTAAATATTAACAGTGA
>Ga0134100_1002945_pt1 | contig 12210 bp, 10 predicted proteins | sample 11_taG_2_FD_94444 | JGI IMG/M metagenome (GOLD analysis project Ga0134100, IMG submission 94444) | Switchgrass degrading microbial communities from high solid loading bioreactors in New Hampshire, USA - 11_42_5_180_A3 metaG | ecosystem: Engineered > Bioreactor > Semi-continuous > Anaerobic >...
CAAGCAACTCGAGCACGTGCGAAATAACCTCACATCCATCGGGATAGTGCATCGCCGGCCCATACGGCAGCGAGGCCCAGCAGGACATGCAATGCCACATTGACAACAGCAGCCAGAGCCTGCCCGTCGCGCAGGAAGCTCATCGTCTCGTAGCTGAAAGTCGAAAACGTGGTGAAGGCCCCGATCATGCCGATAAAGACGAATACGCGCGACTCGGGCGTAAACGCCCCGCGCGCGTCAGCCAGGCCAGCCAGGAACCCTATGGCCAGGCAACCTAGCAGGTTCACCGTGAGAGTGCCATACGGAAAACGCGCTGTGTCGAGATACCTGTGCACGAGCCCTCCAAGGACATACCGCAACACGGCCCCACAAAACCGCCGAGCCCGACCAACAACGCTCTCTCCATACTCATTATGCTGATGCCCCTCCCTGTGATTTACTCATGGCAGGAGTCATCAGCCCTGTCGGGCGGTTACGGCGGACTCCATCACCCGCTTGCGCGGTCCTCAGAACTGCCCGCTTGCGCAGTGCTCAGATGAGTTCGACGAGGTAACACGGCGCCTAGCATTTTTGTATTCGGCATGGTGGGACGAGAATCCTGCAACTCATGCTCGGGTCACATGTGGTCGTGCGCGCATGTAGCAAGGTGAGTCTCGTCCAGGGTTGCCGGTGTTGCTCTGCGTGGACGGCGCGCTTGCGGCGCGCCTCGTTCGAATCCCGCGCGAAAGGCCCCAACCGTCCAAGAGGCCGAAGCTGACGGCGCCCCTCTGCAAAACCCACGCGAACTTGTGAGCCCGCCCTTTCCTTAAAGGACCACGGGCACCTCCCGGTGCAAACAAATCCTGTCCAGCGCCACCCTGCACGTGTATGCGCGCACCTCAACCCCTGACCGCACCGCCTCGCGGAGGCCTGCCCCAAAAGCAGGGTCGGTCTCGTCGTTGGGAGAAAGGGAGTCAGCATCCTCGCGTTGGATGACGAACACCACAATGGCCCTGAGCCCCTGCGCAACGGCCCGGGCAAGCTCGCGCACATGGCGCAACCCCCGCGCCGTCGGTGCGTCCGGAAACAGGGCCCGCCCGCCCCTCACGAGGGTCACAGACTTCACCTCGAGCAGGCAGTCGCCTGCGGCCGATCCTGAAAGCCGGAAGTCTATGCGACTCTCTCCGTACGCGCATTCGCGCCGGACTTCTGAGTAGAGCGCGAGGTCCGGAAAGAATCCCACCTGTAAGCCGACAAACACGAGGTCGTTGGGAACCCGCGAATCGACTGACACGAGAAGCCCTTCATGGTCGACAAGCGCTAGGTCATACGAAGTTTTGCGCCGAGAGCCCTGAGGTTCGCATGGGCCGTGACGCCGTGCCGCCATCGGCCGGGGCGCGACAGAGTCGGGTGCTGGCGCTTCGAAACCCCCGAGTGACTTCGTGCGCGCGCTTGCGAGATAGACCAAGCGACCGGGCACCAGTAGCTCCTCAAGGCGCCCGGGATCGGCCACGTGAGCACCAACCATCCGGGATGCGCCCCCTGAGGCGCCCTCTTCTGTACCTCCCCGAGCTTCGGGGCGCTCCAGCCATGGACCTAACCGCGGGGAACGACCCGCTCGCTCGACCACGCTTCCGAGCATCACTTCAGCGAAAAAGCGGTTCGGCCTGGATATGAAGGTGCCTGCGATGGGGGCCTCGTCACGCTTAACACATGGTTTCTCGCGCGGTGTCACAGGCGGTGTCACAGACAGAAAGGCTCTGCGCCGAACTCCGACATCTTCGTTTTCGTCCATCCGTAGCACCCCGTAGGCAACAGCATGTAGCGTCTGCGCTTGCACCTTTGTCCATCCATACTGTAGCACGCCTCTGAATCCATGACTACACGCGTCGAGCGGGGTGACCTCTTACATCTTGTTGATTCACAGCGTTCACGAGGATTCGCTCCACCGCTGCCACACTGACGTGCGCCGAGCCGTCGAACCAGGGTGCTCGTTGTCAGATGCGAACTGCATGAGACCCGACTGGACCGCGCGGACGCCGCTCATCCTCTGTCCCGCATCTGCGGCCACTATCATCTCATTGATGGCCAAAGCACAGGATTCGAGCGAGTCACTCCACCCCCGATACGAGCGGATGTCTTGAAAAGGCCGTCGCTCTGCAGCGCGGATTCCGTGACCTCCCCATGACGCTCCTTCGAAGGTCGATCCTTGGAGGAATTCCGTAGTCTGGTAACGAATCCTGTCATTGCCGTGGATGGTATGGACCGAAGCACGCGGAGGGAACATCCATGGACTACTACGCCCATTCGCTCGAGACCTCGGACAAGACCTCCTGGCAACCCCTCAAGGACCACTTACGGGCAGTAGCAGATCAAGCACGATGTTTCGCATCATCTTTCGGTGCTGCTGAATTCGGCTGGGCTGCAGGCGTCTTGCACGATGTGGGGAAAGCCACGAAGGAGTTCCAGCTACGCCTCGAAGACCCGCGCCTCAGGGTGGATCACTCTTCGGCAGGTGCGCGTATTGCTGCTGCGAAGTATGGTCCGTTGGGGCTGATCATCGCGTACGCGGTAGCTGGACATCACAGTGGGATCCCTGATGGCGGAGATAAAGCAGCCGAGGGTAGTCTCATGTACAGGCTCTCAACTAAGGATGTACCTGATTGCTGTGACTACGCAGGCAAGCTCGAATTGCCGCCGCAGCTTCCGAGGCTCACTGTGAAGCCGCAACCAGAACATCCCGGCTTCAGCGTAGCCTTTTTCACAAGGATGGTCTTTTCCTGCCTTGTAGACGCGGATTTCCTCGATACCGAGCGCTTTATGGATCCAACGAGATCCAAGATGCGCACCAGAACCCCGGAGATAACTGAGCTTCACGCTCGGCTTGAACGCTACCTGCGTCAAAAGACCGCTGGTGCTCCTAATACCCACGTGAACCGAATACGTGCTCAAATCCTTCAAGATTGCCTGGCTGCTGCACAAAGCGAACCCGGTCTATTCACCCTGACCGTGCCTACAGGTGGTGGAAAGACGCTTTCGTCGCTCGCCTTTGCGCTCAAACACGCGGTGCTGCATGGCCTCGAACGGGTCATCTACGTAATCCCTTTCACCAGCATCATCGAGCAAAACGCAGCGGTATTCCGGGAGGCCGTGGGAGCTGATGCGGTGCTCGAGCACCACTCGAATGTAATTCGTCATCATGAGGAAGACGAGACTTTTGAGCTGACAAGAAGACTAGAGCTTGCTGAGGAAAACTGGGACATGCCACTAATCGTGACAACGAACGTGCAGTTTTTTGAATCTCTGTTTTCCAATAAGAGCTCCCGATGCCGTAAGCTACACAACGTCGCGAAGAGTGTCATCATCCTCGACGAAGCGCAGATGCTTCCGGTAGAGCTTCTGCAGCCCTGCATCGCCGCCCTAACCGAGCTTGTGCGGAACTATGGTGTAACAGTCCTGCTCTGTTCAGCGACCCAGCCCGCGCTAGACGGACTGCTTCCAAGAGACACAAGCGCAAAGGAGATCATCCCAGACCCCGGCGCCCTCTATAACGCGCTCAAGCGGGTTGTCGTCACGAATGGGGGCAAGTTAGAGACTGATGAAGTGGTAGCTGAGGTCTTACGTCATAAGCAGGCTCTCTGCATAGTCAATACACGTACTCATGCGAGAGACCTTTTCGAGCGGCTGGGCAAGGATGACGGACATTACCACCTCAGTGCAGCGATGTGCCCCGTGCATCGAGCCCAGCGGCTCGGCGAGATCCGGGAGCGACTGCGCAGCGACAAGCCATGCCGGGTGATCTCAACCCAGCTTGTTGAAGCAGGCGTGGACCTGGATTTCCCCGTAGTCATGCGCGCGATAGCCGGAATCGACTCAGTTGCCCAGGCCGCAGGCAGATGCAACCGCGAGGGACTACGTGACCGCGGGAAGGTAATCGTTTTCTGGCCCGCCGGCGGAGAGGGGATGGGACATGTATGGTTCAAACGCACGGCAGCCATCGCTGCTCCTATCGTCGAGGCGTGGAATGACCCTCTTGCCCTCGACGCAGTCGAGCGGTATTTCCGAGACCTCTATTTCTACGAAGGCGCTCGGCTAGATGCGCGTGGAATCATGCAAAGGTTGGAGGCAGGTGTCAAGAGCCTCAATTTCCCATTCGAAGAAGTCGCGCGTCTGTTTAAGGTGATAGCGGAAGACACTTTCAGCATCGTGATTCCCTTCGATGATGAGTGCAGCCACGTGCTCGCACAAGTGAAATCCAACGGAATTGACCGTGCGCTCGCCCGACGAATACAGCCGTATACAGTGTCTGTTCAGGTCTGGGAGTACAAGCAGCTTTGCGATTCAGGAGCTCTAGAAAACGTAGGCGGCCTCGAAATCCTACGTGACATGAACTTGTACGATTCCAGATACGGCCTCAACGTGATCGGAAGTAAAGAAAGGGGTGATGGATGCTGGATAGTATAGCGATAAGCCGACCTCTTTATTCACACTGAGAAGGGAGGGCCAGCATGGGATACGGTATCAAGCTCTTGGTCTGGGGTGATTATGCTTGTTTCACGCGGCCGGAGATGAAGGCGGAACGAGTGAGCTACGACGTTATGACTCCATCTGCAGCACGTGGCATTCTCGACGCTATCCATTGGAAGCCCGCGATTCGGTGGGTGGTGGACAGGATCCACGTACTGAACGAGATTCGGTTCGACAACATTCGACGGAACGAGGTGGCGGGCAAAATCCCCGCTAGGACCATCGTTGAGGCCATGCGCGGCAAGGAAGTCGACCTCCACCAGTACGCCGACGACAGACAGCAGCGTGTTCAGCGTGCTGCTGTGGTTCTTCGGGACGTTGCCTACGTTATAGAGGCGCACTTCGAGCTCACCGACAAAGCCGGGCCTGGAGACACTGCGGATAAACACTACAACATGGCTGTGAGGCGCATGCGCGAGGGACAGTGCTTCCACCGCCCGTATTTCGGTTGCCGTGAGTTCCCAGTAAACTTCCGGCTCCTTGAGGGGCAGGAAATGCCCTCCTCTTGCCACAAGGGAGAACGAGACCTAGGTTGGATGCTGTGGGACATCGATTTCGACGATGGTATGACCCCTCGCTTTTTCAGGGCAGTTATGCGTGATGGCGTGATAGACGTGCCGGACCTCCGGAAAGGGGGTGGGCGTTCTGATTCTCAACGCACTCGTGAAGCTATATGAGCGGCTGGTTGCCGACCCAGAAGCCGACGTCGCACGGCCCGGTTACTGCGTGGGCAGCGCCTCCGTCGCTCTCGTGATCGCACGCGACGGAAGTATAACAAGCGCCATACCTCTAGGAACTCAGGAGGGAAGTCGCGCTGTACCTCTGAAGCTGAAGGTGCCCGACCGCGTGAAAAGGACCTCGGGAGACGCTGCCAACTTCCTTTGTGACAACGCCGAGTACTTTCTTGGCGTCCAGGGAGGCGAGACCAGCGAGAGATCAAGGAAGCGGTTTGAGCTTGCGAAGGAACTTCATCATCGTGTACTCGGGTCCGTAGCGGACGAAGGTGCGCAGGCAGTGCTGGCGTTCTTTGCCAGCTGGAAGCCAGAGGATTATCGCGCTAGCGAGAGACTCCGGCACGTGAGCGAGGCCCTCGCTTCGGGTGGCAACATAGTCTTCCGTTTCGAGGACGATAGTCTCTTCGTGCATGAGCGACCAGCAATCAGGCAGGCCTGGGAGTCTTACAACGCTTCTGCCGGACCGGAGGAAAACGTTGGGCAGTGTCTCATAACGGGCGAATGGGGCCCAATAGCACGCCTTCACAAGAGCATCTCTGGAATTGCAGGTGCCAAGACCACCCAACCAACCTTGGTCTCCTTCAACTTCGCGGCTGCTGAATCCTATGGAAAGTCCCAGGGAGCCAACTCACCTGTAGGAGAAAAGGCTGCGTTTGCGTACGCCACCGCTCTGAACTGGCTTACGTCCAATGAACGACACCGCATGGTCATGGGAGATACTACGGCCGTATTCTGGGCGGAACGGGCGGGGCCAGAGGAGAATCTCCTCCTTGATGTATTCGCTAATGCGGTGGGGAGCTATGCGCCGAACGAGCCCGAAGGAGGAACAGCAAAGGTAAACTCGGCGAATGACCGCGTGCATAACGATGAAGAGACCGCTCTGCGTGTCAGAAGCCTCCTTGAACGGATAACGCGCGGCCAATCCGTAACGGAGGACATGACCGGGTTTGATGAAAACGTGCGTTTCTTCATCCTTGGGATGGCTCCGAATATGGCTCGTATCTCCGTTCGCTTTTGGCATGAGAATACGTTCGGTGCGTTGCTTGAACACATGCAGCGGCACTTTCGCGACATGGCGCTAGTAGCGCGGGAAGGCGAGCGCCCGGTCAGCGTGGGGCGCCTGCTATGGGAGATTACACCCGCAACGAGCAGGAGAAGGCGCGAGAACGTGCCATCAGGGTCCGTGGGTCCCTTGATGCGTGCGATCCTCGAGGGCTCGATGTACCCGCAATCGCTGTACGCCATGGTCATTGAGCGCATCAGATCTGACTCCAATGACCCAGAGAACCCGCGGGTAGAGCGCAAGGTAACCTACCCGAGGGCAGCGTACATAAAGGCACATCTAAAAAGGAAGGCAAGGGTGACGGGCAATAAGACCTTGGAGGAGGCTCTGACAGCGATGCTAAACCCTGAGAACAAGAACAGAGGGTATCTTCTTGGACGGCTCTTCGCGTTGCTCGAGAAAGCTCAACAGGATGCCAACCCCGGTATCAACACAACGATAAAGGATCGTTACTACGCGTCCGCTTCTGCGACGCCAGCGGCTGTGTTCCCAGTCCTGTTAAGGTTAGCACAGCACCATATCGCCAAGTCTGAGTACGGCGGTTACGTAGACCGACTCATCGAGGATGTTCTGCGCGACCTCGATTGCTTCCCGGCGTATCTAAACCTTGACGATCAGGGGCTTTTTGCCCTCGGGTACTATCATCAGAAGGACGCCCTCTATAAAAAGGCTGAGTAGGTCAGCGGTCGACCGAGTCCGAAAACGGTTTGTATGATGTCTTTGTTACCAGTAGCCAACACGAAAACAGCGTGAGTTACGCGCCTCTGACACTGAAATGTGAGACTGAAATAAACTGGAAAGGTGGAGTGCAGGATGATGACCCCGATTGACAAGCGTTACGAGTTCGTTCTTATGTTCGATGTTGAGAACGGGAACCCCAACGGAGACCCTGACGCGGGTAACATGCCGCGCATAGATGCCGAGACGAACTTCGGCATCGTTACCGACGTGTGCCTCAAGCGGAAGGTGCGCAACTATGTCGAGCTAGTCAAAGGTGGTGAGAAAGGTTACGACATTTATGTCCGCGAAGGCGTGGTGCTGAACACGCAGAATAAGCGAGCTTACGACGCACTCGGCATTGACCCCAAGAACGAGAAAGATGCGAGGGCTCGAGCCAGGGAACTGACCAAGTTCATGTGTGAGAACTTCTACGACGTCCGCACGTTCGGCGCAGTCATGACCACTGAGATAAACTGCGGACAAGTGCGCGGGCCAGTTCAGTTCAATTTCGCCCGCAGTGTGGACCCTATTGTGCCGCAGGAAATCAGCATAACAAGATTGGCCGTTACGAATGAGCGCGATGTTGAGAAAGAACGTACAATGGGCCGCAAGCACATTGTACCGTATGCCCTTTACAGGGTCGAGGGTTACATCTCAGCTCACCTTGCTGCGCAGACCGGGTTTTCTAAGGAAGACCTCGAGCTTCTGTGGCAGGCCCTGGAGAACATGTTCGAACACGACCGTTCCGCCGCCCGAGGCAAGATGGCCTCTCGCAAGCTCATTGTCTTCGAGCACTCGACAGCCCTAGGCAACGCGCACGCACACGAGCTGTTTGACTGCGTCAAGGTACGTAGGGTGGATCCAAGCCGACCCGCACGCGCGTTCGCCGATTATGTCGTGGACATCGCTCGTCACGCAGTCCCATCCACGGTCACATTGATCGAGAGAGTGTAACCGAGAGAGTGTGAGTCGTATGTACTCTGAGGAAGAGTGCCTGCCACTCTCTGGCATACAGCACATTGCGTTCTGCCCGCGCCAATTCGCGCTGATTCACATTGAATGTCAGTGGCTTGAGAACGCTCTGACATTCGACGGGCGAATCATGCATGATAGCGCGGATGATCCATTTTCCTATGAGGCCAGGGGGACAGTGCTCATAACGCGGGCTGTCCCCCTTGTCTCAGCGAATCTAGGGCTCTACGGCGTAGCTGACGTTGTCGAGTTTCGGAAATGCGACTTCGGGGGCGTTCCCCTTGATGGGAGGGAGGGCCTATGGAAACCCTACCCTGTCGAGTACAAACGCGGGAGGCCCAAGCAGGACGATCGCGATGCTGTGCAAGTCTGTGCTCAGGCCATGTGCCTCGAGGAAATGCTCGGCGTCTCCGTGGATGAGGGGGCTCTCTTCTACGGCAAGACTCGAAGGAGACAGGTGATCAAGATAGATGCCGAGTTACGCACACGAGTCCGGTACCTCGCCGGAGAAATGCACCGACTATACGAGGGCGGAATCACTCCGCCCCCGCGCAAGACGTCAGCCTGCGAAAGTTGCTCTGTCGCGGAGCTCTGCTTGCCGGGAATAGGGTCCAAGAGGAGCAGTAAGGCGTATCTCGCGGACGGCGCACTCGAGGAACCAAGGAAGTGACAGCATGCGGAAACTGCTGAACACCCTTTACGTCACCACACCTCATGCCTATCTTTCGCGTGATGGAGAGAACCTGGTCGTGACAGTTGACGACCAAGAGAGATTTCGTGTACCCATCCACAACCTCGAGGGAATCGTATGTTTCAATTACGCGGGGACGAGCCCGTCGCTCATGTCCCTCTGTTGCGAAAAAGGTGTATCTCTCTGTTACCTGAGTGAAAGCGGCCGGTTTCTGGCGCGTGTTAGCGGGAAGATTTCAGGCAACGTGCTCCTGCGCAGAAAGCAATACCGCGTAGCTGACGTAGGTGCGGAGACGGCTGGCTTGGCAAAGGCGTTTGTCTCCGGCAAGGTTTTGAACTGCCGGAGCGTTTTGCTGCGTTTCGTACGCGACCACAATGAGAAGGAAGGCGCACAGGAGGTTGCCGAAGCGGCAGAACGTCTTCTTGGATACTTCAAGGCCCTTGATAGCTCCCTCTCTGTCGACGCAATCAGAGGTATCGAAGGAGATGCCGCGAGGGCATACTATGGCGTCTTTCGCCACCTAATAACGGAACAGAAGGACTCCTTCGCATTCCGCAGTCGAAGCCGCCGTCCTCCTCTTGACCCCATGAACGCACTTCTCTCATTCCTTTACACACTGCTCATGATGGACTGCGCCTCCGCGCTCGAGACCGTTGGGCTCGACCCTCAGGTCGGATTCCTCCACCGCGATAGGCCGGGACGACTAAGCCTTGCACTGGACCTTATGGAAGAACTGCGGCCGTATCTTGTGGACCGGCTCGCACTTACGCTTGTCAACAATAAGCAGGTGGGCCCCAATGGTTTCGTTAAGAAGGAATCTGGCGGCGTCTTGATGGATCCTGACACAAGAAAGCTTGTCCTGACTGAATGGCAAAAGAGGAAACAGGAAGAGATCGTGCATCCATTCCTGGAGGAGAAGATCAGCATAGGGTTGATTCCGTATGTGCAATCTCTCCTTCTCGCCCGTCATCTCCGTGGTGACCTTGATGGATATCCTCCTTTTCTCATGAGGTGAAAAAGATGATGGTGTTGATAACGTACGATGTCAATACCGAAACGGACGCCGGAAAGAAAAGGCTCCGTCAAGTCGCGAAACAGTGCCTCAATTTCGGGCAGAGGGTACAGCACTCAGTGTTCGAATGCTTGGTAGACCCCGTTCAGTTCGCGCAGTTGCGGCTGAGGCTCGAAAGCATCATCGATCCCGAAAAGGACAGCCTGAGGTATTACAACCTGGGGAACAATTGGAGGAACAGGATCGAGCATGTTGGAGCAAAGCCGACCTATGACCCCGAGGACGTGATGCTTGTGTAGCGCGAAGGCGGAGTTCACATGAAAGTCGCAGGAGGTTCGCGATCTATACTCTATCAGGTCCTTCGCGAGAACTGGGCCCACGGTAGTGCGCCGGTAAACATCTCGGCGTGGCAGGTTCGCGCAAGAGCAACTTGAAGCCGTTGTGTGACAAGGCGTCGGCACCCCATGAGTCGCCTCCCGCGCGGAGGCGTGGGTTGAAACGCGTAGGAGGACGACATATCGGCCTTATAGGCGTGTCGCCTCCCGCGCGGAGGCGTGGGTTGAAACACCAAGGACCCGGACGGCTTGACCATCGTCTACCGCGTCGCCTCCCGCGCGGAGGCGTGGGTTGAAACGCCACCGTGATGACGCGGTCGCGCTCCCAATACTCGTCGCCTCCCGCGCGGAGGCGTGGGTTGAAACGCGCATAAAGAGGGGCCGCCCGAACATCGTAATCGCGTCGCCTCCCGCGCGGAGGCGTGGGTTGAAACAGCCGGCGGATAATGACCGCATGCAAGGCATAGCGTCGCCTCCCGCGCGGAGGCGTGGGTTGAAACGCGAACTGCTCTGCTTGTCGCGGCAGACGGTAAACCGTCGCCTCCCGCGCGGAGGCGTGGGTTGAAACTCTCCCGGGAGCGCCTCGAGGCGCAGGCCGAGCGCGTCGCCTCCCGCGCGGAGGCGTGGGTTGAAACCAGCCTCGCGGCCGCGTCTTGGAGCACGTCCAGCAGTCGCCTCCCGCGCGGAGGCGTGGGTTGAAACGCCGAGGCGGGCGTGGATATGGAGGAGGCCCGGAAGGTCGCCTCCCGCGCGGAGGCGTGGGTTGAAACTCGTCCTGGGTCCGCCGGTAGATATCCGTCCCGAGGTCGCCTCCCGCGCGGAGGCGTGGGTTGAAACCTTGACTGGTTCGACGGGGCCAGCAAGAAGCTGCAGTCGCCTCCCGCGCGGAGGCGTGGGTTGAAACTTCGCGGCCCGGCGGGGCCGCAAGTGACGCCGAGTCGCCTCCCGCGCGGAGGCGTGGGTTGAAACCCTCCTCTCGCCCCGGCGCCCTCTCGCGCCTGCGGGTCGCCTCCCGCGCGGAGGCGTGGGTTGAAACTTCGCGACGCGCGAGGAGGCGGAGGAGTATGACGCCTCGTCGCCTCCCGCGCGGAGGCGTGGGTTGAAACTCCATGGGGTTGTCGCGACGTAGACCGGCCGCGAGTCGCCTCCCGCGCGGAGGCGTGGGTTGAAACGCTGGCACGGATTGCCTGGCATGCCATGCCAACAGGTCGCCTCCCGCGCGGAGGCGTGGGTTGAAACACGGTTCGGCGGCGGCGAGCGGGAGGATGCAATAGGTCGCCTCCCGCGCGGAGGCGTGGGTTGAAACAACTTAGGGCGCAACGCACCTCTACCGGGATATCGGGTCGCCTCCCGCGCGGAGGCGTGGGTTGAAACAGAGTCGAAGGCTCAGGCTCGGCAGGCAGTCGCCGCGTCGCCTCCCGCGCGGAGGCGTGGGTTGAAACTGGTACTTCGATACGCACGCCGAAGCAGGAGAGGCGTCGCCTCCCGCGCGGAGGCGTGGGTTGAAACCACCTGCGTCTGACTGAGAGCGATCTGCCGGCGAGTCGCCTCCCGCGCGGAGGCGTGGGTTGAAACAGGAATTCCGATTCGCCTCCTTCGGCCAGCAAGGCCGTCGCCTCCCGCGCGGAGGCGTGGGTTGAAACACCCCGCTAGCAAGGCTTCCGCCTTCTGGAGCCCGTCGCCTCCCGCGCGGAGGCGTGGGTTGAAACATCTACAGCGCGGCCTGCATGACGCCTGATGTCGGTCGCCTCCCGCGCGGAGGCGTGGGTTGAAACACCTCCTCGCCGCCCCCGCCGGGCAATGCTGGCAACGTCGCCTCCCGCGCGGAGGCGTGGGTTGAAACTCTTGCCACTCCATCTCGCCGGTCGTGGAGATGACGTCGCCTCCCGCGCGGAGGCGTGGGTTGAAACGCATGTACGGACGCGCCCAACCTTCGCGAAAATCCCGTCGCCTCCCGCGCGGAGGCGTGGGTTGAAACTCCAGCTTGCGCGAACGCATCAGGAGAGTCCATGGGTCGCCTCCCGCGCGGAGGCGTGGGTTGAAACATTAAAGCCACCAAGCAGCAAGCGAGACTCCGGGTCGCCTCCCGCGCGGAGGCGTGGGTTGAAACTGCTTCTCCGAGGCGAACGATATCGGGTCGTCCACGTCGCCTCCCGCGCGGAGGCGTGGGTTGAAAC
>Ga0134100_1002950_pt1 | contig 12158 bp, 11 predicted proteins | sample 11_taG_2_FD_94444 | JGI IMG/M metagenome (GOLD analysis project Ga0134100, IMG submission 94444) | Switchgrass degrading microbial communities from high solid loading bioreactors in New Hampshire, USA - 11_42_5_180_A3 metaG | ecosystem: Engineered > Bioreactor > Semi-continuous > Anaerobic >...
AGAGGGTGCAGGGGACCCCGTGTCAATAGGAACGTGGAATAAATGCGGTAAATTTTGTACAAACATTATTGCAGTTGTTTTGTATAGAAAAAAAGTTGCCAACGATTACTTGACAGAAACTTTTATAAGCATCGGATGGAAAATGCTTGCGTTTTTATGATATAATTGTTTAAGCCGGACTTAATGCAATACATATGGCAATCAATCTGCATTGGTTTTAAGAATATAAAGGGGAGCGTATAAAGTTGAATAAGAATAATACCAATAATACCTTAAGGAAATGGTATGATTTCAGGCTAAAAATTATATTTGAGGGATTATTTGTAGGCATTTTTGCCGGAATACTTGTTGTTTGTTACAGATATCTATTGCAGAAGGCCTATGAATTATCCCAATATATGTATTCATTGCAGTTGAAGCATTTCTGGTTGATTCCTGTATGGCTTTTTATTTTAATTATTGGCGGTTGGCTTGTAGGCAAGCTTGTTAAAAAAGAACCAATGATTTCAGGAAGTGGAATACCTCAAACAGAAGGTGTATTAATGCAAAAACTACATATGAACTGGTGGAAAGTAATATTAGGAAAATTTTTAGGTGGTATTATTTGTATAGGTGCCGGATTATCATTGGGACGGGAAGGTCCTTCCATTCAAATGGGAGCTGCTGCCGGACAAGGCTTCAGCAGATTGTTTAAAAGGGTAAAACTTGAGGAAAAGTATCTTATTACTTGCGGAGCAAGTGCCGGACTTGCGGCAGCATTTAATGCACCAATTGCAGGAGTGATTTTTGCATTAGAAGAAGTACATAAAAATTTTTCGCCTTTGGTTATGACATCCGCTCTTGCAGCCTCATTAGCGGCAGATTATATATCAAAGGAATTCTTCGGATTGAAACCAATATTCGATTTTAAGCAAATTGGTCCAATTCCGCTAAGCCAATATGTGTTTTTGGTTCTTTTAGGAATAATAGTCGGACTGCTTGGAATAGTTTTTAATCAAACGCTCTTTAAAACCCAGGATGTTTTTGCAAAATTAAAAAAGTTGCCGTTTGAAGCAAAGATTATTGTTGCATTTCTTATAGCAGGGATATTAGGCTTAGTTGTACCGGAAGTATTAGGCGGGGGACATGAGCTTATAAGTTTGATTTTAACCACATCCTTTTCATTAAAAGCATTATTCGTATTATTATTGATAAAGTTTATCTTTACCATGGTAAGTTACGGTTCATCTGCGCCCGGTGGAATATTTTTGCCTCTTTTGTCCATTGGAGCGCTTATCGGTATCATATATGGTAAAATTATTTGTCATTTATTTGGTTTTAACCAGGCTTATATTGCTAATTTTATCATATTTGCCATGGCAGGATATTTTGCGGCCATTGTAAAAGCGCCAATTACCGGCTGCATATTAATAACTGAGATGACAGGCTCTTTTTCACATTTGCTTTCAGTGGGATTGGTTTGCTTAACAGCATACATTATTGTTGATGTTCTGAATTCAAAACCTATTTATGAAGCATTGCTGGAAAGGATTCTGAATAAAGGAGCAAATCAAATAAAAGGAAGAAAAGCTACGAAAATAATTATTGAAACCGCAATTTACATGGGCTCCATGCTAGACGGCAAAAAGGTTAAAGAAATGGAATGGCCTCCTCATTGCTTGGTGGTTGGAATCAGAAGGGGAGAGGATGAAATCATTCCGGATGGGGATACAAAAATGTTGGCAGGCGATTATCTTATCGTATTATCCAATGAAGATAATGCTGCTGAAATAAAAGAATGCTTATCGAAAGCAGGGGAAAGCGTATGCTGAAAGTCAGCAGAAGGTAAAATTTCAGAATCTTTTAGGAAGGAGAGGCATGTAAAATGACTAAATTAAGTGAAATGCCCAATATTGGAAAAGAATTGGAGGAACAATTAAAAAAAGCAGGAATTGAAACACCTGAGCAGTTAATGGAGATAGGAAGCAGAGAGGCGTTTTTGCGGCTTAGAATGTTGGATAGCAGTGCCTGCATAAACAGGCTGTATGGTTTAGAAGGTGCTATTCGAAATGTAAGATGGCATTATTTGCCCCAGGATATAAAGGATGAGTTAAAGTCATTTTATTCATCACTAAAAGCTGAATAATATAATTGGAGTGAATGATATGAAAAAAGAAAGAAAAGTAAGGGTTATTACTGTATTTACTGTTTTATGCGGTTCAATAGCTTTAATCTGTACATTTTCAAAGCAACTGTTGGCATTATACCTGGCTCGTAAATTCAACATTGACACAAAGAATGCAAGTTCTGTAGGAATCATAGGCAGTGCAGACGGACCGACAGCAATCTTTGTATCAGGGCAATCCTTTAAGCATTGGTTTACTGCTGCATCTTCTGTTTTAACAATACTGGGAATTCTCTATCTGGTTTTTAATCAATATAAAGAAAAGCAGCGTTAACTAAATATAAGCATAAAGGATCACATTATAAGCATAAATCAAATGAATTAGCAATCACAATAAAATAAGTAAACATACTATTTCTATTGAAGGGAGTATTTATGGAGAATAATAAACATTTCTGTACATGTACTGACTTAAATTGCAAACTCAATCCTCATAACAGTTCTCAAGGATGTGACCTTTGTATAAAGAAAAATCTTAAAGCAAGAGAGATTCCAAGCTGCTTTTTTAAATTAATTAGTGATGATATATCTGAACTTAAAGAATTTACAGTTGAAAGTTTTGTTGAATTCTATATTAAAAGTAACAAAAGATAAAGTAAATGTTTCTGTAAAGTTAAAGTATAATTATACAAAAAGTCTGGAGGATTTTTGTTATGATAGAATTCGTATTACCAATCATTATTATTACTTTATCCAATGTTTTTTACAACATCTGTACCAAATCGATTCCGGTGAAGGTAAATGAATTTGCAGCTTTAAGCGTTACATATGCTGTAGCGGCCCTATGTTCCTTTGTTTTATCCTGTCTGAGTAACAATTTTTCAAAAGAAGCTTTGCTGCAATATAAAAATATAAGTTGGGCAAGTTTATTATTAGGCGTTGTAATAATTGGATTGGAATATGGATATATTCAAGCATACAGAGTAGGCTGGGGCATTAGCGTTTGCTCCCTGGTGGCAAATATTAGTTTGGCAATTGTACTGGTTTTTGTCGGTATTCTATTGTATAAGGAGCATATGTCAATCAATCAGTTTGCAGGTATTTTGCTATGTATTTTTGGCTTATATTTCATCAGTAAAAAATAAACAGTACGAAAAAAATCTTACCTAATGGAATTACGATAACTGTTTTTACTTATTTGAATTTTATAGTAAAATTATGTTGAAATATTGTTATATGCGGACTATATTGGAAATAATATGTAGTTGCTTGTGATTTAAATGCAGATTATATATAAAATGAAGAAAGGAGTATGCCCAATATGAAATCTAAGTCAAATTGTGAGAACTGTATTAATTATACATACAATGAATATCATAACTGCTATGAGTGTGAAGTTAATTTGGATGAAGATGAAATGGAGAAATTCATAAGCAACACTTTCTATGATTGTCCATATTTTCAGTTTAATGATGAATATCAAATTGTGAAAAAACAGATGTAAAGAAATATAGTTATTCATTCTATATTTTTCGGTTCAGTTTCCGATATTCCCTTGGAGACATTCCTACTGTTTTACTGAAGTATTTGCGGAAGTTTGAAATAGAAGAATATCCGCATAAATGACATACTTCTGTTATCGAATAAGAGCTGCTGCAAAGCAGCTCTTTTGCTTTGGCAATACGTAATTCCATAAGATAAGTGGATATGTTTTTACCTGTAATTTTTTTAAAATATCTGGACAGATACTCGGGTGAAAAATAAATTTGTGCTGCCAGTAATTCAAGTGTCAAGTTGGTGTTCAGATTTGCCTTCATATATTTTATCAGATTTTCGATTTCAAGGTTTTGTTTTGCAGCAGGTGCTGTTCTACCTAATTTCAAATCATAAATACGGCTTGTTTCAACCAAAAAATTAATAAGAAGGTTTTTTACCACAGAATCAATACAATTTTTATCCAGATCATATTCATATTTGATTGACCAGATATAATTTTTGATGATATGGTCTTTGTTATCGGATAAATGCAGACAGAATGGAACCTTGTTTTGCAGAATATTATAAAATTCAGTATTTTTTAAAGCATCAAATTTCAAATAACTTTGTACCAAATTCTCAAAATACTCTTTTGCAAATAGACAGTTACATATTCTTATCCAAGGAGCATTGCTTTCTTCAAGAGAAGCCACACAATGTTCAATACCGGGAGAGAGTAAAATAAAATCCCCTTCTGTCAACATTCCAATTTTTCCATTTGCATAGTGCTTGCCCATTCCTTCATATACATATGCGATTTCATAAAAGTCATGGGTATGCAGATGGAGAGAGCGTGACTCGGCACAGTAAAACAAATGATAGGCTTTGTTTTCTGATATAAACTCTTTCGCTCTATAAGTGATCATTTCTTCACACCTTCCTAATGAAATAACATATTTATAATAAAATAAAATTCAACGTATGTCAAAATATGAGCGGTTTGCGACAAGGAAGGATATTGTCTGAAATTTCATGGATTATTATGATATAGATATATCCTGAATTTACGGAGGGAAGCTATGAAAAGAAATGCAAGCAAGTGGATATGGTATTACGGAGATTTTGAACTGTATCACAGTCAGAAACTTCATTTAAGACGTAAAGAAAGAAGCGTTGTATTTCCTGCTTTTTGGTATATACCCGAGATTTATCACAATGTCCGATTTAAAAGGGATGTAAAAATAGAAGCGGAGGAAGAAATATGCGTAACAGCAAATGGTGTTGGATTTGTACAGATAGGAACAACAAAATATGAATTCGGCAAAAAAATTGCTCTTCAAAAGGGTGAGTATACAATAATCATAATAGTAAGCAACTTGAACGGACTTCCTTGTGTTTATATAGAAGGACATACCATTAAGAGTGATGAACGTTGGCTGGTGGATTGTTATAACGGAAAATGGAAAAAGGCAGGCTGTAACGACCTCTATACAGATAAAAGCATAACTCCTGATACTTTTAAATTTAACTACAAAGAAATTCAACCTGTAAAAACAGCCATGTATAATGGTGGAATGCTATATGATTTCGGTAAAGAAACCTTTGCAAAGATAGTATTTAAGAAATTAAACAAAGAGGTTTCGGTATTTTTCGGGGAAACAGAGCAGGAAGCACTTGATACGGAATACAGCTATTTGTATGAAACCTATATTCCTGAAGATATTCATAAAGATTCGGAGGCTAAAGGGTTCCGATATTTGTATATACCGGATATTGGCGAGAATGAAATAGAATTTAATGTATCCTATGAGTATTTGCCTATTGAGAAGAAAGGAATATTTAAATGTTCCGACCAAATGATCAATAAAATATGGGAGGTTGCGGCAGATACATTTGAACTGAACAGCCGTGAATTTTTCCTTGACGGTATAAAGCGTGACAGGTGGGTCTGGTCAGGGGATGCATATCAGAGCTATTTTATAAACCGCTATTTGTTTTTTGATGAGGATATTGCAAAAAGAACCATAGTGGCTTTAGGTGGAAAAGGGGAAGTAGAGCAGCATATAAATACCATTCTGGATTATTCCTTCTACTGGATAATCAGTGTATATGACCATTATGAAATGACAGGAGACAAAGAATTTCTATCTGATATTTTTCCCAGGATGAAAGCGATAATGGATTTTTGCCTTTCAAGACTTGACCAAAACGGATTTGCAAGCAAGGTAGGTGACGACTGGATATTTATTGACTGGGCGGAAATGGATAAAACAGGAGCTGTGTGTGCTGAGCAGATGCTGCTTCTGAGAAGTCTTGAAGCATTTATAAAATGTTCGGAAATTCTTGAGCTGAAATCATTTGTTTATTGTTCTAAAGCAGAAGAGTTAAAGAAAAAAATAAATGAGTATTACTGGAATGAAGAAAAGGGGGCATTTATCGACAGCTTTGAATCCGGAAGGAATAATGTAACAAGGCATGCCAATATATTTGCGCTGTTGTTTGGATATGCAACCGACAAGCAGCGTGAATCCATTATCAACAATGTGATATTAAATGATGAGATTCCCCAGATAAAAACCCCGTACTTTAAATTCTATGAATTAGAGGCTATGTGTAATATCGGTAAAATAGATGATGTAATGGATAGAATCATCAGTTATTGGGGGGCGATGATTGATGCAGGAGCAACATCGTTCTGGGAAGAGTTCAGTCCTGATATTAAATGGCAGAATCAGCTTGGAATGTACGGAGAAAAATATGGGAAAAGCCTTTGTCATGCATGGGGAGCAAGTCCTGTCTATCTTATTGGCAGATACCTCCTGGGGGTAAAGCCCACATCAGCCGGATACGAAACCTTTGAAATTAAGCCTGAATTGGACAGATTTGACTGGGTTGAAGCAACAGTGCCAATTAAGGAGGGTTCGGTATCCATAAAGAAAAAAGGCGGAAAGCTGGAAATAGCGGCTGACAGGGACGGCGGAGTCCTGATATATCATTTTAAAAAGTATGCATTATATAAAAATAAGCCTTTGGTGCTCGAAATTACTGATCATTAGAAAGAATAGTATTTACGGATTGCAGTACATTTTTCTGAATTGGCTGGGACTCATTTGTTCCAGCCCTTTAAATACGGAGCAAAAATAATTCGCGTCTTCAAATCCGACCAGGAGGGAAATATCTTTTATTTGCATTTCAGGGTTCTGCAAAAGGAGTTCTTTGCTTTTCTTTATTCTGACGGAGTTAATATATTGAAAAATTCTCATGTTTGTTGTTTTCTTAAAAACCGTGCATAAATGAGGTGGACTGACCCCTGCCACATGTGACAATTCTTCCAGGGTCAGAGGTTGATTGTAGTTCTCTTCTATGTAATTAAACAGCGGTTTAAGCTTGTAATGCTGGGTCGTCGCACTGCTGTTGGGATTGATGGATGCATACTGAATGATGTCTATAAGAAGCGAATAAATAACAGCGGAGCATTTCAGGCTTTTCAGCGTAAGGTCGGATTGCTGAATGTCTATTAATCTTTGGACTTTAGACAAAAAGATATTAGGGTCGGTTAAATAATATGCACCGGCGTTTTTGATTCCTGCCGTATGCTTCAGGAAAGGCTCGACCTGAAGGCCGTCAAATACCACCCAGTTGGTAATCCATATAGGGCTTATGGCATAATACTCATAAGGGAAACCCTTAAATAGAAGCATGGCATGTCCTTCTTTGACTCTGAAGGTTTTGCCGCCGGTAATCAGTTCACCTTCCCCTTTTACACATTGAATCCATTGGTATAAGTATCCGTATGGATTCAGAACATGCTCCTGATTCCAATCCCATCCCACAGCGACAAGATAGTATGGAAGTTGTCTGTCGAATTCTGTAATGACAGGTAAGATTCTATGATTCATATTATCACCTTAATATTTTAAAGAAATACTTAATATTGTTAGATTGATACAGGATTTTAGCGATTATATAATATAAATATAACAATGTTGATGCAAAGATGCAATAACCAATCAATAGAAATATAAGGCGGTGAGGGAATTGAGAAAACGAATTTGTTTTGATTATGACTGGAAATTCTTTTTAGGGGACTTGCCTCCAAGGACAAATACGGATTCCTGGGGAGGTGCCAAGGCAAAAGCCTTCTATTTTGGCGCTACGGCTGTTGATTTTGATGATTCGGGCTGGAGAACGGTGGATGTACCTCATGATTTCATTATGGAGGGAGATTATACAAGAAAGCATGATAAATTCATAGGTCAAGTCAATATTCCTGCCATGGAAACCATAGACAACAGGCATGTTGCAGGCGGTTCTCTCGAAGGAAATATCGGATGGTACAGAAAAACCTTTCACATTCCTGAAGTATACGAAACAAAAAGGATTTATCTGTATTTTGACGGAATTTTCCGTGAAAGTACCGTATATTTAAATGAATATGACATTGGGATACATTCCGACGGTTATACCAGCTTTTATTACGATATCACTGACTTTGTGAATTTCGGCGGGAAAAATCATCTGGCAGTCCGTGTAGATGCAACCGGAAGAGAAGGCTGGTGGTATGAAGGCGGAGGAATATACAGGCATGTTTGGCTGGAGGTTGTGGATCCGGTTCATGTTGTGCCATGGGGTACTTTTGTATCAGCCAAACCGGATACAGACCTACATCAGTCCAGCAAAGCAGAAATCCATATACAGACAGAATTGACCAATAAGCTGCTGAATGATGAAACCATAACATTAGAATCGGTTATATTGAATGCAAGCGATGAAGCCATTAAAAAGACTCAAGAAAAATTACAGATAGAACAGTGGGGACAATTATTGCATAAGCAGAGCATTCAATTGGATAACGTTCATTTTTGGGATTTAGATGACCCTTATCTATATAAATTAAGAACCCATGTTTATAGAAACGGTCATTTAGTTGATGCATATGAAACGGATTTTGGAATAAGATCTATTTATTTCGATAAAGATATGGGATTCTATCTCAATGGGAAAAACATTAAAATAAAAGGTGTTTGTTGCCATCATGACCATGCAGGTGTGGGTATAGCAGTGCCTGACAGAATTTTAGAATATAGGCTTGAAAAAATAAAAGAGATGGGCTGTAATGCTTATCGGTGTTCTCATAATCCTCCTGCCAAAGAGCTTTTAGACATGTGTGACAGAATGGGTATTTTGGTGCTTGATGAAACGCGCAAATTTGGAAGTTCCAATGAGCATTTGGAGCAGTTAAGAAGTATGGTGAAAAGAGACAGGAATCATCCTTCTGTTATCCTATGGTCGATTGGCAATGAAGAGGTTTTTGCCCAGGATAAAATAGAAGCGGGGAGAATAGCCAGAACCATGCGAATGGAAATAAGAAAGCTTGACCCCACAAGACCGGTTACTATGGCATTTTGTTGTTTTAACGGTAAAAGCGCTTTTGATTCGGGAAAAGCTTTTATACCTGTATCAAAAGAGCTGGATATGATGGGATTTAACTATGCTTCAAAAGCATGGGCCGAATACCATGAACTAATGCCGGAGCAGCCAATGATTATTACGGAAGCGTCTGCAAACAGCAGCACGAGAGGCTGCTATAAAACAGATGAAATAAGCAGTCAATACTACATACTGGACCCTGATAATAAGGGTAAGGGCTTAAAGAAGGATGTGGCAGAAAATGAATGGAAGATGGTTGCAGAAAATTCTTACTTAAGCGGTATTTTTATATGGACAGGATTTGATTATCGAGGTGAACCTACACCGTTTTCATATCCGGCTATTTCCTCACAGTTTGGTGTAATGGATTATTGTGGCTTTCCAAAGGACAACTATTATTATTATAAGAGCTGGTGGGGAACGGAGCCTGTGCTGCATATATTTCCTCATTGGAATTGGCCGGATATGGTTGGTGAGCCGTTGTCAGTTTATTGTTACAGCAATCTTGATGAGGTTGAACTGTTTGTAAACGGTATAAGTCAAGGAAAAAAGATAATGGAAAGAAATTGGTATTTGTGCTGGAATCATGTGATCTATGAGCCCGGAGTTCTTTCTGCCGTAGGGTATATTGACAGAAAAAGAGTATTGTCTAAACAGGTTATGACAACCGACTCGCCGTTTCGACTTGAGTTGTTGCCTGACAGAGAGGTTATAAATGGAGACAGGCAGGATGTTGCCATTATCACCGTCAGGGTTCTGGATAAGAATGGTTTGATTGTTCCCACTGCGGATAATCTTATTCGCTTTCACATAGAAGGTGCGGGACGGCTGCTTGGTGTAGGCAATGGCAATCCGGCCAGTCATGAATCCGACAAGTATCCTTTAAGGCGAGCTTTTAACGGTCTGTGTCAGCTGATCGTACAGTCGAAGGAGGAAAAGGGGGAAATCAAGATTACGGCTTCATCTGAAGGAATAAGAAAAGACTGCTGCGTTATAAAAGTACATGAGTAATGCATTTATTGCAACTGAAAAGTTTTGTTTATATTGACATATATAGAAATAATTCATATAATTATTGTGAATGTAATTAATATCTTAAGAAAGGGCAAGGTACCGGCTGAAATGAAGAGATAATTCACTCCACGATATTGAAAGATTAGAATAAGGTTTTTAATAAAGCCTTTTGGTTAAAAGGCTTTGTTTGTGATGCATTCATAATGTGTGAGTGGATAGTGTTCTTTAATCTGCCGGTTATTTGTTATTTAACCTATTATATTTGCTAATCTTTTATAGATTGGGTATTTTTCTTATGACACTATCCTCTCCTAATAAAGGAGGGGTTTTTATTTTATTACTTGAATGTGATAATATTAAAAAGTATTTTGGAAATCGATTGATTATTGATTTGGAGGGTTTGCGGGTCTACTCCAATGACAGGATAGGAATTGTTGGTGTTAACGGTTCAGGGAAAACTACCTTAATGAATATTTTAAGTAAAAAGCTGGAACCGGATGAAGGAAGGGTTCAGCTTTATGGGGAATACTCTTATATATCACAACTTGAACCACCTGAAAATCGGGAATTAAGTGCTGAAATGGCCTCCAGATTTGGTGTTCCGGATACCTGGAGCGAAAATATGAGTGGAGGAGAACAGACAAGGTTTAAGCTTGCAGCAGGTTTTGACAAGGATAGTATATTGCTTTTTGCAGATGAGCCTACCAGTAATGTTGATATGGAAGGCATAGAACTTATGGAAAGCTGCTTTGAAGAGTACCGGGGAGGAATTATTCTGGTCTCTCATGACCGCAGTTTCTTAGATAGAATCTGTAACAAAATATTGGAGATAGAAAATAGCAAAATTAAAGTATATAATGGAAATTATAGTGATTATTGTATACAGAAAAAACAAGAAAGAGAAAGAGCTGAATTTGAATATTTCCAGTACATCAGTGAAAAAAAGCGTTTGGAGAGAATTGCCATAGATTTAAACCAGAAATCTGCTTCAGTTAATAAAACTCCTAAAAGAATGGGTAATTCTGAGACCAGGCTCCATAAGATGGGTTCTCAAAAGGCAAAAGCATCATTAGATAGAACCAAGAAAAGCATTAAAACACGAATCGAGCATCTGGAGATTAAGGAAAAGCCTGCAGCAGAAGAAACAATAAAGTTTGATATAGCAGAAACCAAAAGGGTTTACAGTAAAGTCATTATTGAAGGAAATAATATTAACAAGTCATTTGCGGATAAAGTCATATTTAAGGATGCGGAGTTTACGATTAAAAATGGCTCTAAGGTTGCTCTTATTGGTCCAAACGGCTGTGGGAAAACAACTCTGATAAAAATGATTGTGAATCAGGAAGATTGTATCAAAATAGCTCCGGCGGCTAAAATAGGCTATTTTAGTCAGGATATGAATATTTTAGATGAGAAGTTAACTATAATAGAAAATGTAATGGAGAACAGCATTTACAGTGAAAGCTTTGCCAGAACATTATTGGCAAGATTGTTATTCAAGAGGGAAGAGGTGTTTAAGCGCGTTAATGTGTTAAGTGGTGGAGAACGGGTAAAAGTTTCTTTTGCAAAAATACTTCTGGAGGACATTAATCTGTTGATATTGGATGAGCCTACTAATTATTTGGATATCAAATCCATTGAAGTTATTGAAGAAGCACTGAAAAATTATGATAGAACCATATTATTTGTTTCTCACGATCGGAGATTTATCAGTTCTGTTGCAGATCATATTATGACTATTGAGAATAATAGAATATATATTTTTCGTGGAAGTTATGAGGAGTACCTGGAAAAAAGAAATCAAACTTTAAGAAATGGAACAGAAGATAAAGAAAAGCAGATTTTTGTCCTGCAGCATCGATTGGCAGAAGTAATTGGAAGATTGTCAATGCCATCGAAGCAAGATGATCCAGAAGCTCTTGATAAGGAGTACCAGGAAATACTATCGGAAATGAAAAGACTGAAGGCAGAGGTGGAAAACAGCATTGGAAAGATGAATCTGTGAATTTAAATTTATAAAAAGACCAGCTAATTAAAGTCAAGAGTTTATAATAAAAATTTTGAGAAATTTTTTTAGGCTCCTGACGTTAATGAAACGCATGACAACAAGACCACCTAGGTGAGGTAGACATAA
>Ga0134100_1002957_pt1 | contig 12147 bp, 10 predicted proteins | sample 11_taG_2_FD_94444 | JGI IMG/M metagenome (GOLD analysis project Ga0134100, IMG submission 94444) | Switchgrass degrading microbial communities from high solid loading bioreactors in New Hampshire, USA - 11_42_5_180_A3 metaG | ecosystem: Engineered > Bioreactor > Semi-continuous > Anaerobic >...
AACCAAGGGGATATTATACCCTTTTGTGAATAACTTTCATAAAAATTTATCCTTGAAAATGAACTGTCGTAATAATTCCATGGATAAATCTATGATTTTTTACCCTCATGAATAATTCAGGTTCAGTATTATTTTTAAATAAAATATAATAACAAAAAGAGATAAAACAATACATGTTATCACCTGTAATAAAATATTATCTCTTAATTTTTTTAAAACTCTATCTCTTTCAAATTTCATGTTTATTAACCTCACTTTAACATATAATATAATTGTTTTATATTCCAACTCGAATATATAGATAAAGTGCTCTTAATGACTCTTATTAATATCCAACAATTTATTATTTTAATAATAATAAAGATATAAACGGATATTAATAATTTATACTAATATTAGTATTTTATATCATCCAGAGTCAATGTCCCACATCCACCTGTTATAAACACTGTTTCTCCAACTATCATGCGTCCCATATCACTAATTAAAAATACTGCCAGGTTTGCCACTTCTTCCGGTGTTACGTATCTCCCAGCAGGAGAATTCACGTAATTTATATCAGAGCTATCCACATTCAACATTCTAGTCGCAGTTGGGCCAGGAGCTATTCCGTTAACAACGATTCCGTATGATATTAATTTTTTCGCAAGGCCTTTTGTTAAACCTATTTCACCCCACTTTGATACCATATAAGGAGATATAGCCGGTCTGACTCCTGATACTGATGATATATTTAATATATTACCTTTAATGTTATTATTAATTAAATAATTAGAAAAAGCCTGTGATATAAAATATGTCCCCTTTAAATTTGTGTCCATAACCAAATCATAAGCCTCACTATCAGTGTTCCCGATATGCTCACCCACAGAAACTCCGGCATTATTTACCAATGTATCAATTTTTTTATTAGGTATCAGATCAATTGCTTCTCTTAGTTTGTCACCAATATTATCGACATCACTTATATCAAACACTAATGAGAAAATAGATTTCTCATATATTTCTGATTTTTGCTTCAGAGAATCCAAAGCGATATCAAGATTAGTTTTATTTCTTCCTGTAATAACAACATTAGCACCTTGCCGTAAACAAGCTTCCGCTATAGCATAACCTATTCCACTTGAACCGCCGGTAACTAATATATTTCTATCTTTTAAATATTCACCATTCATTAATGGAATAAAAACAGGAGATTTTGCTTCATACATAAATTTTCTCATTAACCTGATTATCTTATTTTTAATTTTCATTGATTACTCACCGCATTATATGGAATTTACTTGATAATTTTCTTCAATATTTGTATCCCCTTATCCGATATTACATTTCTAATTATCTTTTTTGTAACGCCCGAACTTGATTTGCGTAGGTTATACATAATTTTAAGCGCTTCGCTTTCATCATTGTAGTTTGTAAAAACTTCTAATAAAATAGGCTTTTCTGTAATTTGATGAGTAGTAAATTTTTCTATTACTTTCATAAATTCATCTTTGTTCTTCGCACTTAAATATTCAAAACCTAAATTTTCTGAATAATCCTTTATTAGTTTTTGAGATTGATTACCATAATGTCCCGCAGCAGCAATGTACTTATCTGCATGATCACCAAACTGATAAGCTCGATGCCCGTAATTACGAAATTCTACTCCACGTCCATTATTTATAACCATCAGCCGAATGTTCTTTCCAACATGCCGATTTCCTAGTGAGTTCATATCATAAAAGAAGGCTAAATCCCCAACTACTCCAAAATATAATTTATTAGGATCTGCTAAAGAAGCTCCAATTAATGATGATACGCATCCGTCAATTCCAAAGCCACCCGTATTTGCATATCCTAATATGCTATTATTTTTTTCAAAAAAATTCCAAGATCGCAAAGAATTAAGAATTCCAAAGTGAATAACACTATTTACAGGCAAATAATCCACAGTTTGCTGCGCTATCCAAATATTTGAAAAAGGTAAATCAGAGATTTTATCTTTTAAAAAATTATATTCACTAATCCATTCATTATAATAAGTATTATCAGCTTTATTTTTATCACTAAGTTCTATATATTTCTTAAAAAAAATCTCTTCTTCCATATCAAAAACAAATCGTAACGTACGGAAAGTATCCCGAATTTCACCATCAGGATTTACACGCCATACTTCTTTGGGAAACAAACGCAGATATGCACCTGATATATCTCCAATGTGCACTAATACATCCATTCTTGTGCAAGGAGCTACATATAGTTCTTGGCTTGTTACCAAACTTGCCATAATCTTATATTTTCCACAATAATTACTTGTATGATCACATAAAACAGCCGCATTATACCTTTCACAAAATCCATCTACAATCTCTGTCAATTCTTGTGACCATTTTTTATGAGCTCCGACAAAAATGCACACTTTCTTATTTTCTAAAGAAGGAAAATTATCCTTATCTAAAATTCTACTAATTACATTCACTGGTTTTATTTCATTAACATCAAAATTATTGTTATAAGTAGTTACCAAATTTATATGGACCGGGCCACCACCATTGCGTTTTAATTCCAAAATTGCTTTATTTATTCTGGTGGAACATGTCCATTCACTTTCTTCATCATAAACTTCCGGAATTTCGACACTAAGTTTGACAGTATCTCTCAATGAAGCAGTTCTATCAATAACTTGTGGAATATTATGTCCAATCCAACCAAGAGGTGGAGTTGCTGTAACTGCAAGAACAGGAAGTTTACGATAAAAAGCTTCAGTTAAGCCGGGTAAATAGTTACGGGATGCAGTTGCTCCAGTACAGCTTAATACAACAGGTTCACCGCTTTCAGCAGCCAAACCACAAGCTATGTAAGCAGCAGAACGTTCATCTACTGATGAATAAATCTCAAAGAACGGATCTTGAGAGATACTTGCCACCAATGAGATATTTAAAGCACCCGGGCTAGCGATCACTTTCTTTATTCCATGCTCCTTAAGTAAATAAATAAGTATCTGAATATTTCTCTCTGCAGTATATTTCATTTATAACCTACCTTTCTATAAGTCGAAATAACCCAATCATATTGTACTACATATTATTTATGACATAATATATTTTTAAATCTCAATAATACTTGTTTAAATAAGCCGTAATCTGTGATAATATTAATTATTAGGGTAAAAATTGTTGTATATATTCCTACAATAAATGCAAGTTTTATCCAGTCAAAATAAGTAGATACAGGTTCTATATGTATTACAAAATTAATTGACAAAGTAACAAGTATTGCAAATAAACTTCTAAGCCACATTTTTAATGTATGTTTAAAGGAATAATGAGTTAAGTGTTTAGGGGCGAAAAAAATAAAATCTATATCTCTATATAAATTTGATATTAATTCACCCACAATTATACCATTCAATCCCCATTTTATCCCCAAAATAATCTCCCAAAATATTGCCAAAAATCCCTGTATACTAATTTGCAATCTTGATTCTTTATATTTTCCTGATGAAATAGTTAACATACCATAAGGAGTTTTTATGTTATAAAAAAAACCGTTTAATGACATAAGTATTGCAGTCGATAAAAAACTATAATTAATATCTAATCCTTTTGTATATACATTAATAAAAGGTATAAACGTAATTATCATTACTGAAAATGCTATTGTAATTATAATATAATAAATATATTCAAATTCTGTAAATGATTTTTTAAAATTATCTTTTTCATCTCTTGCTAAAATATCACCAAAACCAGACGACATGCTATTAGTAAAAATCCCAAGAATAGAATTTATACTAAAAACGACCAATCGATAAACAGAATATATACTTACATGATTTAGAGATAATAAAAAACTTGAAATTAGCACAGGCGCTCCGTTATGAATTACACCTATTATTTGCATATATAAAGCATCCCAGCGTTTATTTAATGCGGAATAATCCGGCTCAACCGAAAAATCAAGATAGCAATATTTCTTTTTGCAATAGATCAAAAGTATTACCGTTTTTATTATAATAGAAAGTAAAGCCAATAAATATACTATAATTATAGATGCTCCAAGATATGAAGCTGATGCAATAATTATAACATTTAGTATAGTTTGTATTATATTTGTAACTGATATTATGTAAATATTTTGGTCGGCAGTTAATAATGTTCTATATTTAGCTAATATAAAAAAATCCAGCACTTCATTAAATCCTAGTATAAAAAATAAAATAACTATTTCATTATAATTCATGATTTGAGTTTTTATAAAAACAGGATATATAAATGCAGCAACCAAAATCATTCCCATAAAAAGGCAGCCTGTGCGATTATAAAACTTTCTTGCTGCAGTAAGTATACTATTTATTCTTTTAGTATCACTAATAGTTAATGGCTTATATAAAGAATATATAGTTGCACCGGTTAAGCCGGCTTCGACCAAAGCCAAATATGAAATCAACTGTAATATTGAATTAACCAGTCCGTTTATTTCTGAACCATAAACAGACAACATTATTTTAGGCAAAATAAAACCTGTTATCATCTTAATTAATTGAAATAAAGCTGTTGAAAAACTATTTATGATAAATTTACTTGTCCTGCTCATAGTTCCTATGTTTCTGTATGATATTGAAAATCATACCCCTCCATAATTATTACTGTCTATATCCAAAGCATTTATTAAAAATTTCATTGATTCTTCTTTTTCTTTTTGAAGCAATTCGAGTGTCTTCTTATAATCTACATCATATATAATGTTTATAACATCATCAGCATTATTTACTATTCTATCTTCTAATCCTAAAGATGATAAAAGATTAATCATTCTCGAACCTGTCTTATTATGCGGTATAACATAGAAAGGTTTGTTAAAAATAATAGAAAATATCGCTCCATGGTACGATGTAGTTAAAACAAATTGAGCATTTTCAATATATCCTATAAATTCACATGGCCCTTCATAATAAAATGACTTAATTCCTTTTTTATAATAATTATAATTCAAATAACTTATCACTTTATAATTCATTTCATCTGATAAACGATTTGCTAGCTTTACCAATTCATCATTATATTGAATATCATATATTAATATATATTTGTCATTGATTTTTGGTCTTTTGGATAAATTCATCCATTCAGTTTTATCTATTAATAATGTAGGATCCAATGTTACCTTAACTGGTTTATTTGTTAATTCATGTAATAAGTATAAATGTTCTTTTTCTCGAATAGAAATATGATTAAATCTTTCTAAATTATTTTTATACATATTATATAATTCAGGCTTTATTTTTAATGCTATACTTGCAGCATAAGATATTTTTTTTGATTCACTTGGTGCAAAATCTAAAAAATATGAGTTTCCTGTATCTCTAAGAAAATCCGGGTTCCATACTTGATCACTACCCGTTATATAATAATCATATTGTGGTGGACTTGCAATAAGCTCGTCACTCGAAAAGTATGTTGAACTAGATATAACCATATTTTTTTTTCTGAATTCTTCAAATAAAGCTTTTCTTTTTTTTATTTTTCGAATATATGGTAATTTTATAATTATAAATTTTATTGTTCTTAATATACCAATTTTCTTTATTGATTTCCAACACAATTTGTAATCATATGGTAATATTAAAATATCCGGTTTATAATCAATAATTTCAGAATATATATTTAATTTTCTAAGAATATTTTGTAATGCATAAGCCTGCAAAACAGCGCCAAAATTATCTGCGCAATGAAATGTAATAATACCCGTGTTTTTCATTTTTCACCTCTAATATATAATAACCTAGAAAATGCATATGTTAATTTATAATACGCATAAAGATAAATACTGAATTTATATTTCAATGCAAATAATACTGTCTTTTTTCTAAATGTATACCCTTTTGTGCTTATTCCCCTCAAAATTTGATTTAATTTCTCATCATTACATATATTTTTTATAGTAGAAATTTTATTTTTTATTTTTATATTGTTATTTTTACAGACTTCGTTTATAACAGAACCTATACATAAATTTACATATCTAATATTTAACCGTTCTGCAGCAATATCAAATAAATTTTCTCCTTTTATTATGTTTTCAATAATATCAAATATATTTTTCTGAATCGTATATATATCATTTATGTAAGATCTTGATGCAGAATTGGAATTATTTCTGTAATAGTAATAATACCCGTTGTCAATTGTAATTTGCTTTGCTTTTATAAATGCTTTTATACAGAATAAAAGGTCTTCCATAAAGTGTATATTTATAGGAAAGTTCAAGTTATATTCCTTTATAAAGTCTTTTTTAAATAATAAACGCCATATATTTCCCATTATTGGTTCCGAATTACTGTTTAAATCTTTAGGTCCAATCATATTTAAAACTAGTTCATTTATTATGTCTTCTTTTAAAAGTATTCTTTTTTTTATATTTAGCGTAATTGGTTTACTATTACCAAAGGATTCTTCAATATAATTGCAAATACAAATATCGCTTCCAGTTTCCTTAATATTTTTATACATATTACTGTACATTTCTGATTGTATCCAGTCATCTGAATCAACAAAACCAATATATTCACCAGATGCCGCCAATATTCCGGCATTTCTTGCTGAGGAGACACCACCATTAGGCTTATCAATAATTTTAATTCTTGAATCTTTCATTGCATATTTTTGGCATATATCCAAACTATTATCCGTGGAACCATCATTAACTAGAATTAATTCTATTTCTTCTAAATCCTGATTTATAATACTTTCAATACACTCTTTTAAATACTTTCTTGAATTATAAACTGGTACAATAACACTTACTTTAACTATTTTTATCACCTACCATTACTTTAAATTATAGTCTTTAGAAAAATTAAATTTAAACTTATTTTTTAAATTATGTAAAAATAAGTAAGTCTTTGATCCAACCATTTTTCTGATCTTTTTCTTAAATTTTCCCCACGTACCAATCCATGAAGAAGCAAAGTGGTGGATAGAATAAGTATTTTCAGTTATAAAAAGCTTATTACTTTTTATGTCAATTGGACAAAAATAATCTATAGGGAATATGGTGACTTCTCCAATTTGCTGTTCAATGTTTTTATTTTTTAAACCTTTTAATAGTAAATAATTAGTAGTATATTCAACAACTGTAGTCAAATTATAGCTACCATCATTATTAATAAAGTATAATTCTTTATATATATTTATCATATCATTTAGAAATTCTACACCTGGTTCTGATGCACAAATTAATCCTGGTGCAACCTTACCGACGCTTTCAAAGCCTAGTACGACTTTTTTACTTAATATATTATCTAATGGTTTAATTAATTCTACATCCACATCTAAATAAATACCACCATAATTATATAAAATATAAAATCTAGCAAAATCAGAAACAAAAGCATATTTGCCTTTCTCATATGCTTCACGTGTATATTGAATCATATTAACGTCAAAATTATCTTCGTTCCATTCTATTATTTCACAATCTGGCATATACTTTTTCCAACTCGCAATACATTTTTTAGCAAGTAAAGGTAACTCTTTCTTACCAAACCAACAATAATGTATTATTCTAGGTATCATACATAATCTCTCCTATATTCATTACAGCAATTAAAAGTAAACAGTGTTGTAGAAAACACTAAAACCAAACTGTATGACAAAACTGTTTCAAACATTGATACAAATAACAAAGATACCCAAATGCAAAATAAAAAGTTAGTATTTTCATTCTTATTTCTTATAAAGCTATCCTTTAATACTCTATATAATAATATTACAATTCCAACCATCACAGGTAAACCAAATATGCTAGCATACCCAAGAAAAAAATTATGTGCACTATAGAATTGTCCACTTTCAAATGCATAATCTGCACCTACACCAAAAACCCAATTAAATTTAATTAAATTTAGTATCTCTTCCCATATTAACTGTCTTCCGGAGAATAAATTCTTTTTAAGAATAATGATCTCTTTACTTGGAAATAAGTAAGGTAATAATCTAGAATATATAAAAATAACAACAAAAGACATCGCTATGATAAACCCTATCCAAAATTTATATTTCCGATTTATTGTTTTATTTATAATATATTTTTTATTTTTATATAATAAATACATTATAAGAAATATTATAAATGCAAATAAAGATGTTCTTGAACCTGTTTCTAACAATAAATAGAACGTTATTGATATAATTAGTAAAAGTTTTATCTTTGAATATCTTTTTTTTATCAATTGAAATAGAAAAAAAGCATTTAGTAAAGTCAGATATGCTACTGTATTAGGATTTAATGAATAATTAAAAACATTAGTGTTAATATATATAGTATACACTCTTTTACTAAAAAACATAAGAATGATAAAAAAAAGAACATATATTTTTGAAACTAAACATATCTGTTTATAACTAAACTTCATTTTAGATAACACAATAAAATTGATTATAAAGATAGCATAATTTACAAAAGCCCCCCATCCTCCACTTCCAAGTAATGTAGAAATTATCATCAAAAGACCTATCAAAATTGATAAAAATAAGTTTATAGCATTTACTTTTTTAATTTCTATAATACACAAAATAAAAGATAGACATAGTAGTACCAATAATAGATATTTTGTTATAGTAGTATTATTTGAATAAAATAATATTATAAATTGCAGTATTACTTCTACACATATTAAATAAAAGGTATTCTTTTTTGCATATAAACTATTATTAAACTCAAAATTCTGCATGGTTTTACTTACTCCCCATTGTGAGATAATAATTTTGCAAATTTATAGCCTCATGCGTTATTTCATATCCATTATTTATTATATCTAATATCCCTTTATCACGTTGTTGATTTATTTTTATTTCATAAATCTTTTTAGCCCAATAATTTGCTGTTAGCGATAATGGTATAAAATATGAGTTTGAAAATCCTACTTCTCTTGTAATATTAGTACTCAAAATACATGGCAATCCAGATGCCTGTGCTTCAACTACAGAAACAGGAACTCCTTCAAAATAAGATGGGAATACAAAAATATCCATAGCAGATAATAAAGCCTGAATATCAGATCTACTTCCAGTTAAAATCACCTTATCCGTTAAATTAAGATTCTTTATTTTTTCTCTAATTTCATTTATCAAATCTCCATCTCCAACAAGAAGTAATCTGCTATTAGGATTAAGCTTAATATATTCATTAAATATATCTATTAAGAAACTATGATTTTTTTCTTTTGAAAACCTACCTATATGACCAATAACAGTTTCATCCTCACTTATATTAAATAAAGAACGTATTATGTTTCTCTGTTCACTATTATAAATGTATTTATAGCTGTCTATTGCATTATGTAATATAAAACAATCTTTTTCTTTAACAAAATTTCCAAATAAACGTGTAGCTTCCTTTGAACAAGCTATAAAATCAGTTGCAAAACATCTAATAAACATACTTAAAATATAATTTCTCAAAGCACTTATTCTTTTTTCACTAAACTTAGTTGAATGGCTATGAGCAATAATATGCTTTATTCCATACTTTTTTGCTGATTTAGCAAATATGTTTGCTGCAAATATAGGGTGACAATGGATAGCAAAATATTCACCGATATGGTTAGCAAAAAAATAATCTATTTTTTTTAAATACTTTAATGATAACTCTGGTGGCCCTATATGATAGGTATTGGCATCGAGAGATTTTATCATATCTATATAGTTTAAATCAGAATCATAAAAATACATATAATCAAATTGAACTTTTGACCTATCAATATGTTTATGATAATTTAACACCACACTCATCATACCGCTATTTACACTTAATGTAGGTACAATATGAAGTATTTTAATCAAAATTATAACTCCTTTATTTTAATTTTTTAAAACGTAATCAATAATTAGACATCATTTATCTTTTTTCTTAAAAATCTATTCGATATAATTTTTAATAACCATATTGGTGACAAAAAAATTACTAATTGACTTAATATAACAAATAAAAAATCCAAAAAAGTTGAATATCCTTTTTTCCAAAACTTGTACACAACCAAAATATAACTTTTACAATTACTCCAACTTTTTCTTCTACTAAAATAATCATCACTTGCCCTTACTAAGACTAGTGATTTATCAATATTTACACCTAAACAGTTATTGTTAATCATTCTGACAAATAGATCAAAATCCTCTTTTCTATTAACATCATGATATCCACCTTCACAAGCTAAAACATCATCTCGCTTATACATAACACTAACATGGTTAAATGGGCTTCTTCTTCGTCCAAATTTTAAAATATCGTCATGATTTAATGGAACTATTCTTGTTGCTATAATATTTTGAGTACTACCATAAAATTCATCTATCATTGTTCCGCAAATACTGATATTAGGGTTTTTTAAAAATTCCATCAACTGTAATTCACATCTATTTTCAAGCGATATATCATCAGTATCCATTCTTGCTACTAAATTATTCTTACATTTTTTCAATCCTTCGTTTAATGCTAATCCCAAACCTACATTTTTTTTAAGTGAAATTATGTTAAATAAATCAGGGTAAGTTTTAACATAATTTGATATTACATTATCAAGCTCCGGAGTTAATGGTCCATCTTTAACAATAACAATTTCATCAGGTTTTACGGTTTGCCTAAGCATACTTTCAATACTCTCTATAAAGTAATTAGGGTTCTCTTTATAATAAACTGACATTAAAACACTATATTTTAAATTACACATTCTTAAACATAACCTCCGATAATTCAATCGACTTCCTAAAATCCCTTATCCAATAATCACCGTTACTATACACACTCATACTTCTATCATAAACCAAATTTCCAAATACCTTATTTACCATATTTACTCCAAATATCATTTTTATAATCGGATTAAATACTTTCGTTAATCTTATTTTTCTTCCATGAACCTCCGCTATCAACCTAACCATCTCGCTGGTTTTTACATATTCAGCATTTTGAGGAAAGAACAATCCTCTTTCTTCATTATCTATCATCAATCTGATAAACTCACACAGATTGTCTATATGAAGCATACTCCGTTCATTTTCGATATCAGGAAATATAGGAAGTATCTGTGCTGCTTTTGATAACTTTGGATAATTACCCTTAGACCCTTTGCCGTAAATCATCGGTGGCCTAAGTATAACTATTTTAAAATTTTCATCCTCCAAAGCTTTTAATCCTATTTCTGCCTGAAGCTTGCTATCCCCATAAAAATTACTGGGAGAAGGGATAGTGTTTCTGTCAATAACCCTTTTTTTCTTGCTGCTGTCACCATAAACAATTATACTACTCATGAAAATGAACTGTTTTACACCTTCAGCTTTGGCTTTTTTAGCTGTTTCTATAGTTAAATCTCTGTTTACACGGTAATATAAATCTTTTAATTTCGGATCAGATGATACATGAGCTATACCGGCTACATGAAATACAACGTCATAATAAGAAAAGTCCTTATCACGCCAGGAGCCGTCTTTCATATCCACTGTATCAACTTTATAACGGTCCGGATATTGTGATACCCACCGTTCAAAACTTGTCCCAATATAACTGTTAGCTCCCGTTATAAGAACTTTTTTCATTCCGCTGTTCTCTCCCTATTTATAACATTCTTTTGCTTCTCTAAAGTACCGGTACCGCCTTCTACCACACCGTCACTCCTAAGTACCGATATAATGGTCCCGAAGAAACATTTAATGTCCATTTTAAAACCTATATTTTTTACATATTCTCCGTCAAGCCTTGACTTTTCCTCAATGGACAGTTCATCTCTGCCATGAATTTGAGCCCAGCCGGTAAGCCCTGGCCTGATATCATTGGCACCATATTTATCTCTTTCTTCAATTAAGTCAAATTGATTCCATAAAGCAGGTCTTGGCCCTATAATACTCATATGACCTGCCAATATATTGAAAATCTGAGGAAGTTCATCAAGACTTGTCTTTCTTAAAAATATACCAACTCTGGTTATCCATTGCTCGGGATTCTCAAGCATATGTGTAGGACAGTCCTTTGGAGCATCGATTCTCATGGTTCGAAACTTCAGTATGTAAAAGTATCTCTTATGTATGCCCACCCTTTTTTGTTTGAATAACACCGGTCCCTTTGAATCAAGCTTAATTGCAACTATTATAGCTAAAAAAAGAGGAG